>Ga0210059_1006323_pt1 | contig 19036 bp, 13 predicted proteins | sample Ectturendosymbi2_FD_188042 | JGI IMG/M metagenome (GOLD analysis project Ga0210059, IMG submission 188042) | Ecteinascidia turbinata endosymbiont from Florida, USA - Sample 2 (SPAdes) (version 2) | ecosystem: Host-associated > Tunicates > Ascidians > Unclassified | place: Key West, Florida... | reverse complement strand
CGCAATTTGTGGGGGGCAGGGGCAGGGAAGCTAAATGTAAAAACAGGGCTCCCCTTAGCTTACGTTTTGATATTTAGAATTATTTTGGTTTTCAGTAGGTTGTTTTTTGCGTTTTTCGTTTTTTTTTGTGTTTTTTTAGCTGGTAGGTTATAGACATCCACATCCGGATTCACTGTCATTTCTAAATTTTTTCTGAGTGTTGGCTGGCCTCCCTAAGGTAGGGCCCCCTTCAACTAAGCTTTGCCCCCGTGGCTCAAACCTCCAGTTGCGCCACTGGTTTTATCGTTTCAAATGACAAACTGGTCATGGTAAAATACGGTCAAGGCACGTTGCCTGGTGTGCGGAGGACCGCAGAGGGTTGCCAAACGTCCGTGTGTGCGTTGGACTTTCCTTGAATTTGCTATCAAAACCCGTTATGTTCTTGATCCTTGAAAAACATGTTGTTGTCCTTGAGTATTTTCCGGCGTCCTTGAAAGTTCTTACACAGTTGTGAAATTGTTTATTATTGAAATATGGATTACTTTGAACATTCAAGAATCAAGATTAAACAATGTAATTGTAACTGAACCGAATAACATGTGGATTTGTTCCATCTTAAACGGTTGTGTAGTACAGTATAAAGCACCCAATGTTATTCAGAAATGTTTGTTTGAAAAAATGTGCAACACCACTATATTTAAAACATATTCAAAGTAGGCATGAAGTAAAATTTCAATAACCACAAAACGACAAAATGTCCTTAAAAAACTTTCAACCGATCTGTTGACCCTAGCTGTGTTTAACGAGTAGTGTTCAAATTCGCCAGGGAACAGGGTTATTGCAAATAGAAAGATGAATCGTTTTTGTGCAGTTGTAAACAAGTCATTTTTAAACACCTTTAGCGATTAATTTCAGTGAACTCAAATTTCATGTGACCAACCCAAAAGTCTGGTGGGGGATGTATCCCCTGCACCCCCTACCTCTGTCTGCCCTTGTGCGTCAGAAAGCGCCTTTAAGATTTTCATCAACAAGCAGGGATCGCTCAGCGTATGGCTCCTGCCCCACAACGTTGAGCAGAACTGTGATGATGTCAACAATGTTTGAGGACAGAAATGTAAACTTTGGCGAATTTCCTTTGATTGATGACCTTTCCAGCCGTTCGGGGAACTACGAACCGTGGGTGTCAGTGCTCTATGCTCCGCATTTACTACATACTTGATGTGGTTTAGTCTTTCAAATGCACTTAAATAAAAAAAATTCACTTATAAAAACGCGCTGAACTTTTACCTGACTAGCAAGTAAACTCGAAAACAAACCGAAAGTGCAATGCAGCTTATTGAATATTTTGCATGAAATTTGTCAAGCAACGATGAAATGCAGGTTTTTGAAAGCATCAAACTTGTTAATTTTTGGAAAGAAAAGCATTACCTGATCATCCTCCTGACTGCGTTCGGGTCGTGTTAAAGAGTGGAAAGTGGTACCTGCTACTTTTCTAACCTCGTGCTCAGCATTAATCGATGAGTGTAAGTGAAACTTCATACGCCGTACAGCATTTACCACGAAAGCAGCGGCGTGGTTCAAGACGCAGAATTAGTGGCCCCGGGTCAGTGGTGGCCAGGGGTCAGTCACCCGTGGCATCCTAAATGGGGTGCAAAGTGAGCATAATGAAACTTCGATTTTTTAAGTAAACTTTCTATTACGTGAAAGAAAATTCGTTTTTTTTGGATGATACAAGCCTGGTAGCGACTAAAGCAGGCCAGAGATGAGCGATGGAAACATTAGCACCAAATAAAATACTTCATTTAATTAGCACTAAATAGAATACTTTTTGTTTCGTCAATAGATTTTGTTTGGTTTGAATGTGTGGCGAACAGAAACTTAAAACACATTTTTACGACTCATTTAACTTCTCTTTGCTGTGATAATGCAGTTGGAATGTTGTAAACACGAAAACATTTTTGGTTTCCAAGAATTATCGTTCTTCTCTCCGCGCGAACGCCGTGCTGACGTAATTGTCACTTCTGGTATTTCGCTGCGCTAGCGAGAGGGGAGGAAAAACCTCACGCGGCATTTGAGGTCGCGCGATCCCTCAACACCAGGTGTTTTTCTCCGACAACTGTTTTTGCAAAAACGTCATATTTGTCAACGTTTTGATGATTCTAGGAATGTTTTTCCATCGGGTACAAAACAAAGTTTTTAGCGTATTATATGGTCGCGCATTGATACAAAAAGTTAAAAAAGTAAGAAAAACGACAGTAAAAAAGTCCAAAAGAAGGGCTTTGTCTACTTTGTTGTGAAAAAAACGGATTCTGAAGCAACTTTGAGTTGGTTTTCGAGTTATGTTCCTGGGCGCTTTCATTGTTAAAACCTTAGTTGATCAAGTTATGACTTTCAGCATAACTTAGTTGATCAAATTAAATAGATACCTTAACAACACATACCGCAATAGAAATATGTAAATAAATCAATACAAGCATATGCAAAATCAACATTGAAAATTTCCGTATTTCTACAAAAATGAAAAGAGCAAACTCAAAGTATTTTGCAACGTATAGTGAGACCACATTTAGTAACTAAAAAAAGATCCGAAACTATTGCTAGCACTGTATTTGCTTGCGTATCAAAGTAGCAAGGAGAAATAAAAACATAAAGCAACCGTATGACTGAGGTTAACCTAACATGATTTTGTCATTTATACATATCATGATTTAGTGACGTGTGCAGCGTTATTTCGTCGGCGTTCTTTATTTCGTCATATACGTTCATCATTATTTCATCGTGTTCACGAGACTTTCAGCATAACTTAACGAGCAACAAGCTTGTTCACGAATTCATGAATGACCAAATACTGCTTGGCCATGCTTTATGGCAGTGGTTCTCAAAGTGGGCGGCATCGCCCCTTTGGGGCGATTTTGAGCGGGAAGGGGGCAAACAAAACAAAGGGGCGATAGGGGGTCAAAAAACACACACGGGCGAAAACGCTCAACGTGGATTCTATCCTTTCCCACATCATGTTTGATTGAAAGGGATTTTCGGCCGCCACCTTAATTCTCTCAAAGCAAAGAAACCGCTTGTTGATTCACAAGCGATGTGACCTGCTGGACGACTGTACCTTACTACAATGTCTTTCTTATAAAATTCTTTGAAAATGCTACCTTGTGTTTGTTCTATCGGGATTGGGGGCGACAACGATGTGTCGACAGTGACAAAGAGGGATGGAACAAAAAAGTTTGAGAAACACTGACTATGGGCTGTCTTTGTCTCTGACTGTATAGATCTCTTACGTGGGGTGCGTAGATAGCACCAGTTCATCAAATGCACCAATACAACCTTGTCGTGGGATAAAAAGTGTAGAAGACCCGCCATTAAAGGTTGACGTTCTTTCTGAAAAACTGACGAAGCAACGAAAACCTTGAAATTTGTTGTGAAAGGTAATTACACATTTTTAGTTAAAAATATCTATCAACGATGATTTCGGAAGGAAGTACAGAATCCATACAGTCTACAGGACAGAAACTTATAATCTGAAGGGCGAAGGTTCATGGCATTGTAGATGATGGACAGAAAAAATCTACCACGCTTTGGGGTATCATATTGTGATTAACATCACAACCAAATAGGAGTTACTATATATACGAGTATTTTCAAACAGTAGGTGATGCAATGCTCATACCACGCCATGTATCTAAATTTAGTTTTTGTTTTTTTCAAGCAGCCTGGATGTCTACTTTGTCAAGGCCCCTGCTCAAAATCTTTGCCTAGCTCCCATAACTTGTAGGTCCAGCATTGTGCATGTGCTATGTTATTTGATTTTTATATTTAATTGATGATGAAATATGAGTTGCAGAAATGCTCATAGAGCCTAGCGGCAGCCGTGAGGGATAAAAACCTAAAAGGATAGTTAGTTCGGTAGTATGGCGTCACATGAGCATATTATGGCGTCACATGAGCTGCTGCATGATCAGCCAACTCCGCCCGATTCGCTTTTTTAAAAACTATAAAGTGAAATGCAATCTTCATTCTAAGTTCAAACCGCAGCCAGGTGTGACGATTCTTTACAGCAGTCTTTGCGGAATGTTACATTTCATTGCGCAAGAGCGACATGCCTGATCACTTGTGCGACGCGGGCTTGTCCACGTAACTTCAGAAAACGGAAACTTGAGAAACCTATTGTCTTTTCTGCCGAGTCATTGCAGAGGCTTTAAAAAATGCGGGGAGAGCGCAACGCTAGCTTCGTCAACAACGATCTCAAAGCGAAACGTAAATGTCAAATCTTTTGAACGCAAAAATTTAAATCGTTTTCCTATTTCTCTGAAAAGCTGATGTTCAAACTGAGCAACTTTGGGTTTGTTTGCCTAATGCCATTATCGGTTTATTGCCTTACTTTACTAGCTAGCCACAGCAACCATGCTCACCCGTACCACAGCTGCTCTGGATGATGAAGCTGAAAAATGGTCACGTTTAAGCTGTCTTACCTGTTTAAACATAAGAACATCACATATCTATCATGTTATAACTTCACCTTTCAGGAGCCACCGATTTTTACACTGTTTCGCAGGTATACGTCACAAACAGTAAGCGACAATTTTGAAAAGTTGCCACGAGCAAGATACTAGGGCAGGGGCCAGCAACCTTTCCCTCGTCCCGGGCCCAAAGCAAACTCTGCTGGGTATGGCGGGCCATACTAATTTTCCACCAACAATCCCATTCCATTTTCTGTTTATGATGTTGACAAAACTTGGGAATTTATGGAATTTTACTCAGATTAATACCTAATTTTCACAGTTCATAATGAAAACCCAAAATACGATCTACAGTACTTTTATAGCACAGAGCGGTTTCTCATAAGTAGTTCCTCATAATTACAAAAATATATGTAATACAAGAAGTTGCAAGGAGGGAAGATTCATGAAACATAACACCACTGGACGGGTCATGCACTTACAACAATTTGCAAAGGGGCTGCCGTAGGTTGCCGACCCCTGTGCTAGGCTTTCTACGCGGACTTAGCAAGAAATATCCGATTCAGTGCTTTCCCAAACTCAAACTTGATGAAATACTTTTACACAAGATAATCAGTTGTGACTTGTCACAAAACTTATAATGTCAATCTCTTTTGTATTGAGTTTAGACAAGCGTTTGTTTCACAACCATCATGCACAACATTGTTCTTGCTGTTGTTCACTGAGTAGCACTAGTTAAACTATTTATATGTCTGGTATAATAAGCTTCAGTAAGGAAGAAATTTTCTATTTTTATCTTTTATTGCTGTGTTCAGCTGAAACAAGCTTGTGCTTGCATTACCGATGCTTGTCAAGTTTTATTCGCAAATAATCACTAAAACCCCGATTCGCAAATTTCACCAATTTTTTTTAATGAAAGCCAACTTTTTACTCAGGCAAAAGACCAACCAACTAGTACGAAACAAACTTAAGAAAAAATCACTTAGGCCACTTTCACCAACCGACAATTTCAGTGTCAACGCGTTGATTAGGCCTACATCGGCACTGAAAGGAACGCGATTTGAATGCTTGAGATAATCTGTGGCGTAACTGGAAGTCATGGCAGCTGCGCCGCTTTCAAAAATTTTAAAGGGAGAACAACCTTCCCTTTGTGGCGCCACTTGGCGTTTACGGCGGCATTTAGTGAAATTCCACGGAGGAAATGTTTTGTTTCGTGACCGTGTGTCTCCCCTCAGTTTTTCGCACTACATCTCTGCAAACGCTATGAGTACAATTGGATTGCTGGATCATAAAAACTGGTCAACTGCAAGGTGTTTCAACCTGGTTAAGTGAAAACACAGACGCGGAACAACTAATTACTTGAAAACAGGGCTTTACGAGATCACTTTAATGCAAATTGTTGGTCAGCAACTCAGAACAAAGTCAGGCGAGCAATTTGATATTTTGGCGGCTGATTTGTGTTGCGTTGGGGTGACTGTGCTGCTCATGTCAGGTCGTTACTGTAATGTAGGGGTGGCCAACACGTCGATCGCGATCGACCGGTCGATCGCCGAGTCTCAGTTGGTCGATCGCGCCTGATTTTACATTGAATTGAAAAGATACCTGAAAAGAACATTTTTCAATCAATATTTCAGTACATAAAACTTACATAAAACTGAAAAACGTTGAATTTTATGATATTTTGTACTTGTGACTTTATTACCTACTGGTCGATCGCAAGTTATCAAGAAATTTTCTAGTCGATCCCAGTCGAAGACAAGTTGGCCACCTCTACTGTAAGGCGTAATCAAATCTCATTGGTTTTGTTAAGTGGGAAAGGTTTCTTTTTGTATTTTTTATTTAAGACTAGCGGATCACTGCCACTCACAACAATTAAAAGCTCTAGGTTTTCTATAGGCTTCAGAGGAATCAGCCGACTGGGCTCTGCTTTCATCTTTTTGCGATGATTCAAACTTGCACATATCTGCATTCAAGTAACTTCCCTCCACAGGTGAAATAAGCAAGGAATCAATCGGAAATTTTAATAGGAAATCGATTTCACGTAACACTACGCATCGTCAGTCCTATCATCTTATTTCAGTCCTTACGCCTATATGTTATTCAAATAAAATCAAATAGATATCTTATCTTATTCAAATCTTGTTAAGACCAAAAGCTGCACATACTAAAGTTTGAATAAGATGTAGGCCTAAGGACTGACGATGCGTAGTGTTACGTGAAATCGATTCCCCATTATAAATTTGCGATTGACCATATGCAGAGCAACGTTTAGCATGTGCAGCATGTGGTCTTAACAACAAGTAAATGCTATTGATATATTGGAGAAAAGACGAAAAATGCCGCTTTTTGTCAGTGCATGTCGGTATAGTTTTTCATGAAATTCCACACATGCAACCGCAAACCAAGAAATTGACTGCAAAACCGGCACAAAGTTTGCAGAAAACTTAGCGATGTACTAACTCAACGAACTGTCAAAGTTAACGCACCACATACAAGCCAAGCGACCCTATTTTCTCGATGCGCTCATACGGAAATTAAAGGCAGTTTTGAACAACGCCACCCAAATATTCGAAAGTTTTCTTCAGTTTCTCATTGCCACATGGATCTGGCTGCATGCTTTTCTGCGTCACGTTTGCAATGGACGCCCGGTTATTTACTGTCAAGTCATTTCCGGTTGGGTTGCGAGCCTTGCATCAATCAGCCTTCAGAAGGCAGCTGACATGTAGCTTCAACAAAGGGTTTCAAGAACAAGACTCAGTTATTTAAACCTTGAGTTGCTGATGACGTAACCTCAAACGTAGCTCACCATGTAAGGCAAGCGAACTCGAAGTGGTCAGTGTTTCTGGTTTCTGTACAAAAGTACATTATTTGCTAGGGCCAGAGGTAATTTTGAAATCTTTATTAAGGCTATGCCAACAAAAATTTCTCCACGGTTGTCGTATCTGATGTTTGATCAAACGTCACAAAACCTTTATTATCTTTCACACAATAGAGTCACGTGAGCTGATAAACGTAGCCTACCATATTAGTGTGAGACCAACAGCTGCTGATGCTGAGACCAACAGACCAACAAGCTGAGACCAACAGCAACATATCAGTGTGAGACCAATAACAGATTCCATTTGAATAAGAGCTGATGATGCCTACATCGTAGGCGAAATATGTACTCTAAGATCGTGTCTGCTTCTTTGCTGAGAAAGGATTTCTTTCCATAGACCAACAGCTGCTTGTAGAAAAACTTTCTTTTCCCACTGATTCTTTACTTAGGCCACGATTTGGCAATCGTGGTGCAACAAGTGCTAAAAAGCCTCAGGGCAACAAGCGTGACGGCCCATAAGACGTGCAATTAGGTGAGAGAGTTCAATATGTCTCGAAGCATTGACGGCCAAGCTGCTGCCGCGGTAGTTACACTGTGCCGCAGGTCGGACGACAGAAAAGAAAACAGTCATGCGTGTGTTTTGTCAAAGCTGACTTTAGATGGCATTGCAAAGCAAAATCGGTGACAGAGTCGGTCTTCGGCACGTTTTTTAAGGACGTGGACACCCAAGCAGGTTTGTATTTTCAGTGTCAAATGCTAAACAGAGAACTTGGATGGTTTATGCAGCGTCCGGCTGCAGTGGTATGTGCTTTACGAGTAAAGTGGAATGATTTAATTTCAAAAATAGCTAAAACGTAGTTAAATTGTTTGTCGCATTGTTTCAAGAAACACTACAGCGCAATGCACATCAGAACAATATACAATCTTTTAAGTTATACAGTAACTTACTGGCATGTGCCAATGTTCAGAGCCCTGTCTAGTTCCGGAAAGGGCTTTGCTCTGGTAGACTAGCTAGAGATGGTTAACATTACAGCTTTTGGCCGTGCTACAGCCAGTGTCAAGATCATTACAAGTACAACGTGATTATATTTGTGTAATCTTTGCTGAAACACTAGGCCATTTAAATCTCTCTAATAACGTTAAGGACGCCACGATCTGGGTTCGTAAGATAAATATACAGTATTTACTTGAACCACTCTGTGATACGGTCCAGCCATGGACTCATCCACTGTTTTTGTTGAAGAACCAATGTTATAGTTTAGATCAGGGGTGTCTAAACTCGTTTCAGTTCAGGGGCCACTTCAGGCAAATTTAATCTCAAGCGGGCCGGACCAATGTAATCATAGTACAACACCCTGGTTATAAGTGATGACAACTTCCAACTGTTTTCATAACTTCAGTGCAAAAGTTCAAGCTTATCTGAAAATGATTATTAGCAAATTTAAGGAGCAAACTTTACGAAACACTGTAACAACATGACGTTTCTTGAGAAAAGTCTATTCAATTTTTACGATATAATAACAAGGTTTATCATTAATGACTTTGAAACCAACCGAAACGAAAACACAATGTCTAAAAAATCAACCGAAATTAAAATTACGGAAAAAACGAAACCGTTTCGGTGAAATTTCGGTTTCGAACACCTCTACTCGTCTGCAGCTAAGTGCAGTAATCCAGACAACCTGAATTGGCACCACAGCGTGCAAACTAGTGGAAACTTGAGTTTTTCTTCTACCTTGAAAATGTATAAATTTTTACGCAAAACATACAGGTTGTAACAATGTATGAAGAATATGGTTCCATCAAACGAAACGCGTTTGTACAGAACCTGCTGACTAACTGTTCAAGCGCTCAGTGTCTTGAAGTATTTCCACAGTAACCACTCATTGCTGCACAACTATATTTCAGGGCGCAAAGAAGCAGTTCACATTAGATGTGGTTAGCGATTCATGCCTACAACTGAAACTTGGCACCTTTTAGCTTTCACTAGTGTATCAATATCAGGTGTCAAATCCTGTGCAGCAGCCACTTTTCAGGATGTCATTTAAATGAGCATGTGTGAGTCTTGAGCGCAGCTTTGTTTTATTGATGTTCATCACAGAGAACATTTGTTCACAAAGATATGTCGTCCCAAACACGCACAAAACTTTTGCAGCAAGGACTATCACTTTGGGGTAGCCTGGAATAAGATACTGATAGAATGTGTCCAAACTCGCCAAGGCAAACTTGGTCTTCAAATGTGAATGACACAGCAAGTTAATTATTTCAAGTTGCAAGTCAACGGGCAGATCAGAGGGGTTTACTGTGAATGGCGAGCAAAAGACTTGGAAGGTCGTCTCAAGTTGGCCAAAAATCTGAAACCGTTGCTTGAACTCGCGTAGCAACTCCGTTATCTTATCTTTGTATTGATTCAAGTCACTGTTCATCCCGTGGCACGCACACTTTTCAGACAAGGGAAATGAGCGGTGTCATCACCGGAAAGTTGTCTCCCACAAGGACAACTTCAACTTGAATGCACGTATGGTGTCGCAATATTGTGTGACAAGTCTTTTGCGGCCTTGCATCATTTTGTTGAGATTATTCAAGTGCTGCGTGATATCCACCATAAAGGCAAGGTCTTGCATCCATTCTGAGGATTGAAATTCTTAACGCTGGCTTGCCCTTTTTCTTCATAAAGTTTTCAATTTCCTCACGTAAATAAAAAAAACGCTTTAACACGGCACCTCGGCTTAGCCATCTTACCTCAGTGTGGTATGGCAGGCCATAGGGAAAGCCCTTATCACTGAGAAGACTGTCAAACTGACGGTGATTAAGACCTCTGGCTCGGATGAAATTAACTGTCCGGACAACCACTTGCATGACGTGATTCATTTTTAACGACTTGCAACATAATGCCTCCTGGTGCAAAATACAGTGAAATGTCCAAAATTCACGTCCTCCACTTACAGCTTGCACTTTTTCTCTAAATTTTGTCACAACACCTGCTTTTTTCCCGATCATTGATGGCGCGCCATCTGTAGCAATACTGACAGCACGGGACCAGTCACTCCGGCCCTGTTCAGCGCTCCAACGAGAGAATTGAAAATATCATTTGCTGTTGTGGTATCCATCATAGGCACCAACCCCAGGAACTCCTCAGTGACAGACAAAGTCTCATCAACGCCACGAATAAATATGGCTTGTTGTGCAACGTCCGAAATGTCCGTGCTTTCATCGAGCGCAACCGAAAACGTGACAAACGATTTGACTTTGTTCTTCAGTTGGCTGTCTAAATTTGCAGAAAGGTCCGAAATCCTCTCTGCCATAGCGTTTTTCGTCAGGCTAATATTAGCAAAAACTTGTCGCTTCTCAGGACACACGATTTCTGCAGCCTTTAGGATGCACATCTTCACGAACTCACCCTCACAGTTTGGCTTTGATGCTAACGCTATGTCATTAGCAATAAGGTAACTAGCCTTCACAGCTGCTGCACTTATATCTCGGCCACTGGCAAAAACGGACTGCTGTTTTTTCAAGCCTGTTATCAATTCCTTTACCTTCTCTCTCATCGGTTGTCTTTGCAAAATACGGTATCTTTCGGCATGATGATTCTCACAGTGGCGTCGAATGTTATATTCTTTCACCACTGAAACCTGCTGTGAACACACCAAGCATACAGGTATCCCATTCACCTCCGTAAAAAAATAGGAAACGGACCAACTGTCTTGGAAAACTCTGCATTCTTTGTCAACTTTTCTCTTTTTCGATAAAGACATTTTGGGAAACGAGGCTGCCACAGAATAAAAAATAAAGACGAAACTGAGCTAGTTAGGAAAGGCAAAAGCCGAAGTCCGCGCTTGAAATAGTTCTGCATCTAAAAATACGTCCTTATTACGCCACAATACAACCTCCTTGGGTCTTATTTTCACAAAAAACTACGAAGATGTCCTCCGCGTTTTTACTCCAGGTTGACATATATGAAACAGGAAGATGCTTGAGTCGGTGGTTTTAGCTCACATTTCTGTGTATTTTTTAACACTAGAACTCCGGCGATGTCGATTTCGACATTTTTTAAACGTCATTGTGCTATTTTCTGCAGATACTGCTTCTTACCGATTCTCAAATTTTACGTTGTTGAACAGATTTCTGTGCAGTTTATTTTTCGGTCAATAATTGGAATAGTAGCTTTACGTAGCAAATTTTAGTTAGAGATGTACCAAGAACTCCGAAGGTTTAGAAATCGACATCGCTGGAGCTCAAGGTATATTTTATTCCCGGAGTTCTAGTGTTAAACTATATCAACAGTAGTTGAACTTTTGCACGTTCATACCTGTTTGAAAGGTAAAATCAGTGTGAACATGCGAACGGAAACATGCAGAAAACGGGAAATTTTCACGTGAGAAAAGCAGAAAAAAACAATAAAAAATAAGCAATTGCGTTAAGGTTTCAAGTAATTGAAATCTAGCCACCAGTTATCGAAGTATAACTGGATAAACTTCTCAAGCAAACAAAGAAGTTTTACTTTACGAAATCATCCCGCGGGCCGGATTCAACCTCACAACGGGCCGGTTTTGGCCCGCGGGCCGTATGTTTGACACCCCTGATTTAGAATTTTTTACTGACCGTACTTTCAGAGCGTCATTTTCGGAGTTTCGCAAATTGATTAACGCTTTCCATTTTTTCCCTCGCAACAATGGGAGAGGGGGCCTCACAGGTGGATTAGCCTAGGGCCAACTGTGTATTGCTAAAAAAGAGGTGTGGGAACGCCGTTCCCACGCCACTACACCTTTGATTCAGGTTAATAGCCGAACTCTAACACCAAATATTGCTCATATGCAGTGCCAGATTAAAGTAGCGCGGGGCCCTAAGTTAAAAATACACTTGAACAAGTGAACAACTGTTAAATCATATTCTGCGAACATCCATATGACTACCATTAGGCATAGCGAATTTCGTAAGAACGAAAAACCTAGTCCTAAATAGCAACTGGTGCACATTATGGGCTACATATCTTTTTTACCAAAAATATATAATACGTATCTTTTAACCAAGAAGAATGCATTATTGCACAGCTCACAAGTACATTACAGAGTCAGTAATTAATGCTTCCAGACTCATCAACATATATGATCATTGCTGGACAGTGTGGTTTCAGTATGCGTCGAATTCGATTCTCAGGAGCAGCAAGCCTACTGCTTAACATGGGCGTCGAAAGAGAGGGCAAGCCCCCCTATATTTTGAAATTTTACATTTTTCTATTACATTTTTATCAAAAAAGGTCTTTTCCTTAGTTTCGAGAAGGAAAAATGAAATTTCACTTTTGGACCTCCCTAGAAAAAATCCTTCCGAGACCAATGCTGCTTAAGATTGCATTTTCTACATTTTGCCAAAGCGAATTCGTTTATGATACTGGTAGTGTCTATTTCACATATAATTTCATGCTTCATACTCTTTAGAATCAGGCTATTCAGCTTGTTTTGGCTAGTGGTGCTCCTTTGTTCATTCTACCATCTTAAGTTTACAACATGACCGTTGTCCACTGCAGTTGGTTACTATTAAGTGCGCAAATCATTTCCCCACATTTGTAAAAGAAGACTCCAAGTACACTACCAAACGCTAGTGAATAGGTGCCAAACCCAGGGCTGCCAATGAGATTTTTAAAAATTCTGTACATCTGTACATATATAGTGTTCAGGGAAGGATATCAGGGAAGGCAAACGAGGTGGTCATCTCAGGACCCCTTGTTAGAGGTTCTGCGAAGCCACACCTTTTGGGAGTTTTGCACATAGTTTTTGTGTTGTTTTGGTAAAAGCTTATTATTTACTCCAGAGCACTCCTCTTCAACAAAACATGTAGTGAGGTTCCGTGCGTTTTAAGGGTTCCGTGAGGGTTCCTCGTTTTTTAGGAAAATGATTTTTTGCTTCAGTATGTTGATGAATCGTTATATAATTTTTACATCAGTGGTTCTTAACCGGGGGGCGTCAAGACGTTTCTAGGGGGGCGCGAACCCTTACATGCTCTACAATACAAATAGTTTTTGAACGGGAATGTGTCCCTTTTAAACGTTACGCCAGTGCCAATTTTACGCCGCTGTTTGTTATTTAGTTTAGTTCCGGCAGAGATGGAAGTCGGGTAAAGTGTCTTGAAATTTTGCAGGCCGAAGTCGAGTCTGCATGCAAATATTCAGGGGCGTATCTAGCAGAGCTGTTTAGTCGGCATACCAAGTCCCTTTAGCAATAACATCTGTGCCCTTGCCGCATTTGACAGAGCTCCACGCAGCGTGTGATGCCGCTTTGGCTTTCTGTGATTCGACGAGCGTTCTGCAATGTGGCCGTACACCTGCATCGTACTAATTTTCTACAGTACCCCCGCCATGTTCTTCTGTGATGCGACAATGTATATTCATGAAGATTCAACTGCACTTGAGCCACACTATTGTTGAATGTGAGAATAAGTTTTTAAATGCGGCTTGGCAGCTACAGACCACCATACGACGTCGACTTCTCGGCGAAAGAAAGAGTAACTTTGATTTCTGGCCATCGCAATGGCGGTACTCAGCTGCTTAATCTCGGAACCGCGTCTGTTACTCATGTTAAAGCGGCGCGGAATAAATGTTTAAATCTAAAAATTGAAATAACGCTTCTATTGAAATATCCGGTTTGTGAGATTAACCGTGCTATTTTTTCACGTTTGAATGGTTTAACCCAGTGGTTGCCTAAGTTGGGTAAATTACCCCCGGGAGTAATATGCGATTTTTGGGGGTACCGAGGCCCCAAAATGTTGTTCTGTATTATGAGCGATCACTGCGAAATATTAAGGGTAATAAGACATAATCGCTACCCTGATTAGGGTAACGGCTCGAAAGTGTTTGGTTTAACCGATTTGCAATTAGTCAGAGTAATCTGTATTCACTCTGCGAAGTAGTATGCGGTTACAAAGCTATGCAGAGTAAATAAAAAAACAAAGAATTTGCAAACGTTCGCACAAGTCAAGAACAAGCAACCGCAACACATTAAGCATGCGGGCTAGAGTGGGAATATGCATATCTGTGACGACCGGTGAATCTTGTACAATGTCGCTTAAAAGAAAGCCTTTTTCATCTAATGCTGCAAAATGATGTTGCACCAAATATTGGCCAAAATTGTCAAACAATCAGTGGCCTATAATTTTGGCTGCAGGGCTCTATACAACCTTCCGTGGCGAGCGAGCGTTAGTATACATCAGGTTCAATGCAACAATCTTGAGGCCTTATTGTGAAAAAATATGTAACACTCTCTTGAACGATGCAGAAATTCTAACAACGTGTGGTTTCGTGCTTTGATGCAGTCAGATTGTTTATATTCGTTGTTGTTCTTGGAACACTACAACCGCACTTTACTTTGTGACTCAGTGCTCGGACCTTGCAGTGCTTTTTCGTTTTGAGGGTGTGTGCATGCCACAATACTTTCGTACTCCACCTGGCCTTGACCAGGGTTGGACTCAGTGTCCTACTCTGGATGTAGTGCTGTACCAAGTGTTACGGGTTAGTGAACAATATTGTTAGGAAAGTTTCTGTAACCCTGTTGTTCTACTGTACCTCCAAACTCGCTATGAATTGTTCTGTTTTTACCAATCTGCATTGTGCAGACCATGTGTGTTTGTACTCTACGCACTTAACAGGGTTTTTGCTAAGGAAGATGTTAGGTACTCGGCATGGAAATGTAGAGACCCGATTTTCTCTGATTCTAGGGACCCGATTTTCAATTCTAGAGATCCAAATCGGGTCCCTGAAACGCCTCAACAAAACCCTGGACTTAGTGTTTGTTACAAAACCTTAAAATTTAACAAATTCACAAAGAGATACATTTGTTTTTGCAACTTATTTAAAGTAAGGGGGGCGTGCGCCAAAGGAAAATTACTTTAGGGGGCGTGATGGAGAAAAGGTTAAGAACTACTGTTTGAGATCATCGATGAGTCATTATGTAATTGTACAGTTCACAGTACTGTACATCGGAGTCGTAGAGAGTAGACAACGGACTAGAGCAGGCCTGCCAAACCTTTTTAATGTTGCGGGTCACTTTCACATGAAGAATTTTTTGCGGGCCACAAACGTTTTTGTGACGTAACAATAAGTTATTGTGATGTAACAAATCTCTTGATTTTGATACGTTTTATGCGATAGCACGAGGTGATAATGAGTAGTTTCACGCAGTGATGCCAGCTTGTATGGATGTAAACCAAATATACAAAATTGACATATTTTTGAAGCGTTTGTTATACAAGTTTTTGGATGGTAGGCCCATAACAGAAACAACAGATATAATTTTGATGTGTTTTGATGGCAAATATATTTGAGCCTATAAGAAAAATACTAAAAATTAAAAAAATCTGTTTACTTATTACATCGTGGGCCACTTCAAAACAACCTCGCGGGCCGCATGCGGCCCGCGGGTTGGGCAGCCTTGGACTAGAGCTATTGTTAGCTGTTCAGTCTTTGTGGGAATAAAGTAAAAACAGTGTGAATGCCAACTTTTTACTATTTGGTCAAACCAGATGAAGCAAAATAGCATATTTTCTAATGTGAAGCGAAATAATAATAACAGCGAAGGTGTGGACGATTATCAGTAATGTAGTTCAAATGTAATAGAGGCACCTGAGCCGAAGCGGACCAAATGTAGTTCAACTGCCAAGGTTAGAAAAAGGGACGACACATATTTGAGATCGGGTCCTCTTTGTGAAATTCTGAATGTAGCAGATACGTTCCAGAAATGCAAGAACAACATCAATCGATCAAGTCATTAAATTTCTTGCTTTTTACCTTCTGTAATAACTGTTTGTTTGTTGATGTGTCTAATAACGAAATGTTTGATTTTCTTACAAGTAATTCTTGTTTTTTACATTTTTGTTAATGAGGGTTCCATGACAAACGCGAAAGTATATCAGGGTTCCGCGATGACAAAAAGGTTGAAGAGCACTGCACTAGGCCCCTTTGAAAGGAAGGACTAATTTACTTATACATTAAAGTTGCTGTTTGGGCCCCCTTTCAAAGCACAGTACTTGCACATTACAGTTGCTGTTGGAGGCCCCTTTGAAAGCAAGCTGCTTACACATTACAACTGATGTTGGGGGCTCCTGTGAAAGCAGGGTACTTACACATTTCAGTGTCTCTTGGAGGCCCCTTTGAAAGCAAGGTGCCTACACATTATAACTTGCTGTTGGGGGCCCCTGTGAAAGCAAGGTGCTTACACATTACAGTTGCTGTTGGGGGCACCTTTGGAAGCAGAGTAAGATACTTTCATATTACAGTTTCTTTTAGGATCCCCTTCATTGACGTTTAAAAGCAGAGTACTTGCACATTTCAGTGGCTGTTGGGGCCCCCTTTGAAAGCAGATTACCTTTAAATTGCAGTTGCTATTGGGGGCCCCTTTGAAAGGAAAATACCTGCACATTGCTGTTTTTGTAGGGGGCCTTTGAAAGTAGAGTACTTACTTATGATCGGCTTTGTAGTATATTATATGAGTGAATAAGAAGTTTTTCACCACAAATAAGGAAAATTTACACGCGTAACACCTCAACGGGGGGCTTCCAAAAGGGTGGGGGACCGAGACAAGTGCCTCGCTCGCGTCCCCTTAAACACACCGCTTGTTACACGCCCCAAGCCATCTTAAGCCGACACTGCAGACTACTAAAGTTTAAACGTGCCCTGGAATCAGCATAGGCTCTATGCTCAACAAAATGTTATCTTTACTTGCAGCACAAATTAGGGGATGTCTGTGAATTAATGGCCTAAATTTTTAATTGTTGCAAACAAACTTGACATTCTCTTTTATCTTTTGTCTTTATATAGGTAGATTGTACTGTACAATATATTTTTAATGTTCAAAAGTGAATGAACCCCAATGTAAAAGAATAACAACGAAATCATGTATGTAATGAAGAATTACGTCTAGGAACAGATACAAATCAGGGCCGGATTAAGTGGGGGCAACGGGGGCAATTGCCCCGGGCCCTCCGCTCCAAGGGGGCCCCCGGTGATAACATTTATTTGTTTTAAATAAAGTATTCGTTTGAAAAATTGTGATTCAAAAGAGATACAAGAATACAAAATCTATATTCCGATGTTGCTTGTGTATCATTAATGATTTCTCTGCAAGTTTGACTTTCTACCAGTTTGAGTAATCACTACTGAATATAAATATTTTCGGTTTTGTTCAATGCAAATATATTTGAATTTTGCTTGTAACTTTTCCTAATAAACGTTCTTTTGGCATGGATTTATCTACTCGTGCATCACGCCTTCTGCACAAATGTCGCGAAAACGATACTATTTACGTTCTTAAACAGCAAAGCTATTTCTGCTGTGTGGCTGCTGTTTAGTATCAAAGATTCTGGAATTTCTTGTGCGGTCTGGAGGTAACCGCAGCCAAACTGCGACTTTGTTTCGTCATAAAGGGTAACGCATGGTGGAAACGCTCTTTTCCACCGATGGCTACTATTCTTGCGTTATATCGTAAACGTATGAAGCTAGTCAAACCATTTACACCACATGTTATTGCTTGGTCCGTCAGAAAAGGTTTTCATCAGTTGATCAGTTTTGATCAGTCGATTTGTAGAACGAAAGAGCAGAAAACGAGATTGCAGTGTTTAGCTTGCGCGATGCCGAAATCTGTAATGCCATCAGCAGCTAAAAACGGCAAAGTTTCTAAGGAGAAAAAGCGCGAGAATGTGGCAGAGTTAGCTAAAACGCCGCGACTGAAGCATTTTTTCCAGCAAAGCTTTTAAGCAGCAACATTAAAACAGTGGTGTTAACCGGGACACCTGAAAATGTAGGTCAGTGCTTTTCAACAGGGGTTCCGAAAAACATGTGGGGTTCCATGAGTTTTAAGGGTTCCGTGAGGGTTATTGGTGTAGGAGATGGGGTGCAACCGCACTACCAAACATTTTTATTTGGTGAAAATCCGGGAAAAATCTGTAGAAATTTTGGCAAAATTTGTGAAAACGTACGCAAAATCGCTGTATGTATGTGCTTTGATTTTACAAAAATGGCACGCAAAATCAAGGTGCAGACGTTTTTTTCTTTTGGAGGTCATGTTTTATTTTGTTCTTTTCGGGCAAGTTAGGGGAGATTTGGGCAAGTTCAACAGTCATAGGCAGATCCAGGGGGGGGGCTAAGGGGGCTGAAGCCCCCCCTAATTTTTTTCAAATAAGTTTTATGATCGATGGTTCCCGACAAATAAACGTCCATTGGGGTGATTTTTTGTATAGCCTTTAAAAAACCATTTCTTGCACAGGGATAGGGTTGAAAATATTACATACAAAGCTTATTTTGCTGAATTTGGGCAGTCTGAATGTGTTTGTTTCACTACAAATGAAATTTCTAATAAACAAGTTGTTATGTAAAAAATATGGTCCCAATGTTGTATAAATACGTAAGCGTTTACATAAAGTATTTACATAACATATACGTTATATAAACCCCATGTACATAGGCGTAGCCAGGGAGGTCAGGGGGTTATAGTCCCTCCAAATTTTTAGAATATCTAGTCATTTTGTGCTTAAGAGGCAGTATCTCAAACAAAATACTCTTTCTCGCCTAAAATCAAATGTTGTGACCCATCCACAATTTTGGTCTGGTCATGCCACTGCGCACGTAGGTATTTAAACTCTTGTTTCATTTGGGTAAGATTTGGCTTCTTGTGGACAAAAGATGAATACGCAGCAAACTCAGAACCGTCGCTAGAAAATTAAAATAGGGGGGCTTTGCGTTTGTACGGGGGGGCTTGATCCTGAAAATTGACATTCTGAAAATTGACAAATT
>Ga0210059_1006322_pt1 | contig 19036 bp, 14 predicted proteins | sample Ectturendosymbi2_FD_188042 | JGI IMG/M metagenome (GOLD analysis project Ga0210059, IMG submission 188042) | Ecteinascidia turbinata endosymbiont from Florida, USA - Sample 2 (SPAdes) (version 2) | ecosystem: Host-associated > Tunicates > Ascidians > Unclassified | place: Key West, Florida... | reverse complement strand
ATTTTCAGGTCTTTTTCTGAAGTCCTACACAGACCATTGACAGCTCCCCTTGTTGCAAAACTGGCCCCTCCAGTGGCCCCCCAAATGAAAATGTCTCGCTCCGCCCCTGGTGTTATGTCATGAACATATGAAGCTATTCAAGCTATTTACACCACATGTCGTTTCGTGGTCCGTCAGAAAAGGTTTTAATCCGTCGATTCGTAGAACGAAAGAGCAGCAAACGAGATTGCAGTGCTTAGCTTGAGCGATGCCGAAATCTGTAATGCCATCAGGAGCTATGAAAAGCGCAAAGCTTCTGAGAAGAAAAAGCGCAAGAATCTGGCAGTGTTAGCTAAAACGCCGCAACTGAATCGCATTTGCCAGCAAAACTTTCAAGCAGCAACGTTAAATCAGTGGCGTTAATCAGAGCACCTGAAAATGAAGGTGAAAATCAAGACATTTGCTTGGAAACAACTTTCACGCTCAGCCTGGCTGGCCATATTGACATATTCTTTTTCCGTTGGTTTTGTTTGTAATCTCTGGCTTCTGCTTATTTTTCGGGGGTGAATATTGTTTCTTGCCGAGTCACTCTCTAGCCTGTGAAAATTTTTTTCTTCGTAAAAATACACTCTTGTCTAGTACTTATATCATATATTCTCTTTTCGCAGCTAACTGCATGTGCATTTGAGTAAGAACATTCTTGACTACCGGAAAAAAACAAACGGGAACCTTGCGAATTAGGGAAAACATAACTTTTACAAACGATGACGTCATGAATTTACGTCATAGGGGCTACCCTTTAATCCGGCTCTGCAGATTCATAAAAAATACTACCACTAGGCGGGACGTACACTTAAAATGTGTAAAGGGACTGCGGGCCATAGGTTGCCGACCACTGTAAGCTCGCTTCAAAAAGTACGCCACTTTTTCGTGTAATTTATCGTTAACACATTTGAAGGCAACGTTGTTTTTGTTTCCTTTTCAGCAGAAATTACTCAGCTGCTTTCTCATGCTGCCGATCTTGATTACGCCGAATCTCCAGAGTACAGCAAAATGCGAAACATTTTCAAAAATGCCTTGAAATCCATGAAGGATGATGTAAATAAGCCCATGGACTTCTCGTCGGCAGCTGGTCAAAGTAGCAGCGACGAAACATCTCCACCACAAAAAGCTCCGCAGGCAAAAAAAGTACGAAACAGCTCTGGAAGTGTCAGCATCTTACCCAGTTGTTGACTAACTGCATGCTTGCCTTTTCAGCTGCCTGCATCCGCGTCAGCGCCGTTGCGCAGCAAAACCAACGAACCGCGCGATCTGAAGCGTTCATTGAAAAACACTGGTTCACTCGAGACTGAGAAAGAAGTTCCGACCAAAAAAGGTCGACCTGGCAAAGCAGGTGCTGCTTCGGAAACGAGTGTTTCGTCATCTTGCGACGAAGTTGCCGCCGCCTCTGCTGGCAAGAAACCCTCCAAAGCCACAAGGAAGCGACACCCCGCATTATTAGAACTCAGCAGCACCAGCGAGAGTCAAGAGGTTTCATCGGACGAAGCCGACGACGACACGGATTATGCGCCAACGCCAAATGGCAGTAAAGCGAAACCGTCATCCAAGCGAGCTGGTAAACGCAGCGGTGCTGCATCGAAAAGAGGTGGTTCAGCTGCAGCCAAAGTGTCGAAAAAGCAAAGTGCGTCCGGAAGGAAAGTTGCTTCTAGGAAGACAACTCCAGAAACGTAAGTTGGAACAATGCATTTTATGGTTGGCAACCGAAGACGTCGGTTTGTGGTTTGTTAGTTTGGATGTTTGCTTTCAAGAAAATAAACTGTTCCATATCTAAGTCTGCTGTCCGTTTGTACGGTATGTTGTTTGTTTTCCCATCTTCATTTTGTTGTTTGTTTATTACTGCTTGCTATGTCAAGCATTTGTTTTTGTCGGCTCTGGCTGGCGGGTTTGACAATCTTGTTCTTCAGCTAGCCCATGAGTTTATATTCGTAACCGAAATACATTTTTATATCTATTTCTACGTGTAGTGTGCGATGAATTTACTTTCCTGTTCTGATCAACCTCAATATTACGCACAAACTAACGCGTGTATAAACTGTTAGAACACCCATGTTTAGTAGACACCACTTAGGTTTCATAAGATAAGTGTGCATAATTTATTATCGCAGGTGCGCTGGTGCTGATAGCAGAGGAAAGTCCACTTCACTTAGTTCTTCGTCACCCGAGAAAGAGACGAGGTGAACAAAATCCCTAAAATGTGTTTCTATGTTAATCGCGTAAATTCCTGTAACCTGTTTACATTTTGCCGTGCAGGAAAAGGACTGGGAAATTGAGTTCGGATTCGAAAATCAAGCGACAGAAGGCGGTACTCGGCAATGCAGCCAAGATGTCGCCGAAAAAGAAGACATTTCCTCCCTACATGAGGTACGCAAACAAGAAAGCGCATTGCCGCGAACGAGATTCTATGCCTCTTCGTCCAAAGGACCCTTTCGGCATCTGTGAATAACTGTACCATTTCCTGCTGCAACGGAAACCAGTGCGTTCTGTATAATTTAAAAAAAACAAAAAAAAAACGTTTAGGCAGCGCACGTCATCGTCGTCTCCCAAGAAGTCGCAAGCACCGAAACCAACGACTGCACCTGCGTCTGATAGCGAAGTCTCCCAATCGGATTTGGACTGTTCTGCGAATGTTTTATCCGAAACCGACGAAGAGCAGAAAAGCGGCATATCGTCTCCCAGGTTTGGTGTATGAGTGTAAACTTGTGTACAAACCTTAAGAATACTTATGTCAAAGTCGCGGTGATCGTATGTCACAGGAAAAGTCCACGACGCAACCGCCATTCCATGGCTCCCCTTCATACGAAACCTGTTTTAACGAAAAATGACAAACTGACTGGAGAATATTCTGGAAAACATCCAGGTAAGTCTTCATTTACGAGGATCATACGTGGCAGATCATAGGTAAGGCATAGTGATGTGTATTTATATAAATGCCTACAGAAAAAGTGCCCTACGCGGACAAATAAATAATCTGAATATCCCGCCACAAGTTAAATCTGATAACAGTCGTTGGTCAAAAAATGTCTTGCTGTTTTTAATGGAAAGAAGTATTATATGGGTAACCTTCGCCTGTGTTGGAAAAGGAAGCAGTTGCGAATAGGATTGGCGTGGTATGAAGGGCGTACTTCGCATATTTCGTCGTGAGTTTTGGCTTGGGTTTTGATAGACAACCCTGACCTTGCCATTATCTGTAAATTAAAAAAACAGCATTTTTTAAACAACGAACCATTCAAATTTATACTGTTAGCTGCACGCGTGCTTGCTAAATTTTCTCGGTTTTGTAGACCCCGATACTAATTTGGGGTCAAATTTTGTGTTCCACTTGACTGAAAGATGCCATCGCTGCAGACTTGGTCCCAGTATCCCTTTGATTAAACCCTCGCTCTTTGGCGCCGGTGTGGTCCAAGCTGATTGCTTCAGGACAACAGCTCGGCCGATGTGAAGTGTCCCTAATATCAATGTTAACCTTTTGCCAAGATTGTATTTGTTTGGATTTTAGACACGAGTGAAATTCTGGATGTAGTCAATATCACATCTCGGCAGTGGCGTACGCAGAAAATTTTCATTGGGGGTTTCATTTAATGGCCTAGGGTGATCATTTGTGTTTGCTGTGTGCTGTTTGTGACGTCAAAATTTGACATATTCATGTTTCCAAACCAACATTTCCGCGAAGTTTGTTGACACAATATGCATATTCGTGTAAACGCACTCTCCTTTTTTGTGTCATTGTACTGAATATAAACTATCGGCGCTCCAAGTTAAGATATCGGTGGAAAATGCACTCAACGCTACGACATAGCAGTTCATAACTGCAAAAATATCAGGCTGCACGTTAAAACGGGAGTAAAACACACTCATCACTACGTCAGAGGAATTCACAACTGCAAAATCAGGCTGCGCTAATACCTCGTCGAATATGAGCAGTTGTGCATAGTTGTGCGGCTGGACTGGCTGGCGCACACCCCGGTTTGCAAGATGAATCTTGCTAAACCACACAAGAATTGAGATTGCGCATAAAGTACGTAAGAAAACTTTGGTTTTGTTGTTAGGTATAGAAGTCCAGCAAACTTTTATTTTTCCTTCTTCCGTGATGAGGCATTATCAAATGCTTGAATGCTTCTGTGTTAACAACTGCTGTTTTTGAGCTCGTGCTACAGAAATTGGTAATGTAGCCAATGTGGTCAGCGCATGCTCTTATCAGCCATAGCAGACACAATAAAGACAATTGTTTCGGATAAACTGATCTATCGCGGAACACAATCGAACATGCGTCGTGGACGAAACGTCTGCAAAAAGTGGCGAGATGGTTTCTGGACGCAGACGATAACCCAGATTCACACCAAAACATAAAATTATTACTTTTTGGCCAATTTACAATGATCCTTGAAATTTGCATGCACATTAGTTCCGTGGTATCTGCGTTAAGCCGACAAATTAACAAGCAAAAAGTATGCTAAAACAATCTCCTTTGCGCAGGTAATACAATTTTTGTAACGTATCAACTTTAAAGGCGGGGTTAATCCCAACCCCCCCCCCCTTGCATCTCCGAACATCGAGCTTGATAACACATGAGTTTGTATCAACGAGCTCCGCTGTGTAATATTTTGAAGTGATTGGCGACACCAGCTTGGTGTAGGTTTTAACTTCATTGCAAGTTTGCGTTTTTGGGTGGTTGGTTTGAACGAAAAGTTACTCATGAATTTTGAAAATGCCAGTATGAAGATTTGGTCTCTGTTTGTAGTGTTTACCCGCAAAAGAAAAGTCAATGTCCGAAAGGAAAACGCCAGCACCCAAACAACTCCATCTTTGAGGAGAAACATTGCAAGGTGAAAAATCATTTGAAGAAAACGTCAGCATCGAACGTTGAAGCTCAATCATAAAAACCCTGAAAAGGCATTGCTATAAAAATGCCTTCCTCTTGTATCAATGTGTACTGTACCTTGCCAGGAGTGTCCTGGCAGGTGTTTTAATGCGTGACGCCGGTCGTCGTATAAGTTTTCGTTGAATTATTGGTTTCTCTGGAATGTGAGCCATCGCGGCGGACTGCGCAGTCACCAGTTAAGACGATGTTATTGCTTTAAACTCAGTTCCGCGTATTTTTCTGCTAATTTTTAGAGTTATCTGGCAAACGGCGGTTTCAAAGAGTATCAACTATCAAGAACATCCATTTGCTTGGTCTACGCTTGTCACTTTCGCAACAGTAGTGCGTGATTCGACTGCCTTCCTCGTACGCTCATGAGAATAGAAACGCAGCTTTGGCAAACTTTGACCAGTCACATCGTACGAATTGAAAGGATGTATGGCGAATTGTTGTCACGTGATAGAAATTACACGTATGACATAAACGATTGTTCGAATCTCAACGCCAGTTTTAAAGAATTAATTGACAGAAGGTTGGCAACGTGAACAGCAGCGCAGTGTACCTACATGAACGTCACCTTTGTTACGTCTTTCGGTCAGTTTTGCTGTACTGTATATTCAAGGCACCAGTGTAACGACCAGCTGCAATATTCCGCTGTGATCCGTGTTCAACGATAACAAGATTGATACAAAGCCGAGCGTGCACACCAGAGCTAAGTGGACTGTAAGATTGTTATAGTCGTTCAGGTCCTTCCTTTTTGACCAGACAAGCTTGTTATGTTGATATTACTTCAACGCTGAATTAAGTAAAAAAATGCATCACTTCCAATCTGCTGTACCTATGGCACTTAATAGTTTACAACATTGGCCAACTTGTGATGAAATGAAGGCTACACGCAGCACAGAGAAAATGTATTGACAGTTAACTTTGTTCATCACTGGTAAATAGCTACGTGTTCAAATAAACTGTTGGACAAGATTCCAATATCAATATAAACTAGGGGGGCAAACTTTTTGCACGCCATACCATCGGATGTTTCTTGTACTGTTATTTCACATCATTAGCGATTTACCAGACAGTATTGCCAAATGTAAATGGAATCTCTAGTAAAGCAGAAAATAAACTTCACATTTGTTTACTTTTTAATGAGACTTCTGAGTTTATTTCTATTTCACCACTTTTTCGATGTTTGAGTGAAACTTGTTACTGAGAACAGCAGAGATTATCCAAACTTGAATCAGGCGCGACCTCGCTTTGCTTTCAATCAATGGACGAAAATGCTTGTTAGCATGTGTATGTCGTTCCACAACGACACGCAACTCTGAGCAAATTTTGTTAGTATTGGGAGATTTTCACAGGGTAAGGATCGGTAGATACAGAACTTTCAGAAGTACCAGGGACTGAAAAAAGCTCAGGTTTCGTTTTCAATATCGGACTTGTTTTCAAATTAGTGAGGTCCATTTGAACCACGTTGGTGTTCTGTACGCGCGAACGCCTTCACACTTCAGCCCCTCGTGTTGGTTATGACTGTATGTTGGAGAGGCGGCGGTTTAAGACACATTAACATTTGTGAGTAAATACTGCATATTTCATTCATTCCAGTCTCATCATAAAAATTATGGTTGGTTTGTTCTACGTATTTACTGGAGATAAAAAACATGTTAACATGTACTTTTGGACAATGAAAATCTAAAAACAGTAAGTTCTTACAAAGCTCAACTTGGCGCGAGGGTAACTCCATTGTTCAAACAGTTATGTACGCTTCAATAGCTGCTAATGCAATGTTACATAAATTGCTTTCAGTTAGTTTATTTTTGAGCCAGAACTACATGTTTAAATATTTTGGGGGAAGCGTTCCTTGCTTTCTTGAACCATTAATCTTTTCATTTGCCCTATACCTGCAGAGATTTGTAAATGTTGGTACGACCACAATCCACTACATAAATAGCAGTGGCATACAACATACAGAAAAACATGTAGAAAAATATAACACCCCACAGAACTACTTCAGCACAGGGTTGGAAGCTTGGCGTTTTTATTGTGAAAATATGACCGGATGGTTCGGTCGCAAATATTTTGTTTGAACTTTTTGTTAGTATTTTTTGTGCGTTTCCCTTCCTGACAAATATCGAGATTAACATTCCAAACCTAGAGAACGGGGATAGTCAATGACGCATAATGATCATTGATATGTTATCAATCGATCGAACCTGTAATTTGCAGTTTATTTCCTGAACGCGCGAACTGACTGAAGCTCGTCGCTGATTCCGCTAAGCAGTATGGTAAATTGGAGGGTTGATGTGCACGGTGAGATCTTCGATTTGTTGGTCTCCATCCAGTGTATTTCAATTAAACCAGATATTGGCGACGGCTTTGTGGAATTCATTTAGGGGAAATACTTGTATGTTTATAAAAATAGTAGGGAACGAAGCAATACTTCTATCAATCAGAACCGTCGCCAGAAAGTCTTCAATAGGGGGATTTACATTATAAATTTGACAAAACCTCCACTAGTGTTTCATATTTCAGTTTGGGGGGCTTGGAGCTTAGTTTGGGGAGGCTAAGCCCACCAAAGCCCCCGTGGCGATGGGACTGCTACAAATTACTGCAGTCTCATAAATCACTAAACACTTTAAAGTACTACTACATCAATACGGTGAAGTGGCAACTTTTACCTTGCGCAAAACTTCACACATCCATCTTGTTGCAAATATGATTGAATAATGCATGAAGAACATGTATTAATACTACCAACGTGTTGTATATATGGGAAGTAAAAACCACATACATGAACTTGATAGACTGTACACACAATCTGACAAGTTTTAAAATGTGCACATCGCAACATGGACATGGTGAAGCCATCCAGCCTGACTCTTTGGAAACAGTTTGCTCCACTAGATGGTTGACAACACTGTCTTTAATGATTTGGAACAAGTAACTTACAGATGTTAGATTTATGTTTGTTTTGCGGTAGTAAATATGTCCTGGGCCTACATGCTCTCCTCTTTGAGCTTAGAATCGTTAAACAGATATTGCAAAGCCATCAGTGCATGAGATGGTATGAAAGATTTGTAAAGACTTTCGAGCATTTGGGCCATGGCCCCAAAAGCACCAAGCCTCCATATTTTGCCAATGTCGTACTACGGTTGAGTGAAGGTGGTAACGTGTGAACGAAACGCAAAAACAATAATCTATGCGATGTTTTCTAGAAAACTCGGTCCGTGACAGGGGCCTCCAAATTGCTAGGACCACCACTGTGATAAACTTCCAAAAGCTTTTTACAGCAGGGTTTCCCAAACTGTTTGGGCGAAGGATCCCTTCTGTGACTTTTATCTCGAGCCCCAATCTTCCGTCGCATAAATTTTTCTGCCTAACTAACGAGAAAGGATAATACAAACCCAAAAATAAATAAACAAAATCATGTTCTTTAACAACACTGGCAGCATCAATGCGATGGATGAGGTTGCTTTTTACTACACAATTGATCAGTTGCCGGAGCAATTTGTGACAAGCAAACTCGGAAGTCAGACTCAGCGGCAACTTTGGACGTGTCCTTTGTTTTCATATTTGTAAGAGCTTAAAATGCTTTCTCACACATGTAGGTAGTTACAAACGGCAAAAGGTAATACAATTTTAGTTGCCTTTTGTGAGAGCAATGGATATTCGTCCACAACATTTAACCAAAAAGATGCAAGAGCTTTTTGATTGAAAATAATCATTGGAGTTCGATCAGAGGACAATGCGGCTACTTCTTCGGTTACTGAAAGATCAGTTTTCGCAACAAAAGGGTTTAGAATCCAGTCAAAATTATCATAGGTCTCTTTTAAGAAGTACTTTGTAAAATGCTCGGAAAGCAATTCCCAATGTTGTTTAACGGCAGAGAAAATCAGTTCTGTGTTAAGGGTTTGTTAGCACTGTAGTCACAACGAACTGGAAACATATCCACAATATCATTTATTCTGTGTTGCCATATGTTGAGTTTCTTTATGAATAGTGTTATTTTGTTTTGACCAAGTAAAATGTTGGCGTCTCTTCCCTGCAGTGACAAGTTCAGTTGGTTGGGAAGGTTGAACATGTATGCCAGGTATGCAAGATTCCCAAGCCAAATTTCATCAGCAACGAATGAAGCAAAGTCCGCATTGCGCTCTTGGAGGAATATTGAAAGCACCTCTCGCACTCCACACACGGGTTCTACAGTTTTTCCTCGCGACAGCCATCGAACTTCTGTATGGAGCAGAAGGCTTGATTGTTCCGAACCTAGTTCATCGCAAAGTTTCGAAAACATTCCAGACTGGGGTGGGCGAGCTTTGATAGTTTACAATTTTGACGCATGTAGACAAGACTTCAGACAAAGATTGCCCCAAATGTCAAGCAATTCCCGACGAATCACGCAGTGTGTTCGTATAGTGTTTAGTACTTTATCTCTGATACGACGAGCCACAGTCCCCGAGTGCTTGCCAGCCATTGAAGCTGCACCGTCGGCACACACACCCACACATCGCTCTCACGACAGTTTTGACTGTGAAAAAAAATGACGAAGCACGTTGAAAACGTCTGAACTGGTTGTTGGGCATTGCATTGGATGAGAAAACATGAAATCTTCTATCATTTCTCCAGCCCAACAATATCGCACACAGACCAACAGTTGTGCAGTGCATGGCGAGTTGAAGGAAAACTCCATGGCTTTAGAAAAACTGCGGTTGAACTGTCCGAGATCCGGATCCTGCTCATTTATCGAACAGCAATGCCCGACACGGTCGAGAAGTGACGTGCAGCGAACCGCATCAAACGCTGAATACATCACATTCTCACCCGGTCGCAATGGAAGCCGCATGACTTATTTATTCAAGTGACGGGTAACAATGGTTTGTGCATAACTTAACAAAATCATCAGGGGATCGTAGATACAGCGATTGGTACAAAAAGTAATTAATGGATAGAAAAACATGAAGTTCTTCAAAACGTATCAAAGTGCGAGCAAGTCACTGCAGAAAAAATGGGGCAACTGACAAGGAACGCAATCACAGATATAGAGTACGTCTAGCACATGACCCAACTTTAAACGGTGCAATTCGTCTGCCAGCAAATTTAATTTCGATACCGTTGACGCGTTTTCCAGCCTTAGTAGTGTCACAATCCTCGGATCTATCACTATGTCACAATCCTCGGATCTATCACTACTTTATATAAGTTAGAAACAAAACACCGTAGTTAACAGCTAAAATTTTCACGCTGCACATTTGTTATACTTCGGGCAAACACCAATTTTCAGTTACTAAAAAATTGATTTTGACGTTTTGTGATCGCGACTGCGAAAAACATAAAAAACACCAAAGTTTGGAAGAACACGTTCTGTATGTCATCGTTTACCATTTCGTCTGGCAATTTTCGCATAAGAGTGAAAGGCTACGAAGAACAACCAAAACACGTGAAAAGTTGTACTTACGGCTCTTGGAGGAATACTACAACTGCGTGATTACAACTTACGCAAAATGCCTTTCGTTGTGTAAATGACCGCACTTGCCAGCTGCCAATGAACATCGATCTGTTGATACTTGGTGAACGCAGGCAGATATTCGAAACTACACGAGCGAAAAATTGCGAGATTTTCGAATGGCTTGGATTCGGTGATGGGTGTGAAAATATCACTATTGCACAACGACACGTCAAAATCACGTCATGACCAACGGCTAGTTCGAACAACAACAGTATTAAAGCGTCTGGGTCTCACTTGAGGTCTTCTGATTATGAAGGTCTAACCGGCCATTATTAAACACTCACGAAATCTAGGAATACTGGGAATATTGACGGCAAATTACTTTCAAACAAAACAAAGTCTGACAGACAACTGCGGAGCATGCGACGCGAGATGTCGAGTCACTTGTGATCGAGGTCTGTACACCAAAATATAATGGTATCAACGCGAACAGTCAGTGAAAGAAGCGAAGTCACTTGTTGACCATATGCTAGAGGAAAATGTCTTCGGGACAGTTAAATCAGTGGCAATCATGTTAGGAACTGAATTAGCAGGGAAGGCAAATAGCCAAAGCTGAAATCAAGTGAACACTGAGTTACGTTATCAAATTGCTACCGGTCAATGGTCACCATGGCCGCAATACATTCGAAAAGTATATTGCACAAGAAAGCGGAGGTAATTCACAGCCGAACAAAACTAAATCATGCGCAACGATTATTCACACAGTCGCTCTGCACATGGCCGACGTACGCAGCGGATAAACGAGTATTTCGCTTGACGTTCACCAACAGATTTACCAACGCCTTCCACGGGATCTAATCGATGTAGTTGGGGTTGATGATAGACTTCCCGGGCAGGACCTCGTTTGAGATTATTCCAGATTTGTCCGACGACGCACTGAACCCTCCAGGGGCCGCTGAGGTGCCGGATGAGCGGAGCGAGATATTCCGTCGGTAGTGAAGAACAGAGAAGCCGGCCAGCAGGAACCACTCAAATACGCAGAACCAGGAGGCAGACTGAAACAGGAACGATTTTATTGAGCTTTGCTACAGCAACGGATCGGAGTGAGCCATGTGCATACAAACAGTTGCTGCAGTTCGGGCAAAACACGTAAAATCGTTTGCTGCCGCTCTTCGCCGCAAAAATGCGAGCATGCAATATACGCGCTTGGCGCAGATTCACGTTAGTTTACGTCCTGCGATACTTGCTGTTGCGTATGATATTTTAATGATGAACTTCTTCAGGGTCAAACTGTACTGTTTCACCATCAACGTCATCATAGCGTGAAACAAAAAATTATACTTTGACAACCTTTTCTCGTAGAAAATGCATAATACTTGAAGATCCAAAATCCTAAAAATAAAAAAAAGCTGAAACATTGTAACGTAGTCATAACTGGACTTTTTGGTGGTTTCGACTTTCTTACACCCACACAAGCACAGCGATCAGCGAACATTGAGTTACAGATGTTGAGCAATAGACAACTGTGTTAATTAAAAGACCACTCCTTTCAAAAGGCATAAACCGTGGTAAAGTCAAGGCTTCTGACTTGGCTGCGATTTCAGTCCTTACTGAAGTTAAGATGATTTTTTGGTCACGAAGACAATGTTTTTCTTTCATCATATCTAAGCACTTCAAGCTACATTTAAACCATCACTTTCCCAAGCAAAGTTTAAAATGGTGTTTCTAGCAATATTTAACACCAACATAAGCATTGGAAGTCTCGAGAGAAGTTCGGGGCAAAGTATTGAGTTCTTCGGCACAACTGACCCAAATGGACATTGAAGCAAATCTTGAGATTTCACCTCTGCTTTGATTTGTCATAAAACAGTTGCTGTATTCGGACACACAATTCGAAACGGGAATTTCGAATAAAGCGCACTACATTTGGGAACAACATATCAAAGCATTAATTGCAAGCGAGCCCAGCTGATGTGATATGAACAACACTGAATATTAATCATTTCACCTGATATACTATGCTGCCCTTAAACTTTCGAATTTGTTAATGTGGCCCGGCAGTTTGCCTACTCCTGATGTATAACTTCGGTTTAAAAGTCTGTTGAATATTATCTCACAAGCGGATTTGCCCGACGCATATGCCATTTTTGGTTCATTTGGATCTTGATAACGTCATTTCGTTACGTGCACTCTCATTGGAAAAGCACCCACCGCCACCACGCTACGCTGTAAGCTGTTTTGAAGTCTATATATAACTGCACCTGAGCTGTTGTTGAGTAACTGTGATAATGCGCACCAGTGACTTTGAGTTCCTCGTGTGGCCCAAGAGAAATTCTCCAATTTTTTGCTTGTCCCGCAGCGCACGACCTGAAACAAAACAAAAAAGATTGTAATCGGGTAAACGAAGAACTCTTCTTTCAAGTAAAACCATCTAATGCTAAAGAAACATGGTTTGGTTGGACCACAGGAGGTCCGTAATGCAACTCTTTTCAGCTATTTTTTACAGTAACCACATCGTAAATCCGCAAAATAAACCTTACACAAAACTTCTCAGAACAAAGTTTTGATTCCAAAATCCCTAAAGAAGATTCACTTTTATATTTAACTCTTTGAATACAAGATGACTTGTTCAAAATGGCATTCGCATCAAATAAATAGGTTATAACATTTTTATCTTCCACATCGTCTGCTTTAAAACTAAAACGCAACCTTTTTTTCACATTTGCAATATTACTTTCACTGCCAACCAGTAGCGGCTCGTATGTAGGCACTGCGGAACTGCAGCACCCCCTATTGTCGAGGTAAATTTCATTTTTAGCTTGATTTGTTGTTTAACTTCGATTTCTAAATTTGCATTAACAAGAACATTTGACAATCCGTCCTCCCTTCCCAAAACGTTTTGCACAAAGCTAAATATTAGACATCTATTTGGTTTTGTATGGGAAGCACTGCAAATGACGGTAGTCTGGTAGATGATGAAATGGATGCCGATTTTGCGCATTTGACCTAAGGTAACCTCGCGCGATGAAAACGCTGGAAACACTGCTCGTTTCTGCGTCAAGGTGGTAGGGTCATTCTCTGTTAACTGTCCCAGCCAGTCAACCCACCATCTCAGATTTGCCTCAAACTTCATAAGCAGATAGAACTTTTCATGCTGATTCCAAAAAACTAAATTTTTATTGAAATTGGTTAAGGTTTCGCGAAGTTATGGACCATACAAAATGACTACTTTTGTGGTCAATGAAGCATAACGACTAGCAAGAAAATCATCAAATAACTTCAAAACTAAATCAATGTCACTGTAATCATTTCATTGTTGCAAAAACTTGACAAAAGGTTGTCTCAAGTATCCTTTCTTCAGTAGTGAAGAAAAATTTTTAAAAATCCATGCGCTTACCCCAATTTTGGGGTAAAGAAAATGGGTAGTCATCAAAATCACTCATGCGTGACATAAATTTTGAACGGTGATAACTTGACGAGCACACATGCTATTGGCATGTGCAATAAATTATCTGAAAGCTCTCACTGAGGAGATTTTAGTCTTGAAATATCCTCATTGCTGATTTTATAAATAATCCCCAAAGGGATTTCTCGGGATTTCCCTAATTTTTTTGCTTTTGTTTGGCCATAACTTTTGAACCAGAAATGCTAGAAAGCCAATCAACCCCTCTAAAGACTCGTAGAACAACTTGGTTTCCAACAAAATTTCAAGTCAAAAAATTGGTTCTTGACGTTGGCGCCCAGGATCTGATAATCTTAACCAAATATGCATAAACCTACTCCCATTATGATGTCACCAACAAAACAACAAAAATCTAAAACTTTCCAATTCTTCTTTTTAAATTGAAACTACAAGACTTTCCACATCTGTTGAGTGTTTGAACAGCCCTCCTGCTCAACTGGCTGGCGAGTTATGGCCTTCAGCCAATATGGCCAAGGTTACCTTTTGCCCGACTTGATTTTTCATTGAAATTTGGGTTTTAGAGCCATAATTTTAGATCCAGAAATGCTAAAAAGCCGATCATGGGCTCTAATGACTTGAATTATAGCCTAGTTCCCAATAAAACTTTGAGTCAAAAAATTGGGTCATTGGTTTGACGCCCAGGGCCAGATGACCTCGGACAAAATGTGTGAACCTACCCCTATTATGACGTCACCCACAACAAAACCAAAACCCTAACCTCTCCATTAAAAAAAAATATAAACTACAAGACTTTCCACATCTTTAGAGGGTTTGAACAGCTCTCTTACTCAATCGGCTGGCAAATTATGGTTGTGCAAAGTTCAGCAAAAAAGTGGTGCACATGGCACTAAAAGGGTTAAAGTGTAATTACATTGAAATCTTAGGCAAAAACTTTGTGGGATGTTTATTCAAAAGAAACAAAATAAGTAATGAGGATATTTTAAGACTAAAATCCCCTCAGTGAGAGCTTTCAGATGATGTATTGCACATGCCAATAGCATGTGTGCTCGTCGAGATATTACTATTCAAAATTTATGTCACGCATGAGTGATTTTGATGACTACCCATTTTCTTAAGCGCATAGATTTTATGAAAATTTTCTTCGCAAGTGAAGGTAAGATACTTGAGACAACCTCCTGTCAAGTTTTTACAACAGCTGAATGATTACAGTGAGAATGATTTTGTTTTAAAGTTAGTTGATGATTTTCTTGCCAGTTGTTACGCTTCATTGACCACAAAAGTAGTCATTTTGTATGGTCCATAACTTTGCGAAACCTCAACCAATTTCAATAAAATTTAGTTTTTTGGAATCAGCATGAAAAGTTCTATCTGCTTATGAAATTTGAGGAAAATCTGAGATGGTGGGGTGACTTTTTCAGTTTGTTTAGTTCATTTGACATAGAATGACCCAGTAATTACAGATCCGCCTGACATGATGTGGCTCGGATAAAACGCTGAGTTTATCAGTGAGTTGGCAGCGACCTCGTAGCATAACAGACATGTTTCAGGGCTCGCGTGCCAATGTTTTCGGTTCGGCTCTCAGCTTTGGGAGTTTCATTTTGGTAGTAGGTGTTGCACAAGTATCCACACTTTTCTCTTCATATTTTCCATTTTGCTTTATGTTTGGGCTTTAGGTTTAGCGGTTAAGTTTAGGGTTTCGGTTTAAAACTTTAGGTTGATAGCGGAATCAGTTGAGTATAGCACAAACTTCCCTCTGGCCCACTACCTTGTCACAGAAACGAGCAGTGTTTTCAGCGTTTTCATCACGCGAGGTTACCTTAGGTCAAATGCGCAAAATCGGCATCCATTTCATCATCTACCCGGTAGTCTGGAGACTCTAGAGCTGTGATGTGAGCGCTTGCAGTGCTGGTGTCACTATAGCAAAGTATTGGAAGGGTTGTGGCTTGTCAATTGAGCACAGTCAACCTGGAACTGCGAGCTGGAGCTGTGGTTTCCGTAGCGCCAGGCTGACAAGTGCACTGCGCCTGTGATGGGCAGCGGAATCACTTTGTTCATCCTGGCGCTGGTAAGAGCCAGCGAACTTAATTGTAGGCTCTGATGCTTTGCAATGCACCGTGATATGACACTTGTGTTAAACTGGTAATGAGGCTTACTTGCAGTGCATACATTTCGTATGTATTTTTATGCTAGACAGCAGTAAAGTAAAGTGAAAAAATAAGAAAGAAAAAGACATCGTGTCGTGCCTGTTTGCGCAAGATTTTTTCTGTTATCAACGAGCTTTAGTCCGTTTTTACCTCATTGGTAGTTGGTGATTTTTAATGTGTGTACTGGCTTTCATACTACAGGAGGTTGAAAATCCTACCTGAGGTGATGTTGCATGTGTAGTTGTTTGGATTTGCAATGCAAGGTGACTTTGGGTTTTTGGGTTGATTGGTAGGAAATGTAGAGGTTGTATTCCAGAATGCGCCTTGAGCACATGCTTGACTTGATGTTTTCTCAGCCTCAAATTAGGTAAAACATTGAATAACATTTTGGAGTTGGCCTACAGTTTTGATTTGCGTCAGAATTGAAACAGGTCTTGAAAGTCAAAGCTCAAAATCGTGCTTGAGGTCAAATGTCAAGTAGGTTTCTGAAAAATACCCTTAACATCAACATTACTTCTGAATTAAATACTGTGCTACGGTTTAATCATAAAGTATTAGTAATTAAAACCCAATGTTTCGGTAAATCCTGAAGTACAGCTGGTTGCACTTAAATATTAAAAATTCATTCATGCAAATGGTAATCGATCACAGTCATTGTTCTATTAGTGACATCAAATAACTGTGTTAAGTATTCCCAAGAATACCAATTGCTTGTCCTAAGTGATAAGACACTCCTTTCTCTAGTACGGATGCGAGATATGATCACCTATGTTTGTTTCTGTTCTTGATCTTTTGAGTCAATGCGACTGGGACAATTACAGTTGGTAAATTGTGACATTTTCAAAACCACCACTGTGGTGCAAAACAAACGTTCTTTTTCATTAAATAAATGTGAAAGAATTTGCGTGTTAGATGAGGGCAGACTGCAGTGGATCAGCAAACAACGAGCCAAATGTTGTTACTTGCGTTGAGTTACGGTGTGCTTATAACTTTAAATATCAGGGCAACACCAATCGTTAACACCATAGCATGTCACTGCAACAATATATGGAAGCCTCACAACTTGATCGTAAGAAGAGAGATATCACACATCACAACAGTCCGCGCCGCCGTTGAAAACCTGATGCTTTTTAGTCTTTATAAAATCTTTGTTAGGAGTTGCAAACCCCCCACAAATCACAGCCACGAGCCGCTACTGCTGCCAACTAGTTTTTCAATTGACCTGGCAACCCTATGGAAAAAGGAAGTTGTTTCAATTGCACTGCCGATAGTTACAGTTAATTAACTAATTGCATGCATTATGTTGTTGTTTCCGTGTACAATGAAGTAAATTTTCGAAAACAAAAGGTTAGATAGGTGGTATTATACACCTTCAGGAAAGCCATGATTGGTTTTCCCTAACTACACAGGGCAACAGTCACGCAGTTCATAAAATACCCATGAATCGCTATAATAAACTTTCGCTGAAGGTCTCAAGTCAATTCAAAAGTGTTGAAAAACATAGGTTTGACCAGCATAAAAATACAAGCTCAGCAGGCAGCAAAAACAAAACATTTTCTCGTGAGAAGTCAGCTTCATGCCACACAGCCGGGTTTTCTCAGCATATGGTGTCAACTTGGCGTGGCTTGTGAAACAATAAGCAAACAGCCACGTTGCACACTATGTTGCGACGTTAATCTGCCAAAATCGTGGTAAATCATAAATTTAGCTGTCATTTTGAACAAATTGGCATTTTACGGGATCAAGCATGGTCGCAGGTTGAAAATACCATGGAATTTGGTCTCACCATTCCAAATGAACTATAGAAAAGGCAAGGTTGCTCTGAGTTCTACAAAAACTCCTCATGCAATGTTCCTTACTAACAGCGGTCGTCACTTGTGTTTGTTCCTCTAACCCAGTGGTTCCCAACCAGGGAGGAATTTCATGAGTTAAGGGGAGAAATTTTTAATTTATAGTTCAGTTACCTATTAATTGTAAGTGTTGTACTTCTTTTGTAAGTTGACACTGACTCTTTCAATTAATTCCATCACTTCATGTTTGTAAGTTATTTAGTGGACTTTCACGTGTTTTTGTTGACAAACCTCAGTGCCGTTTTTTGACAACAAATAGTTTTTGTTCCACTTTTATTAGTAAAGTTTTTGTCGTCAATAAAGACCATTGTTCCAATTGTAGTTAATATAGCCTATGAACCCAAACAGGGGAGGAATGAGTGCTCCATGAGGGAGCAATGAACAGTTCCAAAATGAGCAAAGGGGGGAATGCATCAAAAAAGGTTGGGAACCACTGCTCTAACCTGTGTGCTGAACCTTGCGTTTTTCTTACCTATGGACTTCGTGGCTGAGTCAAATAAATACTGATTACAATTTGGAACATTTAAGCGATTTGAAAGCACACTCAGTGCTTCAAACAGAACATAATATCCTTGCTGACAGTATCAGGAGAGTAACTCTTAAAATGTCGCAAAACACTAAGCGCCTGGCGAGAATGCCTGGCTGGAAATCTTCCATGAAGGCCTTGGCAGACCCCGGTAGACTTGGTTAGGCAGCAGTAGGCTTGTTAATTCTTCAGGTGTGGTGAACCTATGCACTATCATGACCCCCATAAACTGGAATATCGCTGGCAGGGCGCAAAAATTAATTTGATTTGATCTTAAAATTCTACCTTGATCTTCCAATGGAAAATAATGAGAGAAAACTATGTGAAGAAGCAAGAGACTTATTTTTACTTACACTGTCGATGTGTTTGCTTGTCATGGAGTTTCGTTATGGCGCGAGGTTGTATTCTAACTTGGATAACGAAAATTCTGATGTGAGTTTTAGTAAATGTTCACGCGAGCTGCAGGCTTTCCACCCCTGTTTCAGATAAACCGTTTGCGGGGTAGCTGATGCAAAAAACGTGTGTTCAACTGACGTATCACTGTATTTTGTTTTAGATTATTGCGTAGGTGCCATTTCGACATGGCAGTGACCCAGTTGTTTCATAACAATGCTGTGCAACGTTAGAAGAGATATGTTGTGGCATGTGCCAAATCACCCACACAGTTGAAAAATTAGAACCTGCAGTCCCAGCGTTCAATATTCGATAGGTATTAATGTTGATTACCCACGGCACAAGGGCCATGACAGCCAAAC
>Ga0210059_1006321_pt1 | contig 19036 bp, 6 predicted proteins | sample Ectturendosymbi2_FD_188042 | JGI IMG/M metagenome (GOLD analysis project Ga0210059, IMG submission 188042) | Ecteinascidia turbinata endosymbiont from Florida, USA - Sample 2 (SPAdes) (version 2) | ecosystem: Host-associated > Tunicates > Ascidians > Unclassified | place: Key West, Florida... | reverse complement strand
CTTAATCTCCTTGAGAAGGTAATAAAGTTTTTGTAAAATATCAAGCTCAAGGGGGGGGTTTAACCCCAACCCCCTTGCGTACGCCCTTGGTTAAGATGTTATGATTTATGAGCTTGTATTACGAAATTTCGATTGTAGTCTTGAGTTTGTTTTTTCTCTGCTGTTACTTCAGCCTTTCAACTTTTCACCTGTAAGCTTTGCTTGCAATTTCCAGGACTGAGGATGCGAAATTTTACGTGAAATCGATTTCCTATTCAAAATTTGCTGATCGTTTCCTTACTTACACCCATCGTGGAAAGTACATACTTGAACCTGGTCGAGTGGGAATTCCTGCTGTGCGAGTGGTCGTTGTTTGGACTCTCAGCATTGTTGTTTCGGCTCGGCTAACAGAGATGACTCTTTTTTATGGGAAAACTGTTGATGCAAGCTACAGTACTTTTTTAGTAAGTTTTGAAAATCAGACACAGGTTTGCAATTTGGGTTACGGTTTTAGGTTGTATGGCAAAGACGATCCGCTAATCCAAGGATATTGTCCTCGTCTTGTGACCAATTCCACCAATCTGGTTCAGCTAATTGTAAAAGAGCTCCAGCATTCAATCAATTGGTAAAATAAATAAAAGATATTTTGTAACTCTGAGAGAAGATCACAGTATGAAATATAATAAAAGTATGTAGCTTACAAAAACTACCAACTCAGACCGTCTTTCAGCAAAGGCTGACTGTATAAAACTTTAGGTAGAATGTTCAAAATTCTAACCAACAAAATGCAGCTTTAAATGCTGAAATAGACCACCAGGGGTGGCCAATAGGCGATCGCATCGACCGATTGATCGCCGAGTGTCACTTAATCGATCGCACCTGATTTTGCATTGGATTGACAATGAAAAAGGTACCTAAAAATAACATTTTTCAATCAATATTCCAAAAAGAGATCCTTTCTCAGCAAAGAATCTTCCAGAAAGTACCGAAAAAAGTATCCATCAGTTGGTTGGCCACGTATATTCTTTGGTGCCTATTGCAGTGTCTGACCATAGGCTAGCTCGGCAGATTATTGCGTGACAATCATGCTTTAGGTATAACAGACACTTTGCCTTCTGTCTGCGCATCATAGGCGATGGTGCACTGTATTTGCACATGTGGTACTCAACTTTGGCATATGATATTGTATTTGTGTCTTTATTACTGTCCGGTCGATCGCGAGTGTCAAGAAATCTTCTAGTCGATCCCAGTCGAAGACAAGTTGGCCACCCATGAAATAAACTATTAGCCTAGTACATGGGCGCAATTTGGTGGGGACACGGGGGACGTGTCCTGGTGTGGTATCACTGATTCTGATATTTTTATAAATTTTTACTTCAAAAATGATTTTTAGCATTTTGAAAGTTTCTAGTGACCGCAAAAGATTGTTAACTGCCTCTGTCCGACATTTATTTAGTGTGGTTTACTGTAAGAAGGTCGCTTTCTTGAAACAGTGAAGTTTAACGGCTGCGCACGTGAGAGACCACGTACAGCCATGATTTGTTTCGTGCAAAAACGTTGGCTAATTTGCTTTAATCTAACGGTGGTTGTCACGTATTCAGAAACAGACAGCGTAAAACTGAAAGATGCAAGCGTAGCCTATAATGTTAGAGTTACATTTTCAGGCAAAAGTCGGCGAAGTTTTTGCCGAAAACAAACAGCAGCACTATTGTGGAGACTAAGTTTTAGGATGGGTAGTTTTGCAAAAGACTGTCTTCAACCATTAGTAAACAGGATTTCCACCAAAACTTTAGAGAAGTATTGACCTAGTTATATATTGTCCTGTAGCTCAAAACTTAATGACTTGACTAGGAATTGACGATAGCTTATACATTTAGCCTTTTTTCTTGTATGTGACGACAAGGGTGACCAATAAATTCAAAAGATATGTGTACCCACAATGCAGTATTGCTTTCATCCAAGTGCGATACATTTGCTTTACACGTAGCCTACGCATGGGTAGCGGAACTGTTTTCAAAGTGGGGGGAACAAGTGCACATCAAAAGAATTAGAGCATTTAATATGACGTCATTAACTTTTGTCAGCATGTTTAAGCAATTTTATTCAAAATTTGATAGCCCTCAACGACCCCTATCTGCACAACACCCTATCTATCATACACTACATTGTCTTGAGCATATAAATGTAACTAGTTGTTCTTAGTCTTACACAAACACAACAATGGACCCAATACGAATTGTGTTACTTAAACGTGTTTAGGCAAAATTAAAAATTTAAAAGTGGGAGGGCCAGTCACTCTCAGAAAAAAGTGGGGGAGCCTAGACCCATGCGGCCCTCCAGGTTCCGCCACCTATGAACCTACGTAACACCTAGTTTTGCTGGACATTCTTTTCGTGGTAATTTCAGGTGAAACATGGTACTATTTGCAATTCACGGTTGTTCACTTTGATTTCTGTTTAATCTCAAATATATTTTCGTTTCGTTATGCATGTATGACTCTAGAATAAAACTTTTGACATTAATTTCGCCTATTACAATTTGATGTTAAACCTGAAAAATTTGATTCTGAAAAGACTGAAATGAGTGGCATAACTGACAGAAGGCACAAGGCAACTGTCACCAGCAGACCCGTAACCAGCTTGGGACACCAGGGAGACGAATAATTTACTGAAGGAGATCCAAATTTTACATTGATAACATGTAACAATGCGTTACATAGCATGTAACAACGAAAACAGTGGTTATGCATACAATAAGTTCAAGACATTTTTCAAGGGGGAGAAAGTTTTCCAAAGGGGCGAAGCCCTCTCCTTAGTTGCGGGCCTGGTCATCAGATGATTAGGTATGCAGAAATCATATTGTAGGCTAGATTGATATATGGGTATGTATTCAGAAAGACTTCTGGCTCGTTTTCTTTTGGATACCTTGAATCTTCTCCAGTCGGCTTGGATAATTCTGCTTGGGAGTTTTATTGACGTTGGGAAAGGGTATTAGACAAACGATGTTTGGATAATCAAAAGGGTACTCAACAGCATGCAGAGGCTGACAAGGGGAGACTGTAAGGATACATCCTCCACTCATCAGCAGTTAAAATAAATTGTAAAATCATTTTGTAAACTACGTTAATTTTGGCCAAACATTTTTTGCTACTGTAAGAGGATATCAATAGAGGTTTGGCTAGGAGTGGGACTGCATGCATGATGTCCAGTGGCTAAGGATTTGTAGCATTTTAATGAGCAGAAATGTGCAAGAAAAATATTTAGGTACCATGCTTTGCAATATATATATATCGTACCTTGCAATTTATCGTCTTTTTAAGGTTAAGCAACTTAAGCAAGACATCAAATCGAGCTGCAACCCACACTTCGTATAAAATGCATGAAAATCGATGTGTTCTACTTAAGAGTGATATGTACGTGCGACCAATGCGATTCACCGTTTTGTGCACTCCAACTGACAGCTCTGATAAAACCCAATTGATGCGTTCTACTATATTGCGTTGCTTGATTGTATCATAGTCTGATAGTAATGTAATCAAGCTGAACTACAATACCACGTCCAACAACAAAATTAAGTTTATTAATTTCTAAATCATTTGTAGGGATAAAGCAAAGTGTGATTAGTGTTGCTTTGAAAACACCTCTAAAACAAGATTGGGAATCTGTATTTACATAATTTCACTTCCGAATAGGCCCGATGACTATATTGGATTTACATCAAGCTGTCCCCCCCACATTTTATAACAAAATTGCGCCCATGGCCTAGTACACAACACACACATATTCCATTCAGCACAACAAACAAAGCAGCATAGAGCAATAGGCTATAAGAGCAGCTTACTACTTCCACCTGGCCGGAAAAAATGAACGATAAAGTAACACGAATTATCACTGGTTGTGATGAGTGCAGCACAAACTGGCAATATAAAAACCATAGCAAAGAAAACACTGCCACCATCATTTGTGACATCATGAATCACTCACTTTCACTCAGAAAAATTTCGTTATAGAAATCAAACCAATATCCTGATCCTGTCCTGATCTACTTTTTTTCAAATACAAATATCCAAATCCAATCCTGATCCGAAAAAATTGTCAGTATCCTGCAGGATATCCAATCCTGATCCTGTCCATGCTCACCTCTGATTGTTACACAATAATATTGAGAGACAGGTAGCGACAAAGCGGTGGTGAGCATAAGATGGCTGGAACTATGGCGCTAGTAATATCGGCTGTGTCGCCCTCATTAGCCAAAGAAGATTCTCGTTGGGCGTGGGACTTAGCTGATGAAAGAAAGCTTAAATTTTAATCAGTCTGAATAATTTCCTTACCTCTTTTCAATTATCTCTGCTCACAGTAGGTGACTAGATTTTGCCGCCCCCAGGAACGTGCCGCCCCTGGCTATAGCCAGAGTAGCCAGTGGGTTGCTACGCCACTGACTCACGACACAGTTTAATTGTAAATATTCACACGTGGTCAGGGCCGGCTTTAACAAGTGCAGGGCCCGATTGGCAGTACTTTTGCGGGGCCCCACTGAGTTGTGTGTGCAAAAATTATTTAGGGGGACATCAAGTTATAATGATAGAAGTCAGTGATGCGAAAAAGCTAGGCCCGAAGGGTAGCACCGCAACATGGATGAAATACCGTTTCACCATTTGGCAACAATCATGCAGTGAAACTAAAACCGTCTTATCACTCTCGTTTCTGGCGAAAATTCTGCTGTGGTTGTGGGCGGCCCTATATGAGTTAAACAACCCTAACATTCCGATTCATGACATCTGGCCAAGTGGCAGGATTGTTTGTCCATCCAATGGCTCCGGCAAATTGTGAATTTTCGTGCTCGTAAGACTCATCAGATGCAGCAGCCGACGAACTCCCTTCTTTAGACTCAACCCTTCGAAATGACTTACCTCGCTTCTTGTACATAAGCTGCCTCTTTGGCTATCTGGCATAACATCACCAGTCTGGCTGCCTACTTTGTCGCAATTTTCAATGCGGTGTGGCTCTTCTGAAGCTTTTTCTTCATATTCTAAGGTAGCTCTGTAAAAATACTTGTCCAACGCATTATTCTCTTTCTCGGCTTCAGTCTTTTTTTGCCTTAGTTTTACAGAAAAATTTAAAATTCAATGTTCTTAAATAGATAGCCCAAAATCGACTATTAAACTAAAAAAAAACCGGTATTATACCGGCCTATCAACATATACTTTACACTTGTAAAATGGTTACAGTGAAACCCGCTTCAGAGCACCGGTTAAAAGAGTGCAAACCGTTATTTGAGCAAGTTTTTAATATCCAGGAAAAGGTTAAAAGATTTTTTTCTCTTATAATACGAAAGGAGTATATACTGTAAAGTGCTTGTGGATTTCGCAATATCTTTAAATCTACTTTCCAATTTTTCAAAACAGGCAAGTACTGCAGTCTTTTCTAAAACTTGCACGAAAGTCATCGCACCTTTGCACGTTTTCAGGTTTTTGCAACAGTCAATTTTTAGCCTATATCTCAGAAAGTTTACGACGCCAATCTGTATGAGATTGATACCATGATCCTTTTTTCGGTAGTATTTAACGATGCAACTTTCAACACAAGAACTAAGAATTGAAGCTTACTTCACGTGAACCAAACTGTCACTTATGTTACTTTGTAAATGGTTTAACTGTTAGTTTTCATTAAATAAATTTTCTGTAACCTCTTAAGGAACCGTTTTCTAGCACACTTCTATAATTGTCATTGCAGTTGGCATAGCCAAAACTAGTTTTTTTCAAACGTGTTGCCCTCTCAGATCGCTGAAGGGAAATTGAATAAGACTGGCTAAGCAGCAGCAGCACACATTTGCAATTACGAACTAAACTTTACCTTCAGAAGTGACCACTGAATCGGCAACAACTATCGAACGGTATTTCACCCTTCATCTGCCAAATACAAGACGCTTTTATAAACAAAAGAGAAAACAGCTTCAAAAATTAGCACAAAAACTGCTAAATCTACGCACATTTAGCTAAATGTGCACCCATTTAGCCAGGGGCGCAACCAGCTCTTCATTTCGGGGAGGGCAATTTTCATGAACTTTCATTTGATGACGTTGTGCTTTGCACAAGTTTGTAGGAATACAGTTGTAACAGTAAAAACTTTGTGCATAATTGCCCATTTCCATTTTGAACATTGAGGTTCATGTGCCCCTTAGACTTTTGTGGGCCGCAAAGCGTACACACACACCACATTTCTGATAATTTTCAGAGTGGTACACGAAAAAAAGAATAAAACCAACATTTTAAACGATCTCCCAATTTCAGCATATTTTTGATTAAATACCGGTCATTTACGGAATTTTCGATCAGATGGTCTGTCTCAAGATAAATCTTGTAAGGAGATGATTAACCAGTAAGACAAAGAAAAATTTAAGTGAAACTTTTCTTAAAAATAATTAGAATACAAAATTTCAACTTCATTATTTAAAAGTTTCTTCAAATGTCAAAATTGCTATGCAATGTTTCGAAATTTTCGGGGGGGGCAAATGCCCAAAATGCCCCCCCTGGTTGCGCGCCTGCATTTAGCTAAATCGAACTGATTTAGCCAAATCTTCACACATCCGTGCACTTCACACATGGCAGTTCTTTTCCATAGAACTGCGAGAGATCGCTGATAGAAATATGCAAAAAAGTTGTACGCTAGTTGCGAAAAATATTACTATTGCCGTTAGACGTGTACGAGCCCCATGAGATGAACAAAGCGAGATAGGTCCAACCTTTGTAAAAGTGCAAAAAGAAGTTACGAAGCGCATTTATACAGTAAAAGAGCAGAGAAGTGGAACGAGCTTGCAGTGACCGCTGTACACGGTTCGTCAATCAAACAAGCAGCTAGTCTCCTATCGGTGCGCAAGCACAAGGTTTATAATTTCGGGTGCGACGACAGAAGTGAGTGAGGATAGGCCGGCAGCAGTTACGAGAGACCTTAAACAATCGTGCAAGAGCGAGGATGACCTGTGAGAATTCAGCACCAAGACACCACAAGGGCGACGAAGCCGAATCTGATCGCAATTTGCTTTCCTAGGAAACCGATTTCGCGTCAAATTACGCATTTAACTTTTCTCTTGCTCACATATCGGGGCTAGCGACTAGGTTGCAAAAGATATAAACGTGGACGCCAAGAGTGAAATGGAAGTGTTTGATTTCTTGTACGCGCAACGTATTGCTTCAGCGCGCTGATGCGAGCGTCACCCGTTGAGCGAAGAACAGAGAAGCCGCGCAGGACATGGAACGAACACTGCAGCGCTCGAGAGTTTTCTCGATGCTTGAATAACCCTTTTGCTGTTAACTTTGTTATTAGGGAGTCACTTATGGCCATCCATTTAATATCGCCGACGATGTAGTAAGAAGTTATGAGGGAACCGTGGGGTATAGAATTGATATTAAAAGTAGTAGTGGTCTTAGTGAGTGTGCAGGGTGTGCAAGGGTATGCAAAATGGGGGCGCCCATTTTCAATTTACGCGGTTTTGGGGGCCCCCTTTTTTAGTTTACGCGCTTTCAAAATTTTGTGGGATTTTCTTTATTATTGCATTTTTATTATTATGATTACACAAAAAAACTTAACTTTTTTGCAATATGTTGTTATTAATAATATGTTTTGACACATTTGTATTTTCAAACTGAAGGTAAAAAGGCAAAGTGAAATGATGAAACATAAATAGCTTTCTGAGACAAGGGGCACAAGTGAAAATGTGAAAGGCCATCAACCAAAATGTTAGTGTCCGCTAATCAAAAGGTAAGGAGGCCTATTGGTCTATGGTTAAACATGAATAGCTTGTCACTTTACATTCAAAGGACAAGGGGCCCTAGACAAAAGGTAAGATGACCCCAACCAACCAACCAAGATGTTAAGGGATCCAAGTCAAGGGATAAGCATGCCCTTTGTTCTTTCATCATGGATAAGGTGTCCAATACTCTTCAAAAAGATATGGGTACCTCAATCAAAATTTATGAGGTTTCAAATCTAATATGGAGCTCTTACTTTTATGAATCATTTTGCTATTGGTTGCAAGGGTTAACTGGTAACCTACCATTCTTGCTTATTAATCTACTAATTACCCAGCATACATACCTTAAGCAAAATACCATGCACAGAAAGCCATTGCAATAAGCATATTTTTTAGGACCAAGCCTAACAAAGGTTTGTAGTTTTGTGGTATCAACTTGTTTAATTTTTTACTGCCATAGGTGTAGTGGTTGTTAGTAACCTATAAAGGTCAAGCCAACATTGAAATCTGAATAACATGTTTGTGTAAATACTGCATATTTCATTCATTCCAGTCTCATCGTAAAAATTATGGTTGGTTTGCTCTTTCTCAAAGTATTTACTGCAGATGAAAGGCATGTTTACCTGTACTTTTGGACAATGAAAATCTGAAAACAACAAACTAAGTTCTTGCAACGCTTCAACTTGGCCCTAGGATAACTCCATTGTTCAAACAGTTATGTGAGAAACTGGTTTTGCTTGAGAGAATTGTATTGTAAACATCCATGTGTGTGTGTTTACTCGCATGGTCTGCTCTATGCTTCACTAGCTGCTAATGCAATGTTATAACATTTGCTTTCAATTTGTTTTTGAGTCAGAATTGAATGTTCAAATATTTTTGGGGAAGCATTTCTTACTTTCTTGAACCATGAATGTTTTCCTTTGCCGTATGCACCTGTAGGCGAATTCCCATGAATGTCCAAAGCTTTGTAAGCTAAACGTCGTTTTTATTTATTTTTATGAACACGTGTTTTCGCAGAAACAATTCCACAAAGCCATTGCCAATATCTGGTTTAATTTAAATATACTGGAGACCAACCAGTTGAATGGTCTCACCGTGCCCACCAGGCCTGTAACCAGGGGGGCTAAGCCCCCCCTAGAAAAATTTTCGCCTCCTTGGAAAAATGTGTTGGACATAGTTTAAAACTATTGGACACAGTTCAAAAAATTTGGGCCCCTCACAGAAAAGTGTTCGCCCCTCCCGGTGTCCCAAGCTGGTTACGGGCCTGGTGCCCACCAACCCTCCATCAATTTACCATACTGCTCAGCGGCATCAGCGTGAGCTTCAGTCAGTTAACGTGTTCAGGAAATAAACTGCAAACCACAAGTTCGATCGATTGGTGACATAACAATGATCATTATGCGTCATTGACGTTCCCATTCTCCAAGTTTGGAATGTTAAATCTGGATATTTTCAACTGTTAGGAAGGCAAGCGTATTTGTGAGAGGGCACATGAAAACATTAGATTGTATTCCGGAATGTGGGGCCAAATGCAAATTACGCCAAATTTCCAAAAATACTCACTAATGGTCAAACAAAATGTTTGCGACCAAACAGTCAAATTTTCACAATAAAAACGCCAACCTTCCAACCCTGTGCTGAAGTGTTTTCTGCCTATTTAAGTTAGACAGCAGTGGGGTGGTGTACAGTATTTTGCTGAATGTTGTATGCCATTGTGTTATTTGTGTAGTGGATTGTGGTGCATATATGGGAAGTAAAAACCATATACATCAATTTGATAGACTGTAAGCACAATTTGACAAGGTTTGAAAGTGTGCACATCGCAATTTGGACATGGTGAAGAAGCCATCCAACCTGACTCTGGAAAAAATTTGCCCCACTAGATGGTTGACAAGACTCTCTGCAGTGATTTGGAACAAGTAGCCTACAGATGCTAGATTTATGCTTGTCTTGTAGTTAGGGGCGGGGCCTGCATGCTACTTCACCTCTCCTTGAGCTTAGAATCGTTAAACACATCATGCATGAGTGTTAGTACTACACCATGAGCGTAGCCAGGGGGCATTTGGGCCATGTAGTATAATTTCCATAATATGCCAAAGGTCGTACTACGGTTGAGTAAGCATGGTGACGTCATCAAAACGCAACAATAAGCAAACTCGTTCCGGGACAAGGGCCCCCAAATTTTTCTGCACAGAGGCCCCCAAACTGCTAAGACCACCACTGATTAAAAGCCCTTTAAAAAACTACCTATCCGTTTAACCGACTTTCGGGGATATGCCAGCAGCAAACGTGAGTTGTGTATCAGCAAGAGAATAAAAAGCTGGAGAACGAGACGAATTGTGAAGCAATAATATGAGGCAACTCGGTTGTAATGTGCACGGTCCTCCGTCGCATCACCGCGCGAATGCGCAAAGGACAGCAGAACGAGTTACAGAAGTAGACAAACACAGGAGAAATTCGGTGTGAGAGCGATGAGCATGATCCCCAACCATAATTCCACTTGCTCACGGAACAACGTGCGGACATTTCAGGAGGACGTTATGTGGTTGACTTTGTAATTTGATTAAGAAATGAAAGAACAAGCAGCTTAACGCTCCCTGTAAGTCCGAGTAGAAACTTTAGGTGAAGAAAACTGCAGGAAAAGAAGCACGAATGATAAGCACATAAAACAACTGGTTGTATGCAGTGCTACAACTTTGGAAAATCAGGCGTAGCATTGGACTCTGGAGAGCGATGGTGACCTTTAAAGGCGCTGTAGAAATGTTCTGAAAACAAGTGCAAAAAAGGCAAATAGTGTCAACAAGTACACGCCATAGGTGGAGGTGGGGAGACCGTTGCTGTCGATGATAGGAAATAATTAAGGCACCAATTAGAAAACCCGACAACTAAGTATACCGGCACCCTGATGGAAAAACTGAGTTTTGGGAAGGAAACGAATTGTTGAAAAATGATAAGAATAGCGACAATGTTGATAACAAAACAAGCAAACCGCCGCAACACAGCATTTTTCAAACCGGGGTGTTTAGAAAAAAAGCAGCGGTTGTACCCAACTGAATATCTGCACTTTGGGCTGGGCGTGTATACATCACCACGATCGCAAATACAAGCTTTGGCCATTGCTTCCAACACTGTTTTTTAGAGCTACGCCACGGTCAGGTTGTGTTATTTCCGGAGTTTGCAGCCCACGACGACCAGGTAGCATTTTTATTCGCTTGCTATTGTTTTCGAGTTTTGCCTGCGTTGAGTTTGTCTAGTGCACTGTAGGAAGAGTGGACTTCTTCGGTTTCCAGCAGTGACTTGTCCAGGGGAGAAAAGATCCATCATGAAATCCCAGCTAGTTGTCCAAATGGGGCAAGCCAACAACGGCACTCCAAATGAAGCATATCTAGAGCAGGACAGTCTCATAGCAAGGGATCCAGGTGCACCCAACAGGTTCGGAAACGGTACATAGCTCGCAGACGGGCACCGCAGATTTATCAAACAGTGAACCATGGTTCTCAGTTTTGCAGCTTTGTTTGGATCAGCGCCGCGTGATACAACAGAACTAGTTTCGCCACAGTTTTCACTCTCGAGAATTTCGGTGTTTTTCCACCCTGTAGAGTCGGTTTTTAAAGGCGGAGGAAGAGCCTGCCTGACCCTTAGGGGAAGGTGGGGTACAGTCGACACTTTTTTGGCGTTTCCAACCACTGCTACTTTATTCCAAGTACAAACAAGCTCGAAATTTGTCATACAATAAAGCAACTCTATATACACAATATCATGCAAAAATATGAAAACAACGCCTTTCAGAAAAAATTTTACAAGCAATTCAAAAAGGGGAACTTTTTCTGTCAAGCCCCGCCCCATGCATGGGGCACACTCGACATGAGCATGGGGTACACCTGACCGGTCAACGAAAAGTTGGGTTGCATGCATTGCACACTGTTCACGTGATATCCCACTTGCTGACTGCCTCTCCACTTTTTTCACATTCTGATTACCCACCATCACTGCATGGCAAAACAAATTTGTATGATTACCAAATATTAAATGAAACCAATGCAGTTTGCTGAAATTCATGCCTTATCATACAAATATAATGTGCCTCTAAGCACATAATAAACCTAAAAATGCTCATAGATTGGAATTATTCTGTATTGCATTCCAATATAGCCTCTCCAGCTTTACCTTGTTTAGACTGACCTTGTGGCAATGTGTTGAGTGTGCCTCATTTTTTTGTCAGATGTGCCCCATGCATATCTAAAAAATAAAATGAAAAAGTACCAATTCAACTAAAAAATAATTTAAAATCTAACATTATCAAATAATGTACCACTGCCCTGACTACAACGTCACAAAAACTCAGAACAGAAGATGTTGATTAATGTGGGCAAAAGCCAAATCTAAATGCGATTTTATAAATTAGTTTTGGGTAGCAAAAACACAGCTTGCTCTGTAATTCGTAACAACGGCGGCCTATCAAGGAAAAATTCACTTTAGTACTACGGCTGGCATGAGAATAAATCACCATGGAAACTTTAAAGCTCAACGTTTTCAACTTTTTGAATAAATCGAAAAAGACGGCTGTGCTCCTAGTCCTACTGTACCCCATCTTCCCCTACTGCTGATTCGTGGGAGGGGGTGTTGGTGTTTTGAGTAGTGGTCTTGGTGAGTGTGCAGGTTGTGCAATGGTGTGGAAAATAAGGGTCTCCGTTTCAAATTTACGCACTTTGAAGGGCCCCCACTTTAGTTTACGTGCTTTCAAAAATTTCTGAGCTTTTGTTTGTGGTTGCATTTTTATTATGATTGTATATTATTTTAATAGAAAAAGTTGCTTGGCTTGCTACATAATATTATGATTGTTAATATTTTAATCCATTTGGGTTTTCGACCTGAAGATGAAAACCCACATTAAAATAATAAAATACAAATAGACTACTGTATGTATAAGAGGGTACGCAACTTTTTGGTCTGGCCGATTCGGTCTGGGCGTTTCGGTCTGGCCGATTCGGTCTGAGCCGTTTCGGTCTGGGCCGTTTTAGTCTGAGGACATTTCGGTCAGACTATGAAATCTTGCAGAAATCTTACATGTTCACATTTTATTGCAAACATACTTAAATCAAAGAGAAGTTTTATTTAAAAAAAACTACGAACATGATCCAAGATCCAACAGTTAATCAGCATCAACATATGATTTTCATTATCATCAGCAAGCAATTTAAATCATTATCGACATTTTGCAATTAAACACAAATTCTTCGAAGTCATAATTACAATTCAGATTTAATCGCATTCGTGACTCCTCAAAGGGAGTTGGTATAACACCAGCTAGAGTGACATTTCGCCTGCCAAAAATAATTTAAATATACGAATGTAATAAGTTGTTTTTGTACAGAAATGTCGTAACTGAAGTGTCTCCAGACCGAAATGTCCCGTGACCGAAACGGCCCATACCGAAACGGCTCAGACCGCAACGGCCAGACCGAAAAGTCCTGTTCTGTGTATGAGGACAAGGGGCCCAGTCAAAAAGTAACAGGTCCCAAACGAAGATGTTAATGGCCCCTAATCTAGTGGCTCTTAACCTTTTTTGTCTCACTTATCTTTTAACAAAATCAAAAAATTGATATTTCCCCCAACAATGTTAAGTGTGTCAAGGTACGACCTTTCTGGAAAGGGTTCGGAGTAGGTTCTCCTTGAAACACGTTGTAAACTTGCACTCAGACACATGAATGTTTGTGCTTTCTGGAATCAATTTTAGGGTAACGCTTGTACGAAACGTATGTCTCTGAGATGGAACTTTAATAAAATGCTCTTACAAGCGAGCATGAATACTTTTAAGAAGTGGTAAGAAGTGGTTCGCTGAGGTTGTAGAAATTCTAAAAACAGTTTCATACTAACCGGCACATCACTGAATCAAGGGGCAAATCGTTTGGAAGAAGGAATACACAGCCATGTTTGAATTTTTTTTTTATTGAAAAATGACAAACAATTTTAACCAGTCAGTCACTCAGTAAGACTTTTGTGCTTGTTTTCTATACGCACAATATCTGAGATTCTGGGAACAGTGGTTGATGGAGATACTCTCAAGAGTCTCATATCATCCTTGGGAATCAATCGAGATTGATGTTTTGTTTCATGGTCATCACTAGGGCAACTAAAAGTCAATACAATTAAAATTTTTCTGCCGTTTGTAAAGTTTATGAAAAGTTCACAAACCAAATTTCATGCTCATATCATGAAGGAATCCTAAATTATTAGGTCAAAAAAAGTCAAAATTTATCATTAGGTCAAAGTTTATTGTTATGTCAAACTTTTCTTGCAGCACATGTTTTTTCTGTTAATCGATATTTTATTGAAACTACAACAACAGATATTGATATGCTTTTGTAAGTTTAGTTGCAAATCGGTAATAGTGGGTTTATTTCGATTTTTGACGTAATAATGCTGTTTTGCTCACTACTGGATGATTGAATATTATGTAGGATAGGAGTGGTAGGCGAGAAATGTGGTCTTACAGTACTTGGTTTGGTAATTGCTCAATCCATAATGCATACAGTCAGTGGCGTACGAGGCGGGGGGTCGGGGAAGGCTGCCGCCCCCCCGGCTTGAAAAATTCAGGGCAAACTCTGTTTTCAGAGTAAGCACAAAATGCTAAAAAATCATGAAAGATAAAAAATATTTCAACGCAGTGAAAAATTTCACGGCACACTCTGTTTTTCAGGGCAAGCGCAAGTTGCTCAAAAATCCTGAATGCAAAAAGTATGTTCAATACAGTGAAAATTTTCAGGGCAAACTCCGTTTTCAGGGCAAGCACAAGTTAAAAAATCCTGAAAGATATAAAATATTTCAATACAGTGAAAAATTCCAGGGCAAACTCTTTTTCAGGGCAAGTGCAAGTTGTTCAAAATTCAGAATGATAAAAAATATACATTCAATACAGTGAATTTAGGGCACACTGTTTTTCAGGGCAAGCGCAAGTTGCTCAAAAGTCCTGAATGCCAAAAGTATATTCAGTACAGTGAAAAATTTCAGGGAAAATTCTGTTTTCAGGACAAGCGCAAGTTGTTAAAAATCCTGAATGTAAAAAGCATATTCAATACAGTGAAAAATTTCAGGGCAAATTCTGCTTTTCGGGCAAGCGCAAGTTGCTCAAAAATCCTGAATGATATCAAAATATTTCAATGCAGTGAAAAATTTCAAGGCAAACTCTCTTTTTCAGGTCAAGCGCAAGTTGTTCAAAATTCTGAATAATAAAAAATATATATTCAATACAGTGATTTCAGGGCAACTCTGTTTTTCATGGCAAGCACAAGCTGCTTAAAAATGCTGAACGTAAAAATCATATCCAATACAGTGAAAAATTTCAGAGCAAAGTCTGTTTTTTAGGGCAAGCGCAAAGTTGCTCAAAAATCCTGTGAATAGTAAAAAATATTTCAACACAGTGAAAAATTTCAGGGCAACTCTGTTTTCCAGCGCAAGTTGTTCAAAATTCTGAATGATAAAGGTCAGTTACGTGCTGTCAGGGGAGGCAAGGGAGGGAGTGGCTCCCCTTCCATAATAATGAAATGTGCAAAACGAATTAGGGATCCAAAATAACAAATTGAATAAACATTTGTTCTTCTATGTTGAAAAGGTGCAATTATTGTATGATTCTAATCATTTTCTTAGTCAATACATCTGCATTTGCGTATTTCTTCTTTACGTCATGGGAAATTCACGAAGGGAGACAGCCACTGCTTGTGCCTCCTCTCACCGGGTGGCTTTCGTATTGAGCAGTTTTAGCGCTTGATGTTCAATTACCTTTACGTCAGCTCTGTAACCTTAATGTCAGCTACATATGGGGTGCCGTTCGTAAAAATAATATATCTGACAGATTTAGCACAAAAACTGCTATCTCTGCGCATATTTAGCTATCTCTGCGCGCATTTAGCTATCTCTGCACGCATTTAGCTATCTCTGCACGCATTTAGCTATCTCTGCACAGAGATAGCTACCTCTGCGCACATTTAGCTACCTCTGTGCAGAGTAGCTATCTCGGAGCGCATTTAGTTATATCTGCACGAAGATAGCTATCTCTGGGAAGAGATAGATATCTCTGCACAAATTTAGCTATCTCTGCACACATATAGCTAAATCTGCGTGCATATATAGCGCTGAAGTGTGTCGGAGGAAAACATGGTATCCTGTCTGAAGAAAAACTTGGTATTCTGTTTCAGTACTCCAGACAAAAGCTATGCTACTGCAAGGCATGAATTCCCTGGGGTCATATAAAGCTGGTTGGTTTCAGTTCTAAATTATACTGGTTTGATAATAACATTGGTTTGTGCAGACGATGGGCTACAGTAAACTTGTGGAAGTGGTCTCAGTGTTAGTGCCATTTTTTGCTTAAAGTTTGAAAAAGGATCTCGTCAAGTCTGACCATTCCAACTGTTCTCACCAGGCGCAGCTCACCGCCTCTCAGCGCCTTCAGGTGCACAAAGAGAATGCTCTCACAGAAAGAGCGCGTTGAAAGTGAAGTGCTCGCTTGGAGATGAGCACCGTTTTGTAAAGAGAATAACGCTGTCAAGGAAAAAGCGCATCGAAAGGAACTGCTCGCTTAGGCGTTCTTGCCCGAAAATAACGTTGGCAACACACATCACTTTAGTATCATTATCACACTAAACCCTACTGCTTGTAGAATCAAAGAAATGAAGGATGCATACAGTAGCCTAGTTTTGCCAGGATCACAGAAAGCGAAGACCAAATTGTTCTTTAAATAGGACGCATTGCGCCTTATGTTTGCAGCTTGAGTTGCTTTTAATCTCGCACCTTAACTTCACATTACAGTGCAGGAATGCTAGTTATGTTAAGTAATAAGTAGGTATTGCAGCTTATTACATATACAAACGTGTGCATCTTTCGTTTCTTTGATTCTACAAGCAGCAGAACTTACTGTGATAATGCTACTAAAGTGATGTGTGTTACCAACGATATTTTCTGGCAAGAACGCCTAAGCGAGCAGTTCCTTTCGATGCGCTTTTCTATGACAGCGTTATTCTCTTTACAAAACGGTGCTCGTCTCCAAGCGAGCACTTCGCTTTCAACGCACTCTTTATGTGAGAGCATTCTCTTTGTGCACCTGAAGGCGCTGAGAGGCAGTGAGCTGTGTTTGGTGAGAACAGTTGGAATGGTCAGACTTGACAAGATCCTCTTTGAAATTTTAAGCAAAAAATGGCACTAACACTGAGACCACTTCCACAAGTTTACTGTAGCCCATCGTCTGCACAAACCAATGTTATCATCAAACCAGTATAATTTAGACCTGAAACTACCTAGCTTTATATGACGCCAAAGAAATCATGCCTCGCATTAGCCTAGCTTTTGTCTGGATTCCTGAAACAGAACAGCAAGTTTTTCTTCAGACAGGATACCATGTTTTCCTCTGACACGCTTCAGCGCTATATATGGATGCAAATTTAGCTATCTCTGCGCAGAGATAGCTAAACGCATGCAGGGATAGCTAAATGTGCACAGAGATAGCTAAATGTGCGCAGAGATAGTTAAATAAGTGCAGATATAGCTAAATGTGCGCAGAGATAGCTGAATGTGCACAGAGATAGCTAAATATGCGCAGAGATAGCCATCTCTGCGCTGAGATAGCTAAATGCGTGCAGAGATAGCTAAATGCACGCAGAGATAGCTAAATGCGCGCAGAGATAGCTAAATATGCGCAGAGATAGCAGTTTTTGTGCTAAATCTGTCAGATATAATATTTTTGTGAACAGCGCCCCATAGCTACAGTGTAATGTTTCTATACACTTATAAATAATGTACCCTTACTATATGCTCTCGCATTCCATAGTCTGACACTTACTTCACGGTGTGTAATATACTCAATATGCAGCGTTATGCCACATCAGTAGCTGGTAAGACATGCAGCTACAGTGATGAAGGCGGCCAAGGTAGGCAGCCAATATCTCTGCCTCAATGAAAATGTTTCACTGTTACGAAATAGTTAGGCAATTCTATCGTGCTGATATGGCATCACTGGTGTGACCGACAAGCAGTGTTGCCACTGCTAGGTTTTTTTCACTAGATCTGGGGTTTTTCTGATTTATCTGAGGTTCTGGGGTTTTTATTGAAAATCGGGTTTTTTTTAACTCTGGTCAAAGTTTAGAAATGTATATTGTATTACTGTATTTTCCATTCAAGAATACAGTAGTTTCACAGGCGTAATAGTCAGTGCCGGATTAACAATGGAAGCAAAAGTAGCAATTGCCATGGGCCCCGCAGTCTTCTGCAATAAATCCTATTTGTTACATTATATATAAGATGTTTTTCAGTCTAAGAAGTCAGTATTTTGCTAAATTTCTCATAAGTAGTAAGCAATTTTTTCATTGAACACTGTCTGTGTCCAGAAATTCTGGTTTACTTCTTTTTGTACAGTTAAGTAACAAAAAATAAGATTGCGGTCCACAGTGTTGCCATTTTAGCTGATTTGCTGCTAAATCTAGCAGGGTTTTCTCACTGTTAGCTGTAAATTTTCAATCTAGCAGTTAGCTGATTTTCTAGCAGGATTTTTCGAACCGTTTGGCAAGTTTAGCAGGTAACAAATTCCTTACCAAACAGCTGTTTTCCAACAGTTTTTCAAAATGAAAACTTTTGCACCTTCTTCATCAAAAAATATATTTATCTTCTTCATGAGGTTTTTAATCGGGTAACACCAAAACAATGCACGACGAGCTGCCTGCAATTATTGGAATTTTTATTATGATGCAAAGAAGTTGCTTCAAGCAGATGATTGTATCATAATAACAAGTAATTGGATGGCTTGGTGTAGCCTAAACGATTTGCTTGTGTGCTGCGTTAGGTTACAAGGCAACGTTGGTAGAATATGTTTTTATCCAACAGCAGGATATTTCCAAGTGGATCAGCTACGCTAGTGCGTGGTAATGTCTGGTAAAAAAACTTCGTGGTAAACCGAAGCTGCCAAAAGTTTCGACATATGTATGTGGTTGCAAGGTTCAGAAGTTACAGCAAAAGTTGGCTCAGCGCCTACTGCCTATCCTGCTGATTCGACAAAGCCTTTTGCGAAGTTTTCAATAATGCAATCATAGCGAAATATTGTGAGCTGAGAACCGGGGTACGATATATTCGTACTTTGATTTCAGCCTAAAACCAGCAATTTCAGTTGCCTTACCAACGCCCTAGCTCCTCCGCCAATTTCGCTAGAGAGCTGTTTAATGGCTCAAACGGATCGGCCAACCTAGTAGATTACACTCGAAAAAAAATTTTTTGGTTGGGGAGTGCGGATTTTTTGTGAGTGACGTCATAAGTGAAGTAGTTTTTG
>Ga0210059_1006320_pt1 | contig 19037 bp, 12 predicted proteins | sample Ectturendosymbi2_FD_188042 | JGI IMG/M metagenome (GOLD analysis project Ga0210059, IMG submission 188042) | Ecteinascidia turbinata endosymbiont from Florida, USA - Sample 2 (SPAdes) (version 2) | ecosystem: Host-associated > Tunicates > Ascidians > Unclassified | place: Key West, Florida... | reverse complement strand
TGTTGAGGCTAACTTGAACTGAGACTTGCTTCAAACTATAGCCTACGCGGTCTTCTCAAAGTTGCCTCCGAGCCAAATTAATTGCCCACTCTTGCTATAGAGCAACGATAGGCAAACTGCGGCTCGCCGACATATTTTGTGTGGCTCTTCTAGCTGAACAGCAATATTTTTAATTGATAGAGAGTTGTCGCCTAATATTTAATGTTTGTTTCATTTATCAACGTATTTACACGAATTCGTAAGGTTACGGTTATTTGCCAAGGACTTCACGCGATTTGTTGCAGGTCGTTTTATGTAAAACCTGCATTGTTTATTGAACTGTATTTGACACTACAAACTGATTTTGCGGCTCGCTGGTGTTCTGGTTTTCTGCCAATCACTCTTCTATTAAACAAATGTGCCCACCCCTGCTATACAAATCTTTTGTTAGCTGCATAGTGAGAAAGCGTGCGTTGAACCAAAACAAAAAGACAAATATAATTGCTTACAGAAATTCTGGAAATTGTTCTTACTCCCAAAATCTTGGGGTCCCAAGAAATCAGAGGCCCTGGGCTTAAGCCTTTTTAGCCTAATGGTAAATCCGCGCCTGGATGGCGCCCGGGACAAGAAGCAAGCTTGGCGCCCCCATGTTCGAACCTGTGGTCTTTCGGAAGCAAATCTACTGCATTGAAGAAAGTGCTTGTGATATTGTTGGGAGTTCTCAGCGCCCCCTTAGTGATTCGGCTCCCGGGGAATTGTTCACCCCTTGCCCCTCCACATTACGTCCCTGGGCAGGAAAAGTGATTTCCTATCGCCAAACTCCAGTTTTAAAACTTATAAAGTAAAGCAAAGAGACTTCACACAAGCGAGCAGACCAAGATCAAGAAAAGTTTTAGTGACGGTGCGCATTAAAACCGCGGAACTAATAACAATTTGTCACAATATTTGTGATCCCTCTGAATAAGAAACACAACAAGCGGAAAAAAACGCGAAAAAGGTTATGGTGTTATTCTATGCCATTTGAGTGGCAGCAATTGTCGGTAAGGTGAAGTCTGAAGTGTGTTGCCTTTGTGGTTTCGGATAAAGCTCGTGACAATCAGCGTTGCAGGTGCAGTCGCTTGAACGTCGGACACTACCTCCAAACTGCTGCAGCCACACACGTTTTTTTAATAAATTCACTTCACTTGTGGTAAATCCAGCTGCAAATCTTTGTGGGCATGAGGAGTTTACGAAGTTAATGTCATAGGCTGGCCAGCACTTGAGCCAGCAGCAGGTAAAACATGCAAAAGCGAAAGCACAGCAGATACGATACATAAAAAGTGTACCAAATACGTGTGATCTGTCAAGCTCGGTGATATTTTGTACTTTGTTTGAAGCACCAAACAATTTCAAAAGCGGTCGAGAATTAAATGGTTCTGCAGTAGGATGCTTCGTGCCATGGCAATAGGAAGCGGCAGGCAGAAGGAGTAACTGACCTGTTGCAGCTCTGAGATGGAAGAACTTGTTGATAAGTTGGGCATAGTTGTTATAGTAACTTTCTTCTGGCTGTTTGTAGATTGTTACGGTAATAGCTAAATTATTAGATAAATTCGGTTACGAAAATGCAAGTGTAGTGCAAAGTTTATTGCTGCGCTTCATGCACAATTTTGTACCACTTTCTAAGAATGAAAACAAACTGTGTAGGATCTTATATGTGTTAGCAACAAGGATTACGAGTTTTGCTTCTGTAAAAGCCCTTAAATTTTTGTAAACTTCAGTGGAAGTTTGACACATCCATGCCTAGACGCCAGCGTATACCCTGAAGCTGGACCTTTGCTGAGCATAGCTCATAGCTCTGCCGGCCCTTGTTGATTATCGTGGTTTTTGGCGTACGTTGTTTGTTTGCTTTCATCTTCACCCGGAGAAGCAAGAATGGCTCCGCTTTCTGTCTTCTGGGCGTGTCCTTGCTTTACTAACTTGTGTTTCTCTTTCAATTCCGTTGCAACCTCCTGTGTTTGCACTGCTTGGGTTCGAGATAAAGGCGTATTGACGCTGGTTGCCGACAACGCGACCTGTGCTGGTTGTACCAGAGGCATTGTATCAGTGAGCGTGTCCACGCTTATGTTGGAATCCAATGTAAAGTTTGGTGTTGGTGTACCGCGGTGTTTGATACAGATTTGATCGTTTGCCATGCGCAATTTGCGAATAAGGACCGCGAGAGATACTGCAATGATTGCCAATACAATAAGCGAACCCAAAATCACAGCGATTGTGCTAATTGTTGCGTTGTTTCTAGTTGCTTGTTCACTGTTAGCTTGCCAATCACGTAATTCCTTTTGCTTGTACATCTCATCGTAAACCAGTGGACAGGAAAAATAACACTCGTCTTCGTTGTTTTGACCTTGGCATAAACCCCAGCAACTTTCGCATCGACCAGTAGAGGCAAGATAGCGGTATCTACCGCAAGAAACTTTCTTCGCTCGTTCCTTGGACTTTTCATCTTGATATAATAGTCTTAACCGGTCGCTATTCCATTGATCTCTTTGTTTCGTAGCTTGTGTTGTTCCACCTGGATTTCCTGGCGCTTGGTTTGAGATTTTCACTAAGGCAAAAAGCAGAAGAGACTTTACTAACAGCATCTTTTCGTCCGCAAGTCAAAACAACAAGCAGAAAGATAAATAGTGCATAGGAAAATAATCCTGTGTAGAAACAAATCGTGGTATGATCAATAAATATCCAGTATTGTGTTCGATTTTTAAAGCTACAATTGGAGTATTTGAGAGCCTGTTATTATGATTATCTGTATGAAATGCGGGTACCGGGTCCGTTATAGGAGCCAACCTGTCCTGAAAGACCTTTAAGGAGTCGTAGCAAAAGTTTTCAAGAAAATTTTTGCAGTAAAGTGTGCTAAACTGCATTAATCATATTAAAAAGACTTAAAAACACCTACTGCGCTCCAAACATAATTGCACTGATACCGGGGTGTCGGCTGAGCGTACGTGTTGCATCAGTTGTTAGTTAAATTTACGCCGAATTCGTTGAACCACATTCTACGTACAGAATGTAGTCAAGCAAGAAGATAATGTTAGATTTCATAAATAGGGTAAAAATAAAGAATGCTGTCAGTACGCCGTGTGCATTTTCCTACTGGGTGAATACAGTTAATCATGGTTGTGAGTGGTTGTCACAAGCTGACAAGGAATTCTGCAGTAAACATGTTTGTTAAGACTCCACTTTTCGTTACAGCCATTATCGAAAAAAGGGACGTTGCAATTTAACTTTGATGATAAGAGCTAAGAGCTTGTGGAGTTTTGCTAACATAGCTATAATCCTGATTACTACAAATGTCAAAGGATACGTATTGAATTATAAGAATTAGAACTTTTCAAGCGCTAGTTCCTCCTCGCTGCCCACGCTACACCAACGCAGTGCATCCAAGACTCAAACCATGAGTTGCACTCAACCAATCTCTAGTGCTCGAGTTCATTGCCACCTGAGGTGCATTGCCTATGGATCAACTATCCATCAAACACCAACTTGATAGCGGTACACGGTTACATCAGCAAAATAGTGAAGCGCATTGATTACCAAGTTTTCTTTCAGAAGTGCGCATTAGAAACACTTGCAGCGTTCACCATGCAGGCCTCAAAAGTAAGCAGTCTCTGATCATTCAGATCAAAGGCGCAGCCGGGGGGGGGGCTGAAGGGGCTCAAGCGCCCCCTTAGCAATCAGAATATTGATGTTTATTTTCTTAGTTTTTCACCAACATTGTAAGTCGAGATCGGGTTCATTGCAGAATGTTCTTTGGAAGAAACACAAGCAGAACCGTCGGCAGGAAGTCGTCAATAGGGGGATTTACGTTTGTGGGGGGGCTTGACATTCAATTTTGACAAATTTCACTAATTTAGTGTTTCATATTTCAATTTGTGGGGGCTTCGCCCACCAAAGCCCACCCGTGACGACGGGATTGACCACAAGGCGTAGCAACACATTTGTTATCAGACCAAGCGGCTATGAATTTTCGAGATTTGAGAAATATTGAGCAGCTTTCTTTATTCCTGCGTGGTTTGTACTACCATATATAACAAGAGCTGGGTGTTACCGTGCTCTGCCAGCGTTGAAACAAACTTGGCATTTGAAGTACCAACAGTGTCGATTGATCGATTGTAGTTTATACGTCACAAACCTGGCACCTTCCTAATGTACACGCGTGGATGATATGCATCAGTGTTACCACTTCTGATGTTTTGAGATAAATTTCTGATGTCTGATTATTTGGCAGCAAATCTGATGTTGACTGAGCTGATGTTTTTTTCTCCAATTTTATATCCTTTCAGGATGAAGATAGTTAGATTCATAATTTTTAAGTTTGTTTCATCAAATTCTCAAACTCATGTGTGTTTGGTAATCATTCCAAACTGAAGAAGCTCTCCTCCTAACATTGGGAATAACATAACACGTTACGCATTTAACCGATTTTTCCATTTAATGATGATACTTCGCTCGGTTTCGGATTCAACGTGGGTTATCGCACTTTGCTAGATATTGGTGCAGAACTGTCGCCAGAAAGTCTTCAATAGGGGTGCTTTACGTTTGTGCAGGGGGGCTTGGCATTCTAAAAGTTGACAAAAACTCCGCTGATTTAAAGTGTTTCATATTTCAATTTGGGGGGACTTGGAGCTTTGTTTGGGGGGCTAAGCCCACCAAAGACCCCCGTGGCGACGGGAGTGTATTGGTAATGCTTATATTAAACTGTATTGTAAAAACCTGATGTTGAAAAAAGGCAACAATCTGATGTTAACAAGACTGACACCAGTGGCAAGACTGTCTGATATGCAGTGCGAGGTATAAGTGACCGCTAGCTGCAGGCTGAATTAATAAGCTATTCTGCTAATCACTTGCACGCTGCTCTTTAGTCAACGAAAAGTGTTGAGTGAAATCGGACAAGTTTGTGGTTAAATTAAAAAAACATTCATCTTCGTATGAAACAGACCAGGGTGAAGAGCCTCAAAAAGTTTTTACTGACCGGTGTCAGAACGGTAGGCCTACCTGTGTCCACCGGTTGAAGAGCAGCCACAGGCGTCTGGTGCAACTGGTAGCGACGATGTTTCGGCGAATCCCCCAAGCATGCATGAGATCATAGCCGTACGGAAAGGCATTTTGCTGGGGGGAGGAAAAAATTTGCCCTGAAAATAACAATTTGCCCAAAAAATAAAAAATTTGCCCTGAAACTAACTTTTTTAGTCTAATCCGAAAGGGGCCTGAAACCTTGTAAATCTGCTCTATATAGTTGAATTCGTTTATAACGGCTTCGTCTGTAACGTCAATTCGCCTATAACGTTACATTTTGTTCGGTCCCGGTGGTATCTTTTACACGAATTTCCATTCGCTTATAATGTCAATTCGGCAATAACGTTCATACTGCAATCCCCTAGAGGTGCCGTTATAGGCAAATTCTGTAGTTACCTTGCTTGTTAACTCAAGGGGGTGAAGTTCCTTGCGTGTAGTTTTCTCCCAGACAAGAAACTTTATGGTAATTGCTTTTACTGGTACAAATATGTACGCGAATTCAATGGCGCAACGCCATGTTTTAAAAGCGACGGTTCCGGATCGAAGGATTTGACTCCCTACACCTGCCTGTGTTATCGTTGCTGTGCGCTTGAGCAAGGCACTTAAAGACGCGCACCCAAAGGCGTCAAGAAATTGGCACGTACGTGCGGCCCGCTTCTGAAACTCCTGATAATCAAAAAATCTATCATCTTAACACCCTGCACCTCTACCCAGCGCAAACTCGAAAACGAACAAAGAAAGAGTTACCGAATTCTTATGTCAAGCTGTTAAACTACCGACATCCGATTGACAGATTTTTACAGAAAACGAGGGTTAGATTTTTACAGAAAACGGTTGAGACATGTAATCAAGTTTGTCGAGTTTTGCGGTCGTCAGGAAAGAATATCAAAGAAACAACATGGCAGTTTAGTTGTAAGGACCCCAGTGTTCGTGGTGAGTACAGTCAATTGTTTATCCACAAATTATGTGCTTTCCTTGGCTATTCTAATCACAAACAATTCTTCCTTTTCACAGCTTTTGCTTCCATTACTTCAGCTCCCCTTTTAGAAAAATCCTGGCTGCGCCTCTGATTCAGATTGTGAGTGCAGATATAGCAAGGAACAGTTAACAGCAATTCGAAGAGCTCTGTCGTGGTACCACTCAAAATAAATATCATAATTTTAACTAATTGCTATCTATATTGAAACTGCTTCTGCACATCAAAAAATACCTTGCGTACACCAAGTAAAAAACTACTGAAATACTTAAAACATGGCTGTCTTTCACATTAGTGAAAAAACAAGGCCATCTGAAACGTCCTGAAAGCGAGATTCGTCTGTCTAATGGCAAGCCGAAGGCCGGTCTCTGTGAATGCGCACACTGGTTTTTCCCCGAGGTCTCTTAATGGTGAATCCCCGCAAGGTGTTCGTCCGTGATTTCGTCATTGTGGGCTCCATGGCGCAACAGTTCAAAGCGATCGGTACAAAGCGGTCGGAAGAGTTTCGTCACTAAGAGCTAATAAGCCAGCGAATTCTCACGTACGCAGTTGGAAAACAATTTTTTGAATTCGTCTGCAGACTTCAGAGTACAATTGTAGACACGCAAATCCATAAAAGACAGAACCATATAAAACAATGCAGAAATGTTGATCAAAGCACAGAGATAGAAAAAAATGTCTAATTTCCAGTCTGAGAGAACGTTGTCAGCTTTTTAGTTATTTTAACATATTAAATGTGCTGGACTTTTTTAAAAATTAGGTGTTTGAAATATGTAGTCTCATGCTTTGCATGACAAAGTAATTTGACTAAAGTAGAATCACTACTGAAATTTTTTAAAGAAAGCTCCATCGCCACTGAAACACAATCAAAAGCCTTAAAATCCACACTGATAGATTATGAGCAGAACCTGTCTACTGTTTACCCTGTCTGCAATTTGTCTTTGAAAGAGAGAGAAAGAGTTATAAAAAATATTTTGCTCTTTTGTGATTTTACTGAAATCTGCACAACTTTGATAAATTCAACAAAACAGTGTTCTTCGCCTAAAATCAAACATTTTGGCCCCTCCCCAAAATTTTTTACCCCCCCAAATTTTTGGGCTGGCTACGCCACTGTGCCAGCGATGTTCTACTTTTCTTTACTCAGTCATCTGCGATGTTATCGGGCTTGGCCCAATGGTTAGCAGGTCATATACTATGGGTTGGTAGCAGTTTTAATTGTCAGTATTGTGACACTCGCTGGAATTCCACGTTTTGGTCACGATCACAGAAGGAATTAGGGAAGTTCCAAGAAGGCAAAGAAACCCCATACAAATTTAACTTAGCTCCATTTATTTGAAGTCAGAAAAGTTGGTGCTTTACTTCGTTACAGGTTCATAATGGTCTCCCGTTTCAGATCTAAGTAAGGGGCGGACAACTTTGTGTCCCCCAAAGGTGAATCCGCTCCTAGTTCCTCAAACTGTAGCAAAATAGCGTTATTTACCAAAATCTAACTTTTTGGCTCCACCCAGCTTTTTGGACTGGCTGCGCTACTGCTGAGAGCGATACATCAGTCTTTGGCAGTGTATACACTCTTTCGCAATTGTGCGTATCTGAAAATGTAAGAAAATGTATGAAGCGTATGCACTCATATTAAAACTCGTGTCATCCAATGGATTACCTAAACCAATGTTTCTCAACTTGTGGGCTAGAGCGCAGTTTTCCAGTGGGCCACGGAGTTATAGGACAAAAATATGTTAGAATACAGTTATCTAGACTTCTAATCACTTCGGCGTGAGAATACGTTGATCGTGCTCAGCAGCAAGATTCTCACTGAATTGCATACAGTAATGAATTTGCTACTTTAGAATAACGTATTTTTATGTTTATAAAAGCACAGCCTATGCTAACTAGGTAGTGGGCCCGCAATTTTTACCAAAAATCATCGGGCCATGTAAAAAGGTTCCGAAACGCTCCGTAAAATTGCTTTCAACTAAATTGTTTTAGTTTTGTTCTCATGAAGATGCCAGTTGACGAAAGTTCAGCGTTCTAAATAAACACCAGTGTTGATAAACCAGCAGTTAGGTGAAAAAAAATTGAAAAATACAAGGATTCAGGCTTGCAGTCAACTTCAGTTCTCTACCAATTGTCCTTATTTTTTGGTATTTCGCCACAATTAATTCAACCTTTCACTGTTTACTTCCGCAAACATTTTTCGCCGAGTGCAAACCTACGAAAATCTTGATAAATATTATCGTCGTCTAATTCAGCGAACACCTTTGTGCTTCTAAAGTGTAACTGCAGAAAGTTGAAACATATCACTCAATGATGAATATCAATTTCCTCTGCTTTCGTTGTCGGCGAAACGTTAACAGTTGAGAAAAATCCAGCTTGTTTATGTAGCAGGTAGTTTAACCATGATCCCGCTATTTTGCAGCAACTGTATTGGATTAAACGAAATATTTCAGTGCTTGTAATAGGTTATTACGATTGATGAAAAGTACAGCGGCCTCCATTGCTTCCTGTTTAGAACTTCGTTATTTCTTAAATTCAGTGAACAAATTCTTAAATTGTTGCCAAAGACAGGCCAAAACTTACTAGGTGTGGGGTGTGAAAGTTTTACTGCCAATCGGACACGTTTTTGAAACAAAATAAGATCTGCGGAGCACATTACTAGGTTTTCGATTTTTGTGCCGTCTCCTCAACAAAATCCTGGCTACACCACTGCTCTAGACTGTGTGAAGACCACAAGAAAGCAAGCGGAGATAACAATTTTCTAATCGTGATGAAACATCATCTCTTAAGGAATATCAATACTTAGAACTGAAAAAACAAATAAAATTCAAGCCAAAAAGGGAAAAAGCTGGAAAAAAGGGTAACCAATGTTTTTACCTAGTTCAGATTACCAGATATTAAGTTAGCTGTCAACATTATGACAACGTCGATCTCCATGCATGAAAAAAGATGACAAAGGCAAAAATGTGAATTTCCTAGGAGTTCACGAAACAAAATATGATATAAAAGCATCTTTAGAAATATTGGTCGCATACCTCCATCAGGTGCGACGACTCAACACCTGTACCATTTCCGTTGTCTTCGCTCTATTTCGAACATAACGTGGGGCGATAGTGTCTTAACTCCACGATACTGCAAATAACAGGCTCACCAGACATTTTTATCCATTGAGAATGTGTCGCCTACGCTGGAGCGGTCATGTGTATTGAAAGGATAACTGGCGACTTCGAAAGGCTACCTTATATGGACAACATTCTCATAGGCATAAAACAACCCGATTACATTCAGAAGCAAATCCTTGATTGTGAATGTCATCGTTCTGATCGTTGGTCACGGTAGGAAGGGCTACATAGAGAGGTTGCATGTAGCCCGAAAAGCCAAAAACAACACCCTCCAGAGAAAAACACTTCGTGCAGCAAAAAAAGTACATCAAGAGGCCCACTGAAGTGTCCAAAATGGCCCACCAAACTGTTCATGGGCCATGAAAGCGACCTCCGAGGAGAGTAAGCTTGCCTATACCCTGAGTTAGCCGATTTTCGTTCGTGCAACCATTCTTTTTAGTAAACCAAGATGAAGAACCGTCCGAGAAAGGCATTCAGCAAAAACTGTAAGGACTTCGCTTTGATAAAGAGAAGAAGGCAAGCTACGACAAACAAACTTCACCGTCTTGTCCCTAGAAATCGGCCTTTTAAGCCAGGTTGTAGGTTTCCAGCGTCGGTAACTTTTTTCAAAGGTTTGCTGTTTTTGGGAAAGGTTTAGATCAATGGTCTTCAACGTGGGAGAAATCGCACCCCAGGGGGGCGATTTTATGCGTTGTGGGGGCGATTTTGTGATTTGCGAGATTCGGGGGCCGATTTCAGTTTCCAGGGGGGGGGCGATTTCTGCTGTTTAGAACATACTCAAATGTTGAATTGATTAAAAAAAAACAATATTTGTAATTAGGGAACCAAAGCTTTTGATGCACTTTCGTCTCCATGTTTCGTAATAAAGGTTATGAAACGCATATCGGTCTGGTCACGCATCAATCAAACAAGTATCGTTCTGTGTAACGCTTCTTCACTGCACCAACTACGCAAGACCTCTGAGATTGTCACTGGTTGGGAGTCCACGAAGATTATGGGGAAATCGATTTTTTGACCTACAAACTTGAAATTTTGTCTTTATAATTTACAAATTTTGACTTTATTTTGACTAAACTATTTCCTGCCTTTGCAACTGCAAAATGATTCAGCCTTTAGTGTTGAGGTTATTCAAAAGCATATTCATGCAGTATACTTCAAATTTTTAAAGAATTTGGTTATTTAACCTTAGCCATGATATATTTGGTAAGATATAAATAATAACTACAGTGGAGTCAAACCTGAGAACATCATAAAGGCAAAGCACTATATACACAATGGATAGAGCATTTACCAAACAAGTAAGGAGCCTACTGTAAGACAACGTTTCTTGCCTTCCCACGCCTGCCCTACTTAATATTCAATCGTGTGGTAGTGGGCAAAACAACATTACTACGTCTAAAGTCGAAACAAACCAATTTTTATTTTAGAATTGCGACTAAACTTCCAAATGCATATCAACATCAGTTAATGAAGTTTCAACAACTACTGATAAGAGAAAAAAAGCTGTGCTGCAAGAAAAGTTTGACGTAACGATGAAGTTTGACATAGTGATTAAAATTTTTTTACTGAAAAGTTTAGAGGCGCTCATGGTTTCAGCGTGAAATGGGTTTGTGGTCGTTTCATAAATTTTAAGAACGGCAAAAATGGCCTTAATCGACTTTTGATTGCACTAATTATGAAAAGTGCCAGTATTTTGTTGAGTCTAATGTTCAAAATAAGATCAATGAGTAGAGAAACTGTTGCACTGAGTATTTTGTTAGGTTGATTAACCCAATCGTTGCATGATAGATGTCACAAAAAGGACACCAAGCAATAACATTTGCCAGCCTGTTTATATCAGCATGCGGGGTTTTGGACGTTTCTCGTATAGCGTACACGTTTCTCGTTAGTTTTATTATACCAGGTTTTTTAAGGAAAATGTTTGGTACCCGGTATGGACCTGTAAAGACCCTATTTCTCTTATTCTAGGGGCCCGATTATAATCTTCTCTGATTCTAGGGAGCCGATTCGGGTCCCTAAAACACCTTAAAAACCCTGATTATACTGATATTGGTCGGAAGCAACCAACGTTGATATAGCTATCGGAAAATACCCAATCGGTCAAACTCCACTTTTTCAAGAGGAAAACTTTAGCCTCTTTGAAGGTAGTAAAAATGACCCAACAATCATAATATTGCTCCACTAAATCATCGTATCGACTTTCCCGGCGATAGCGAACATTAATTGCAAGTTGCTTTGAAATTTGGCCCAGTTAATTTTCGTCGTGAACTGTCACAAACCCCTCCAACCGTCTGTGCTATTAATTAGCAAAATTGCCATTGAAACAAATCTTCATGGCCTTCGGTAAAGCATTGCCAAACCATTGTTTCGCAGGCAAAAATATGGCAGTCCGTTAGCATGTGTTTTATACGCTTTGATTAGTACCTTTAGTAAAACAATGCAGACCTAGTGAAGTGTGTTCTGTTTTAAAAATACTTGAAATATGACTGCTGCGAAACAATTTTCGTAGCAATTAACGGCTAGTAAAACAGCTAGCCGTAAATTGCAAAATGTGCTTACCGTGTTTTTAAGTCAGCTCGAGTGTTTTGGTGTTCTGTGAATATAGCTGTACTGTGTTCATCTGACTTATGACAGAGTGTAACAGAACAGTAGTCTAGGAAAGGAGTAACTTAGTCCGGCAAGTAAGCCCAAACACCTAATCTTGGCTAAACTAAGGAGTTAAAAATATCCTTTTCACCACCTGTTGTTCGAGGCTTGCTATGAAGTCATTCTGTTGTGGAGATCACGCCGAAAGTTGCATTGCGTAGAAAGTTACAGTTGAAATAGTTTTTTGCCAGCTAACTAGCATAAGCGAATGCGATTCTACCATCCAGGAAGGTCTCGTCGACATCCAAAGCGACGATGAACCCCTGTTATATTTCATACACACGGATGGTGAAATTTTTAGGTCAAGAGCGGTGAGCGTTTTCCAGAACTTTGGGGAAAAGTGAAGCTAACGTATTACTGGGGCTACACACATCGTATACGCTATTCCTAAGCAAGGTTTCTGCCAAGTACTGCACACGTGTAATCAGTGGTGGGTTTAGGGTTGGGGGGCCCGAGGCAAGACTAAAAAGGGGGCCCTCTGATGACGACACCATACTCAGCCAAGCGTGATAAGCACTTTTGGTCAAGCCTACGATACCATCACCCAAGGATATATTCCTGAGACCACGGCACGACTGACATAACAGAAGGAGAAAATGCAATAAGGGTGTTCATGACACACTATTTTGAAAACACTGAAAGCTGGGAAGGCAAGGCTGGCAACACATAAAAGTTAGGCAATAGCAAGTTGGCATCGCCCCCACTTTTTAATTTTGTCACCCCATTTCTCTGCATTCACCATCAATAAACTGCAAAATTTGCCCCTTTGAAAGTTTCACACTTTCCCTTTTTTTTTAAATGCTTGGTAGTTGGTATCTTGAATTTATTCACATTCATGTCTTTTTGGGAGTCCATGAAACTATAAACAACAACCAAAAGGATTTAAAACACTACATTTGTTTTAAATTTCATCATTTTAACTACAAGCACATAGAATACAAAAGCACCCAACCTGATACTTGTTTTGGAAAGCTTTGAGCCTGGTTGAGTCAAGGATGCCCTCATCTTGCGTTGACACTAGCTGTTTGAAAAATAAGCAAAAGCAGGAAATAATTCATCATATACAGTACCTTATCGCAAACATTTCTACTGCAGCAAGTAGCCTACACAATTGATTAAATCTGCACTAAGAAAAAACGGTTCAAGTTATACAGCCTAAGAGTTGGCAAAAAAACTTTTACATCACCTAGTAAGTCTACTTTAAACCAACCATTTACTAGTCAAGCTTAACATAACCAGTGACTTCACGCATAAGCTAAATTCAAACTACCTAAAATACGTGAAATGTCTGTAGAAAAAATGAGTACTCATAATACTCTAAAAATGCAATTTCTACGACCTGATAAGAAGCATGTATGTAGCCTTGCTTATTAACAGTCTTATCAACAGCAATAATACAAAATTACTTTGTAAACTAAGAAGAAAATGTCCTATAAATTAGAAATATAGTGTGATCCCGTCTATAACAATTGCATGTTGTTTATTCTCTGATGGAAATGTTCACTAAGGTGCAACATCACAAGAAATGAGAAATAACCTTTTCAACTCAGAGACATAAAAAAATCCTTGGATAAAAATATGAATGTTCTAAAGCATGTATTTATCAATTTCATTTTTACAAAACTTGAGTTTCTGTGTATGGCACATCTGCTTGTGCACTAGACAGACATAACTACTATTAACAACTTGAGTGCTTGAAGTTGCACAACAAATCTGTCCAGGACATCATTACATTTTTCATCAGCTTTTATCCTTTCCTTTTCCTTATTTTTGGTGCTCCACTTTAATACTTTCTGTTCAACTGGGGCATTTTCACAAAATTATCAATAAACCAAATACTTCAATCTCTGAAAACATCATTTGGTATAAATATTTGCTCTTGTTTGATAGGGTATTTTCAGAACGTTTTGGAAGAAATATTTAACCTACAATATTTCAGGTATAGAATTTGGTTTGAAGCTTTTCTTTATTTCCTTATTGGAGATGGTGGAGGGGCCCTTTTGAAAGTACGGTTGTCTAAGCAACGGATATAACTCGAACACGATTGGTACATGCTTTCACTGAGCATTTCCGGTCATGTCTACTTAGTCATTTTGGTTTATCAGTCTCGTTTGTCAGTCAGTCCATCAGGCCGCATCCAACTTCTACGTCCTCTGTAGTTCTCTATTTTTCGAATTTCCTTGGTTAATTGTCACGGTAGGTTTTTCTTCCGTTGTAAACCTGGACTGGTTGCTGGCATTCTTCATATTTTCTTGTTTGCGAATTTCTTTGATTGAAACCGCTGTAATTTTGTAAGCCTTTTCAGCAGTTGTCCAGCCACTTTTTAGTAGCTGTTCAGCCCAACAGTTGCATGGTAGTTTTTCCACTCTTGATCTCAATCTTGTCTTTCAAGTTCGATTTATATGTAGTAGAGGTTGTTTTTGCTCTGCTACATTAATATATAAGGAAAGCTTGCAAGTGTTAGCAACAATAACTGTTATGAGATAAAGCATTCGACTGAATTGAATGTGGAATAGAAGTCAGTAAACAAAATTTTATGATGTGTAGAAACCAGAGGTGACCGGCAGTGGTGCAGCCAGCCCAAAACTTTTGGAGGACCAAATACTTTGACTTTAAGTGAGCAACAGTATTTTGTTTTGGACACCGCTTCACAAAGCACAAAACGACAAGATATGCTAGAAATCTGTGGGGGCATGGCCCCCTTGGCCCCCCTGGTTACGCCTATGGTGGACGGAATCATATATTCAGACTGAGACTCGGTTCCTGTTCCAAAATTTTTGAATCCGGATCCGCGTCCGGATTTCTTTCAAATTTATGAATCAGTCCTGTTCAGACTCCGGCAACCATCGATGCAACCGAAAGTCAGCAATGTTTGTTCTTAGCAGTGACATTTATAAAGATCATGCAGACTCCACTACTGCCGAAAATGAAAATGACTCCAGATCTAGGTCCAATTTTTCACAAGATTTTGACCACGGCTTCAGATTCGGATCGGAAAAAGGACGCACAATCCTGCCGGAGTCGACTCCGCCACTCCGGATCCATGACAACCTCTGGTAGAAACCAGCGATGCGTTCGAGACCGCAACCTTCGAGTAAGATACTTGGCTGAAACTTCAAGATCTAGACCAGAATGTTCGAGACCGAGACCCGAACTATAGTTGTGACCCAAACTAGATAAGAAAAGGTGTCCCTATTCAAAACATCATGATTTTGGGCGCTTCAAGTATTGAAACTGCGTAATTGTATTGACCAGCAATGCAGCAGTGACCCGGGGAAGTTCCTGAAAAAAAGCGCTTCTGACTTGTTACTATTTCTTCATCGTGTCTGTGCTTGTCGGTCAAACGCGACTGCGCTATCCTGACTCTGCTGGTTACTCTGCAACACTGGCTTGCAAACCGGCGTCGTTTCCGTTCGGCGACTCATGCTTGAATTGCAACACGATTGCGAAACTCTCTGTAACGCAGAAATGTGCGGAGATGATGATGTTAGAAGATGTTAATCCAACAACAAAATAGCGCGTGAAGCTGCCGCGGAAAAAAGCCGCAGATGCCACAGTAAACGAGGGTTCATTCTTGAGTGGGTGCCTTTTGTTTTCAAAGGCAGAAAGATATTTCTTCTGCGTCTCAGGGTCCTTTTGAAAAGTACAAGCTTTATTATCAGTGTAATACCGCAATGCAGCGGCATTTTGTTAAAACGAATCATCGCAATGTGTAAGCAATACGCTTTCTGCGCGATCGAAATGCGCAAGGAGTGATTTGGGAAAAGCTTGGAAGGAACGATTTAGGAAAAGCTTTGGTAAACGTTCATCTCTGCACACGTTTAAATGCTGTTGTATCTCAACTCCTGGGATTGCAAGCCATGAAAAAATTGAACGGGTAGGAAACGCAGTTTTTTCAGCATATGTAGGCTAATTGTACAAATCTTCGATGAACTTGAAAATAATTGCAGACGATTGTGACTGTTTGTATTTTATTTTAAAACGCACTAGTTTAACTTGTGGCTTAAATATCATTAACACAGTGCGATTACACAATCCAGAAGGTAAACAAATTGTGTCGAAAGAGTCTGATGGCATGAGCGTCAGAACATTTTCCAGGGGGGGGGCAATAGTGGATTTTTCCAGGGGTAGCCACAAAGATTTTTTCAATGGGGCCAAACGTGGTGAAATTTTATTTTACACAGTCGAAACTAAGAAAACCATCTCTTTTTTCTAAAAAATTTATAGGAAAATGTAAAATTTTAAAATGCAGGGCGTCTTTGGCTCCCTCTTCCGGCGCTCATGCTTGATAGTGAACAGAGACAAAAACAACGAGAAAAAACAGATGAAAAGACTTAGGAGCTGCAGTTAAAGGAAACATGGAATTAGCAATTTCCACATTTAAGAAATTCTAAAGTTGAGAAACAACATTGATAAATAAGTTACCTCCACAGCGATTTGCTCTTTTCATCTTTTGCCAGTTTGTCCTTTGCAGGGTAAATTTTGTAAACTGCAGCCACGAAATTAGAAATACGCCAGTGTTGTTCAAACTATCTACACAGGAGAGTTTGACTTCAGAAAGGAATATCTGGAACCTTTTCACTATAACGGAATGGTCAGCTTGAAATTTACAGGAGTTTAAACTATTTTCTGCATTTTTCGTAATAATCAGCTCAGAGCCATAACGTAGCCTGTATAGCGCTTTACACTGTTCTTGCTAGAACAATGTAAACTCTAAAACTCGGTCGAGTAGACTCATCTTCGTAATCACAAACAATCTGACGGTGTGTTGTGCGACAGGCTTTAGTTTATTCGAAGCCTTTAACTTATAATTCACACTTTAGATTTAGACGAAGTGTGCTCATATATTACAGTCGCACAAAATGGCCGCATATAGGGTTATGACAGAGGAAATTTAATTATTTTTGTACGGTAAAACGATCAAACCCTTCTCACTAACCAGGAATTTCTGCTTCCTTGCGGTATCAGGTCGTGCCTGGCTTTGGTTATAACAAACAAAAAGCTTGTTGCAAAGGATTCACCGTGTTGTTGTGATGTCGGCATGAATAACAAATTCTAAAATGCAAGCGCTTGAAACAGCAATAAAAAAACTACTGCATTAAAAAGAAACAGCTCAAACATTCAGTAAAAACGAGTAAGGGAGTGATTTGGTGAAGTCTTTTGATTGCGATGTTTCATAGGCTCAATGTAGGTTTCGCACGTCACCTGCAGCAACGTTTCAACTTGTCCGCAGAAATGTGTAGCAGTGCTGTGTAAGTTGAAATACCATGCAACTGCGCTGATTACAAAAAAGTTTCGGAATTTTTCAGGAAAACCCATTGCATACATCTCTTTGTCGCACCACTGCATCTTCTGGCCAAGCTAAACCAAGTGGTTCTCAACCATTTTTGGCCCATGGACCATCTTTTTAAAAAAATATCCACTGAACAACTTTGCTATGCTGACACCTCACAAACTTGTAGTCGAAACGTTATTGCATATGAGTGGTCTTACATGATGCATTGTACAGTAAAGTCACAATTTCCAGGAACGTCTTATCAAGGATTCATGAAGCTCTCTGTGGACCAATAGAAATTCCAGTTGGACCACCGGAGTTAAAATCAGTATGGTTTATCACCATTTCTAGAAGGGGGTGCGAGAACCGGTTGGCAATTTCAAAGGGGTGCTAACAATGAAAATGGTCAAGAATCACTGGTTCATGCCGGGATACCTACAGCCCGACAGGTCCTTGTTAGCTGCCCAACTCCGTTTTGTACATGGTAGTTTGAGAGTCATCTTGAACAGGACTAGTGATGAAGCTCAAGCCTCTTCCCGGAGTTGCTCCTTCCAGAGTTGTTCGTCCCTGTGTTGATCCTTCAGGAGTTGCTGTTTCCGCGTTGTTTGTCGCGCTGTCTTCCTGCCTACACTGCCCAATTAGAGGCCGTGAAGCCGTTTGTTTCAACTGATCTTGATCGGATTTTACCAGTGGAGTTTCTTCATGTCCCACATCTGGACCTTTTGCAGAATTCGAGTGCGCTGAAGTTGTTTCAATGTCTGATTTGTCGTTATGGCTTCTGCACCTGCTACATAACATCTTCACAAAAAAACACAGGCCGAACACCAGGAATATAGAAACGCAAATCACTGCAAGAGCAAAACTAACCATGATCACAGGTGAACTTGCCTTTTCACTTCTTTCAACAGTTGTTAACCTGTGTTTCAATTCCTTTAGAGAGTAAAGCTCGATGTATACAATAAGGCAAACAACCGAGCACATGTTTCTATTGCCCTGAGTTTTGCACAGACCGTAGCAATCCTCACACATCTCTGTGGAGGCGTAGTATTTATATGGACCACAAGAGATTTTCATTGCAATTTCATTCCTTTGATTTTCATGAACGGCCTTTGCTAAACTTTTGATATCATTCGGAGATTGTTTCAATATCGAAGTTTGTGCGTCCTTCTGATGTGCAGCAGGCACAGCTACCTGCTGTGATTGGACCACGATATTCAAAGCAATGAATATGGAAAGATTCCCCATCTTTGATCTTGTAGATAAAAAGCCAATTGTAGAAAGCAGCAAAAGAATTCACAGTTAAGCAAATCTAGTTTTCAATTCACCATTGTCACTTAAAAGACAATTATATGCAGATGTTAGTTAGCTTATAATATACTTAGCTACACAGATATAATTCTTCAAATTCTTGTTTGTTGCACATTATGCACTATTTGAATTACTTTTCGAAATAGCTTTCTGCAGTTCTATGCTTTGCGCTAAAATGACGTTCGAAAGTAGTAAAGTATTCTGTCTAACGCTTGTGACAATAAAGAAATCTCCGAATATATCACATTACAAAACCTTTGCAAAAATCATTCAGGGAAAAAAACAACAAATGTACAGGCATTTTAAATTTTTTTAGGAGCGGTTTCCCCATGCAAGAAAACATTTCACGTTGAACTATTCAAAATTGTCACCCATCCTCATAGCCAGTGGTGGGTTTAAGGTTGGGGGGGCCCGAGGCAAGACTAAAAAGGGGGGCCCCTCTGATGACGTCATCATACTCAGCCAACCGTGATAAGCACTTTGATCAAGCCTAAGATACGACCACCGAAAGATACGCTCCTGAGACAATGGCATGACTGACGCAGCAGAAGGAGGAAATGCAAAAGGGTGTTCATGATACACAACTTTGAAAACACTGAAAGTTGGGAAGACAAGGCTGGCAACACATAAAAGTTAATCAATAGTATATTGGCATCGCCTCCACTTTATTTTCACGCACCATTTCCTTGTA
>Ga0210059_1006319_pt1 | contig 19041 bp, 11 predicted proteins | sample Ectturendosymbi2_FD_188042 | JGI IMG/M metagenome (GOLD analysis project Ga0210059, IMG submission 188042) | Ecteinascidia turbinata endosymbiont from Florida, USA - Sample 2 (SPAdes) (version 2) | ecosystem: Host-associated > Tunicates > Ascidians > Unclassified | place: Key West, Florida... | reverse complement strand
ATAGCCATTAATTAAAAAAACATTAGAACACTGGATGAAATGAAAAAAACACTAGATCTAGTGAAAAACACTAGGACTAGCACCACCATGGTTACCTACAGATTCTAGGTAGTTAGGTACAGGGTTGCCAGACGTTTATGGACGCAGACGATCACCCAAATTCTCACCAAAACCTATAATTATTACTTTTTGGCCCATTTTTACAAGGTTTCTTGAAATTTGCATGCAACATCATTCCGCAGTACTTGCATTTAAGTCAACAAATTAACAAGCAAAAAGTATGCGAAAATAATTAATCTCCTTTGTTTGCGTAGATAATAAAGTGTGGTAGAATATCAAGCTCAGAATGGGAGGGGGGGTAACCACAAAATCACCCCCTTGCATACGACCTTGATGCTGAATAAGTCCAAGTCAAAATGTTCTTCTTCTTCAGTCGCTTATTGTGGACTTGTGGAGTAGCCTATCTGACTTCTAAACAAAGTTAAGTTTCGGTTTCGTACGAGACAGTGAATACATCACCAAATTTTATTCCTTAGCTCTGAGAAGAGAAAGAACTTATACACAAGGACATTTCAGGAATTTCACAGAGGTGAGAAATTTCACTTGACTTTTCACGCGAAATCCGTAACTTGGTCAGAAAATTCGTAGTGATCAGAATTTTTGCTTGACAGCTGATCTGTTTTTTGACATGGTTATCCTGCACCGGATACAGTCTGCGAAAAATGCAGAATCCTGCCATGGTCGAATCAGGCATTCATGATCCTTGGCCACCAGAGGTGTCCGGAGTCATTTTTTAAGACTCAGACTCAACTGTTCCAAAATTTTTGAATCCGGCTCGGATCCGGAAATTTTTCAAAATTGAGAATCCAACTTCTGTTCAGTTCAGACCCTGCCTACAATCGATGCAAACCGAATTTACGAATTGTTTTTCTTGAGAAATGGCCACGCATACTCCTGCTACTGCTGACATTGAAAAATGACCCCGGTTCCGTTGTCAAGCGAAATTTCTGACTTGCGAAATTTCTGACTTCACACCATGTACGCATGCACAAAGTAATAACATACATACCAAATACGCTGACAAAACTGATTATTGGGGCTTTGGAATTCGTGTTTAGGTCAGTGTGTCGGGTTGCAATTTGTGTTTGGGTGAGAAAAAGAAAAATAATTGAGGTCCACGACTAAGTCCGAAAATTTTCAATTGTGAAAGTTTTTCCCGTGCTATAGCTTGCCGTGGGTACCTGACATTTCACCAAAATATTTTAATTTACACAACACACACCGTAAAAGCGATTACCAGGCTTTATTTCTTTGTTCTGAGAAGCAAAGCAACTGAAAAATAACAACAGGTCAGAAATTTTGCAGAGGTCAGAATTTTCTCTTGACACGGGAGCGGTTTTCCAAAAATTTTTGACCCCGGGACCGGGTGCGAAAAAAAAACAAAATTCTGCCGGAGTTGACTCAGGCACCCAGGATTCATGGCCAGCCCTGGAAGCTACCAAAGATGAGCAATGGGTTCGATTTCTATTGGACTGGAACCATACTGCAAAGGTGGCCGGAGGTCACTTTTTCAGCATCCGACTCCTTTCCTGTTCCAAAATTTTTGAATCTGGTTCCGGTAAGGGAATTTTGTTATTTTGAGAATCCGACTCTTGTTCAGACTTTGGCTACAATCATCGATCCAACCGTAATTCACCCATGTTTTTATTTCAGAAATGACCACAAAGACTCCTGCTACTGCCGAAATTGAAAAGTGATTCCGGTCCGGGTCGTTTTTTCCCAAATTTTTGACTCCGGGCCCGAAAGAAAAACGAAGAATACTGTCGGTGTCGACTCCAGCACTCTGTATCCGGTCCCACCTCTGCCGTGCTGTAACGAATTTATTTGGATTTGGGTTGGAGCCGGTGTCAAACGAAATTTCTAACCTATATTGTTTGTCAGTAGTTTTGCTTCTCTGATGGAAGCTCTAAAGTTTGACTACTACTTTTTTGATGTCTGTTGTGTAAATGAAAGTTTTTGTTAAGATTTCAGATACCCACGACAAGCTACAGAGCGGGAGTGGGTATTACCACAGAAAAACGTTGGACTTAATTTTAGACTTCAATTATTTTTCTTTTTCTATCCCAAACTCACACCTAACACGACACACTTACTTGATGACCAAACTATAAGTCCTAATCATCAATTTTCTCAGCGTATTCAACATGTGGCATATTGCTCTGTGCATCATAGATGGGCATTGGACTGGACTTGGATCGGACTATGACCACTTTTGGTGATTTTCGATTGGACCCGGACTGTAAAATGCTTCATAATTTTAGGATCAGGACCGGATTTGGACTGAGTTGGGGGAAATGATTTCCGTATTAAAAACTTGTATTTTGTTCATTTTTTGGACTTTGTTTGGACTTGGATTTTGTATTTCTTAAACTTATTTGGACTATGTTTGGACTTGAAATGAGTCTTGAAATTCAAACTGGATATGGGGCGCAAAATATGACAGTACACTCACCTCTGCTGTGCATGCGCATACGGCATGAAGTCAGAAGTTTCGCATGTCACGACTTTCGCTTGAAACCGGAGTGAACATTGCTTCAAAAAATTGGGAATAAGACCGGATTTGGACTGAGTAATGGAAAAGCTTTGGGGCCTTTTTGTTCTTGAATAGCCGTTTTTTATTGATTTTTTGGACTTTATTTCTTGCACTTCACATTTAAAACAATTTTAGGACTGTGTTTGGACTTGGACTGAGTTTTAAAAATCAAAGACTGGAACTTCAATGCAAAATATGACAGTGCGCTCATCTTTGGTGTCAAGTGGCCACCTATGGCGCAAAGCTGTTTTCATTTCCATGGTTTCAACGTACGCTATATTGCCCTGAGAATGTACATCAGGATTAGGAATTTAAATTATTTGTTTGTGAGCAGACACGAAGTCCATAGTATGAACACACACACTCTGCAGAACGCAGGTTGATAAAAACAGACAAAACAGAACGTAGCATAAGGCATTGAAGCCGGCGGAATCACAGGGTTACAGACACTGTTTGCAACTGCATTGAAGACAGAACCATAGGGTTACAGACACATTCTTAACACTGTTGTTAGCTAACACGTAACACTTGTTACAGCACTACTGCGGAGTAGGCTGCCAATTCCTAAGTTGGACTAGTCTAGGTAAAATGCGAAAGCATTGTGGCTTGTCACGCAATCGATCAAACGGATACTGCAAAGTTCGATCACTCAATCACAGAGTAAATGCAATTATTTATAGTGTTCAAAGAATAGTGACGAGTACAAACAATCTGACTGCATCAATAAAGCACGTAACCATACGTTGTTAGATTTTCTGCATCTTTCGAGAAACAGGTACTTGTATTTACGTAGTAGAGCCTCAAAGGTAGGAATGTTACATTTAACTTGGTGGCTACTAACACTCGCTCCCTAGGTAGGTTGTATAGAGCTCTGCATCCAAAATTATATGCCACACTCAATCTCTGCATGCATGACTTCCTGAAATTACATCATAATTGAGATGCATACATGGGCGTACAAAAGGAACGAGAAAGTACGTTTTTAACTAAATTTGAACAACGGGAAAAAGAGGCTCGCAGCTTGTTTGCTGCAAAATATTGATATTGCAGTTGTCTCTGAATGTCTTTGTTGTCTGAGACCTCAGTATCCAATACAATCCCCAGATATTTGTATTGGTCAACAGATTTTACGTATTGACCACCCAGTTTCAAGACAAGCGATTTTGTTGCATTTGAAAATAATCCCATGCGATTCTGCATACGCCTGGCACACATCTAGTATTCTTTGCAACCAACGTACACTTGGACAGAACACACAAATATCATCAGCAAACATCAAGTGATTTAATGGAGACTTCACCATTATAACACCCTGCTTTAATGTTGTTTAGTTCATTGGACAAATCATCTGAATAAACAGGATACAAGTATGGACTCAGTACTCCTCCTTGTCTAACCCCATTAGACACATGAAACGGTTCAGAAAAATGCTTGCCCTACTTTTTTGCATCGTTTGTTTTTTGTACCAATGTTTCAGTAGGCGCACAAAACACATTGGCACCTTTGTTTGAATTAGTTTCTCAAATAATTTCATGTGTAGTACTCGGTCGAATGCTTTCGAGGCATATCTAAAAACAACATGCACAGATGACCCATAGGTTACGAAGTATGAGGCAGTTTGCTTTAACAAATATGTACATTGATCAGTATTATGACCAGCCTTAAAACCAAACTGACTGTCTGTGGTACCAAGGAAAAGAGAGATGTTAGATAAAATGAAGTGCTCAAGCAGCTGTGACACCACTGTGGCTATTGCGACTGGTCTGTAATTTGAAGTGTCAGTCATATTCCCATTCTTGTTTTTGCATATGGGAACTATTGTTGTGTTTAAACAGGAATTGGGTATATACCAGTGAACAATACACATGTTAAATAGTTCACCGAGAAAAAAACGCAGAGATTCATCTGCATACAGCAGGTGCTCTGCAGAAATACAATCAGGCCTTGCAGCTTTGTTCAAGGGCAGCTTTTGAAGAAGTGATGCCAAGGAGACAAAAGAACACATGGGTATTTCAAGACCCAGATAGTTTTCCTTGCAGTCTATGCTGTGTTCCACAGATTGTGCAGACCCATTGGCAGAGCTTTCAGAGTTTAATATTCCTTTAAAATAGTCTTTCCACATTTTAACAATCTCTGAACCACCATTTGCCCCTCCCACCAATGCTGGTAGTGATGAGGATCTGTTTTTGTTATTTACCTTTTGCCAAAATGACTTCTTGGTTTTATCAGGCTGTAGTGCAGGTGCTAGGCCATTTTCCTTATGCATTTCAGCATTTTTGTGGCATTGTCGCAATGAATCTTTGAAATTTTGTTTTGTTTTAGTCATGTTTCTGTATATGTCACCAGTCTTGAGTCTATTGCAGTTTACCCATAGCCGGAAGGCTGCCTTTGCAATTTGGTGTTTTGATTTGACCACCGAGTTCCAGCCAGGAATGTTAAATTTGCCTTTATTCTTTTTACCTGTTGTTTTATTTACAGAGGATGCAGCAGCAAGCAGAGTCCTGGTCAGGTCTGCATGCAAAATTTCTATTTCTTCCAGATATTTCTAATCTGTACAATTAAAGTTTTGACAGTGCCTAACCTGAACCTCTGTGGGCACTTGCAGTTGATCAAGTAGGTTTTTGCTTTCATGGTAGTAGTCTTCTCTTTCCTGGGTCGTAACCTTAAGCCAGTCAATTCGACTTGGCTGGGTCTCCATCACCTCGTCATCAAATTCAGGAAGGTAGGAGCACTGAATGCTGACTGCCACAGCCCGATAGATGATTGGAAATTATGCACTCGGTTAGCACATCCATATTGAACATTGCTTGATGCACTGAAAAGGATGAGACAAAATGGTCTATCCAAGAAGTTGTGTTGTGTGCATCACTAATATATGTGAATGTATCCTGGGATAGTAGTGCATAATCAGAAATGATAAAATCATTTTCCATACAAAAATCTTCCATCAAACCACCAAATGTTTTTGTGGTTCCAGCATTGAAGTCCCCCACAAAACAAATATTTGGGCATTGCAGCTCCTCACATAATTTTCTCAAATTGCCCAGGTATGCTAAAAATTCATCAGTATTAGCTCTACTGCAGTATGGTAGATACACATTAATTAAACACAACTCTGATTTTTTAAAAAACACTCTTAAGCCTATTATCGAGCCATCACAATTTGAAAAAGATGAAGCTTTAAGATTTATAGACCAATATATAGTAGTTCCACCATGACCTTGACCATGAACTAGGCCATCATTAAAGTTGTAGTCTGCCCTCCCAAAGGCAAATGCAAAATGTGACACACTTAAACAGGATAAATTATCAAGTTGCTGTTTTTGCAACCAGGTCTCTTGAAGAAAAATAATCTGGTAATCATTTAACAATTTTTGCACATCAGGCATGGAAGACTTAAAACCCTGGCAATTGTAAGTGGCCAGACTTAAATTATTTAATATCCCTTCCATTATTGCTCATTATCTGAGCTGGGTGGTGTCACCAAACATCTGTTTGGGTGCTAGGAACGTGGTTCGAAACGTGTCACTAATAGACATTTGTGACATTCCAATACAAGTTTTTGCGGCCATTTCCAGCAGTTAAGCACCTCGCTTATGTCACCTTCACCAAGAAGTTTTGCTGAAATTTTGAAAGATGCATATGTATCATGTCTGGTTCTCAATGCTTGAAGCCGCACACTTCTTGCAATCTGGAACTTGTCCCAAAACCATTTTTGAGATAGACAATTCTAGTATCTGGTTTCAGTCTTGAGACAAGAATTTCCACTGTCTTGAACTTAGCATCAGGTGCATTGCCAGATTTGTGACAACACCTTTTCTTTCTAACTACAGTTGTCCATTTAACTAGTTGATCACATTCCTGTTCAGTTTTGTCTTCCCTAGAGTCGTTAATGGACTGGTTAGTGTCACATGTTTTGTCAGCTTTGTTCAAGCCACACACAGCATCATCTCCTGATTGAGGCTCTTGTCCACCTGAAACTTGAATGTTTGCAAGTGTGTCCACAATGCCAGTCATTGATCCTTTATGCAAATAATTTATTCTCACTGATTGTTTCATCTGACTGAGATCTTGTTTGATACTGGAGAGTTTCATATCAGTTTGATTGATCTCTGAACATATATTTGATAACTTTTCTGACATCTGTTTTGCTGTTTTTTTTTGTCTCTTCTGCCACAGCCCGCAGTTCATTTCAGAAAGGTTTTTAATCAGAGGCAAGCAGATTGTTATCCTCATCACATCTACAGTTTTTCACTTCCCTTTGTTGTTCTATTTCCTTGCTTGACTGTATTATTTTGTGATAAAAAGATGCTGCATCAATATGTCTCAAATCAAGGGAAGGAAAGTCAGTATTTTCTGTCACCAGTTTTATTGAGTTATTAGGGTTAGGATCCAGTTCCACTATCATATCATGGATGTCTTTCAATGTTTATCTTGCCTTTCCCACACCTGTTTTTTTATGAACCTTTTTTCAGGAGCAATTTTGTTGTGCAGCAGAGCCTTAGCCTCTGAAATTGTCTCTTCATTGTAATAATTCAGCATCATTTGAAATGTTGTAATATATACATAGGCAGGGCTTCCAGCGATGTGGACTCAGAAAAATGGACGACAGGCAAAAACGACATTATAATTGGCCGGCATATTTTTTTGTTTGAACATCAGCCTAAGTTTCAAGTCAGTTAGTACCATATTTTCACCAAAAACAATATTTTCCATCAATTCCATGTTCAATGAAATTACTCTGTGCATATCGCGGTAGCTGTGAGTGATCTAAGTATACTTTTACTTTCAGCAAAGATTTGATTGTCTTTACATGAAGGCTGTTCCTTTCATCAGCCCACTAAGTTGATACAAGAGCGAATATTATTGCTGAAATCAGGTAAAATAAGGACGTAAGTCCAAAATGAGTAGATTTCTTAGAAGTGAGTAAAATGATTATGAAGTTTTCTTAGACAGTACCCTTTATAATTAGGACAAACCTTACAAAAAAGACGGCATGGTAACCCTGAGTAGGCTATAGTGCTACTTCAAGTAAGTAATTACTTACTTTAAAACGGTGCCCTATAAAAGGTGGATCTCCGTAAATAGCAGAGCTTGGTTGTGGAGGTTTGATGACATAACTGGAGTGGAAAAAAGTTGCATTGAAAAAGCAAAAAAAGGAAGAAAAGTGAAGGAAAAATGTTGCATCATTGCAACTTAATATGTGTTGCCCCCAAACATGGAATGCATGGATTTGGAAGTTTGCAATGTTTAAAAATTTTATACATTCACAACTGTTGAAACCCATTTCTTTGTTCCCGAACCATTGTGAAACTGAGATAACCAAAAGTTATCAAACTTGAAAATAGAGTTTTTTAACTGTAGTGTAATATCACCTTTTGCAAAAGAATATTTTTACTACCATTTTGTTCTCATTGCTCAACGCAAAATATTGTTTTTAGCGACTCTGGTTACGTTATCAAACCTCCGCAACCAAGCTCCGCTATTTACAGAGCTCCACCTTTTACAGAGAACCCGTTAAAACCTTTATTTATTACTTGATTATTTAATTTTTCCATTACTTGAAATTTGAAGTGATTTGTTTATAGAAAAGATAAGATTTTAGAAGCCACGTCTATTGCTGTGAACGCAATATTATACATGACAATTGACATGCATCATCACAGTTAAAATAAACCACCATTGAGGCAAATAGGTTTCTTGCCTGTGCAGAGCACTTTGTGAGTCACAATTGTTGATTGTCATCGTGATTGCAGTTTGGAGGTAGAAGCTCATTCAATCAGTGTTTTTAATTGTCCTTTATGTCAAGCCCTTGTGACATTAACCAATTGTATAAGCAAATGATTCATTGGTTAGTTTCTTGATCTGACTTTCCATGTTTCAGTGCGCATTAGGGCTTGCACCCCCTTGAAATGTATTGACGCCCCCCTGGGGAAGCATACACCTGCAGTTAAGAACCACTGCATTAAATTGTATACAGGCCAACAGGTGTGAATTTTATCTAAACCATCCATTATGTGATCTAAATATTGCATTGATTTTTATGCGGTTGCATGTTTTTGGTCTAAATGTCCATTTTCCTAATTTGCTTGAATTACTTAAGTTACATAAGTGGTCCCTTAGAAATTTTGTATTATTTAAACAAGAAATTTTTATTACTTGAACTCAGTCCTAATTTGGTAAGCAGATTTATTTACGTATTCTGTGACTTAAGCCACAAAATAAAACCGATACAATAAAAAGTAAAATATATAATGAAACAAGAAATGTCACAAAAATTAATTGCATATTAACAAATATTAAAATGATGAGAAGAAACAAGGACTTGGGAACTCCAATGTTATCTATAAATAGGTCACGGCGGCAGGTCTTACTACACCACATACTTTGTCTTTATTTTTATCACAACATAGGTGTACACTGAGATGGTGAAATAAGAAGCAAAAAAAGAGTTTTAACTGAAAAGCTCTTTTGCTTTGGTTTCATTAGTACCAGACATCAGATTTTATTTTTACTGGTTGACAGTAATAGGCTGTAGCCTATTATTGGCTTGGTCGGTCAATCTTTAGCTGAGCACCACAACAGAAAATATCGTTAAAAAACAACTAGGCTACTCATTACTAGAAGTTAGGGTTTCGGTTAGGGTTAGTTGTTTTTTAACGATATTTTCCATTGTGGTGCTCAGCTAAAAATTGACCGCTTGGTCTTGATAAAGTGTTGGTAGGTGCCACTGAGAATCTTAAATTTTGAAATTTTCTAAGGAAGATGTCCTCACAAGCCCCTGATCAGTAAAAGCAGGCTAGAACAACAAGGAGCTCCAGGAACCAATTCCTTATCTGCTGTTGTGTATCTCCAGCATTTTCATCACTTTCGTGCTACTGTAGGAAATCATTCCTTAGCAAAATTAAGGAAAAAGTGAATAACTTAGTTTGTTAAAACTGAAGAAGGAAGCACTTTATTCCTCTTTTCATGTCACCAAACACATTTGTTACTCATGTGTTTTTTTAAGTCATGCATCATGTCATCGGTATTGCTGTAGAATATATTTTTTTTATAATACATTGTGGTGTCTGGAAACTTTCAAGTGCAATATCTTGTGATAGAGTATTGAACATTTTTAACACATGCATTCAGTCAGCATAAAAAACACCACCTGGCTGTTTTCAACATATATCAAAATTTGATTGAGCAGTTCTCTTTTTCTATACTCTTAGTTTGGCCAGGTTGGTGGGCTGTGCCTTGACCTCCTAGTGTTTGTTGAAGTGTTAAACCTAGAAATGACCCATAAACAAGATGCACTACCAGATGATGATGATCTGGAATCTGAAGATGAGTATTATCCATTTTACGTGAATAAAAATGGTTTTCCTGTAGATCAGCACACATGGGAAAGAATGTGGAAATATGCTGCCAAAACATACCCTGATGCTAAAAAGCAAATAGACAAAATTAAAAACAGTGATACTGCAGCAGAGGTAATGTGGACTGTTTTGGTTTTGATTTATTAACCTATGTTTGCAGTGAACTTGTGTATTTTAAATATATTTGATGTTAACCAAACTAAATATGAAAAGCCAAGCTTATCACAACATTGGAAATAAAAAGTGTTCAGACAAATGTGTGAGTACAAATGCAGGTTGACTTCAAAGTTGGTGAAAATGCTCTAGATAAAATTATTTCATAGTGATATGACTCATTTCAATGGCAAGCACTTTCAATAGCTAAGTCAAAGGTTTGAAGGTTTAACCTATAACTTGATATTATGATAATCTTAAAATTTCATGAAATAAAGTGTGCAGATAATTCACACATTGCTGGTCATTGTAGATGTGATTAACACCTTCATGAATGAAATTTCCAATGTCACCACTTTAACAATAAAACAACTAAACAATTTGATTTAGTCACAGATGCAAACAATTGGTTTCCATTATGTTTCATTTGTATGGGGCAATGCTTGCTGATAACAGAACGCTAAAAAACTTTGTGTGAAAAATGTTGGCATTGCACTTATGCTTTCATCATTGTTCACAAGACAAATGTCATTATTAATTCATGAAAATTCTTGTCTAATAGATGCAGAATCAGAGTTAACTCTCTGTAGTCATCACTTGAACCAGACAAGTAGCATTGCCTATCAGCAAGTGAAAGGCATGTGTGGGCAACTGCTGGCCCCATCTCACATTTTAGATAAGGTTAAGCAAAACAATTCAGATTTAAAATAATACCTAAGGGATTCTTCATCAATGCATGGTTTTCATGTGGAAACCCTATGTAAGTTCCTTCCAGAAATAAGGCTGTATTGCAGGGTCTCAAACTCAAATTCCTCTGAGGGCTAAATGAAGACTAATAAAGTAACCCGAGGGTCGCAATATGACTACCTAATGATGGCAGAACCTAAACCATGTTAGAAACAGCTTTTACATCTTATTTCCTGTGAAAGGTATCATGGGTTATAGGCAAATCATTTCTATCTGTCTCTACATTCATTTAAAAGGAACTTGTTCACTCGTTAGCTGAGTACTTTTAAAGACAGGTGAAAGGAAGCAACTAGCATAATTAGTAATTTTATTTGAAAATTTCCGTAATGCGTTGAAGACCACACAAATTGCCCTCACAGGCCACATGCAGACCACGGGCTGCATGCTTGGGACCGCTGGGGTTAGTGTTTTGGTAAAATCAAAACCACTGTCTCCTTTATCACCATTTGTGAATTGCTACAAGGTCTATTTTGCAAAAAGTTTGTAATGAAAGATTTTTCTACACATATAGGCCGATGCAGACAATAGTGGGTGGATTTAGTAGATACACTTAACCACCAATTTTTGTTCTTGTTTGTAAAAGGTATCAGTTTCATCAGTAGAACTTTTTTTTTAAGTTGTGTACAGTTTTAAGTTGTGACTTGACATTTGTTGTGAACTGTTCCAGACATGGAAATAAAATGCGTAATTCTTGTTTAGTGTTGCTCTACACCAAGGGTTTCTAAACACTTTTGTCCAAAGGCCACATAAGCTTTTACACAACAGTTTGAGGGCCAGGCATTTTGCGTACAGTAAGGTGATTGTTTCAGGATATGTTACAATCTACCAAATCATAGATTTTTTGTAAATGCATATTATTTTTTTAATAACGAAAAATCTGTTATTTCATAAGTAAATATTATTTTTTATCACTGGCAAAAGTGCAACCCAATAAAATGGCTTCATAGGCTGCATTTGGCTCGCAGGCTGTAGTATGAAAACCTCTGCTCTTCACTCATCTTGAAACGAGATATGGATGCTGATGTTAAATATAGACAAAATATGCACAATTTTAGTATATCCTGCTATGAATTGCGCTTAGACCGAGACAGGGATTTCTGCAGTACATAGGCATAACCAAATTTGCTGCTAAGGATAGAAAATTTTCGAAATGTTTGACAAAACATTGGTGATTGCTGTTGTTAATCAGTTTGCTTGGGAATTTTTTCCAATTTCAGATAAGAAAATGTGGTTTGTGTCATCAAATATTTTCAGTATATTCATTCCACTTTGCTGCTAATATCATAAACCTGTAAATTGTAATTCCTGCAAAACTGCAATGAAGTGCCTGATTCTGAGAACGTTTTTTCACTATTGATTCGGCAGTTAATTAATTGCTTCAGTAAATAGCCAAATTAAGAGTTTGAACTCATTTACAACAAAAAATGATTTGCTTGTTGTGAAAACGTGAATTATATCTCCCAAGGGCTGTTTTATTGAATCATTTCTCATCAAGCACAAAGAGAGTTTGGCAGGTGGCATACCAATTTAGTGTTGCCCACAAACTGGAAAGTGTTTCAGCAAAATGCTTTCTGTTTTTATTATTCCAGGCTTATATGAACAAATGTAGCTAACCTGACTTAAGCATATTGAATATGAAAATGAATGGATAAAACCATGGAATAGTTTTTGTTGCACCTACAGCCATTTTAATTTTCAGATATAGGCCTACCGTAACTGATGTTTCATGCATGTGCCCAGGCTTAAGAAAGTTGACATATCAATCATTTGTTGGGGCAGTATTGTAGTCGTTGTGGCATGCACTTGAATTGACAAAAAGTACAACAAATTATCTTTAAATTACAGTAAAACCCAGTACATGCTATTTACAAAACAACAAAAAATATAGACACAAATTTCAGTGTTCAAATTAACAACCATCTGCTTTCAAGAACTGAATGTGTCAAGTACCTTGGAGTCATAATTGATGATAAATTAAATTGGAAACCTCATATAACTCTGGTTAAAAAGCAAGTCTCTAGAGTGTCAGGTATAATTTGCAAACTTAGGCACTATATTCCATTCAAATCCTTGAAAACAGTATACCATAGCTTAGTATATTCACATCTTCGATATGCTATCACCAGCTGGGGATCATCATCTTTTTCTACACTCAACGTCTTGAATATTATTCACAATAATTTATTAAGAATTATGACATTTAGCAAATTCAACACTAACGTATGTAAATTGTACAAAGCTACCCAAGTACTTCATATAAACAGAATCTTTAAACTAGAAATCAGTAAATTAATGTATAAAAGTAATTTTAGATTAGTTCCCAAACAATTTATATACCTTTTCACAAGAATTGAAGATATTCATTCTTATCATACAAGACAACGATCAAGTATTGAATATGCCATTCCTCGGAATAGATTAAAAATAGCTCAAAAGTCATTTACATATACAGGAATAGGAATATGGTCTTCCATATATCCAACAATTCGTTCAATTATCTGTATCAGTTTATTTAGGAACAACCATAAACAAGCATCAAATCATGCAATAGAAAGCAAACCACATTAGAACAGCTTTTATTTTGTTCCCAAGACATCTGAAATAACCATACGGTTTTCTAGTCAGATGCCCTGATGAATACGAAAAAAATAGAGGAAAAGAAAACAAGTCCTAACTGAATAGCACATTTTGATAATGACGATCCAGGCTAGATAGTGCAGCATGTCATGTATTGCCAGAGCATATCTGGAAAACAACATCTGCCCTTTCATAATACAATATTTTATTTGTAGCGTTTTGAAAGTGATGACATGTTTGGTTTGCTGATTTTTTTAATGTTGATATCATTGCTCTTCTTGAAGTTTATGTTTTAAATAGGTGATAGACTGACAGTATGTCATTTGCGAAGGCCTGCGGATCAGATTTGGTTTTTGTGTCCTCACTACTTCCGGGAACAGCTGAAAATACGCATAAAATCGACAGGTTTTGAAGATATAATGTCATAGAAATATTTCGGGGTTTGACAATTCGCAACAGTTTCAGAATTTAGTTCGCGTTATAAAAAACAAAACCGTAAAACCTACGAAGTTATGGAAAGTCTTGTTGGAGGTTTCCAGAGCAACTGTCTTCATCGATGGCTATATTCAGTGAGTGAAGAAGCGTATGCAAGAGGTATAACCCCATAGCAATCAAGCCGCGTTGCATAAAAAATGGTCGTGCTACGTGGTTTGACGTCATGCGTTTCATTCCTTGCTGTTTGCTGACGATGAAACAGTTGAATTCGAAACGTCCAACATGACCTCATTTGAATCTGCGCTTTCTGCGTAGTTTCCAGCACAGCTTTGCAAAGAATTTTCCGAAATCCGAACCAAGTTTTCCGAGATTAAGGTACCATTGTGACTTACAAACAGCGATGTATAAGTTGCAAACATAACTTACATAGGCGATATTTAAATATCCAATATCAATTGAAAGAAGATATTACATAAGCGTGCGTGTCGATAATGTTCAGTACTTGAGCGTTTAATTAACCTTGATACTAGTTGAAAATTGTATTGACCACAAAGACTGTTGCGCTACAAATATGTACCATAACGGGATGACGTGTTAAACTTTCGGAGAATTTTCCCACCAAAATTTATGTGCCAGTTACTGCTCTTACAACGTCTTTTATGGAGCTTTATGTTATTGTGGACACTTTATGTAACTTAAATAATCCGTAAGTTCCGATTGAACTGGTATTGGTGATCATGCAAGATGGCGCTGGTGATTGCTTGAACTTCTTTATTTTTTTTGGAGAATTTATGAATGCTTTTCTAAATGAAAACGGCGATATCGCTGACCTTGTAGAAGATATCTCTTGTCTGATGGTTAATTTGTAAACTTGACACTAGCTTGTATACCTATTTACTTGACTTTTCATCCCGTTTGCCTTTCAGGTTCCAGTGCCGTCTGTTCCAGTTTTCCATCAACATTCGTCAGTCTTGCATTATCTTGAGTTCGTACAAAACTATATCAACAATTTGAACTACAACCATACCGGCACTCAACTCTTTGAAATCAAGAAGTACCGTCCTTTAGCTGGACTGATGGACAAAGCAAAGGAAATGATAAAAGAAGCGCTACCAATCAAATGCTTGGAGGCTGCAATACTTGCAATGTAAGAATCAAATAATTATGATTTTCAGCGAGGCATAAACGAATGATAAAGCAAGATGGACTTGTCTTTTTGAGATCATTGGCTTATTTCCTTCATGCTTGCTCTACGGGAAATATTAACATGTTTTGCTTGATACAGTACCGCCAGTACCAACTGAAAATCACATTGCCGATGGTGTTCTGTTTACAAAAACTTGGACTAAAGTTCTGACTCATACGTCCAAAGCGTTTTGCTTCGCAAGTAGCCGATATTTTTGTCAACAGGCATTTAAATTCATTCACAAACAAGATTCAAAGTTTATAACTTGTTTTATCACTTTCTGGCTTATTAAAGAGACATACTAACCTTTTCTGTATTTGTTATGGTAAGCAAATCCTTCTTTGCATTAGGTCCGTTTATAAAAAAAAGAGCTTGCGTACTTTGCAGATACCTGACTAATTGCGTTGCATCTGTTGTGCGCTTTCCCATTGGATTCAAGTCCAGGTTTAACGGGCATTATTACTACCATGTTGTGCTGGGTATTTTGCACAAAGGAAGATTCGGTGCCCTAGGTATTAGTAGAAGACCAGATCTTATGGACAAACCTTTAATTTTCAAGGTATTTATATTGGCATTTTATTACGATAACAAATTTTTTGATTTTTGACGAACGCACAATATTTAGCCAAACTTAACGAAAATTTTAAATGTTAAATGTGTTCCATCAGCTCGCCGCAGTGACACTCAATGGAGGGGGTTCTCTCTTAAGACATGGCGACTCTAGCAGCATATCTTCAGACCTGGAGGTTGAAGATCAGCACAACCAAAACAGGGGAGTTTTCCACTTCCACTCTCCTGAAGCCAAATGTAAGTCTGAGGTACACCACGATGGTGAGCCCCTGCCTTTTCGCTCCACGTCCAAATACGTCTGAGTAACTTTGGACAGAACGTTCCCGGATAGCCGACACTTTGAGTCCTTCGCAAAATATTGCGTCGCATCTCTGCGGCGTCTTGCTGGAACTACTTGGGGTGTAGGAACAGAAATGCTGAGCCTTTAACCCGAGTCCATTCCATCCAACGGCAGAGGACCGTGCTTCGCCCACACTCGCCTCACCAGTTCAACCATCAGTGATGTATGCGAGTTGCGACTGTACGCTGCCTTTCCACACCATCGAATATGCCGGTCCTGCCAGGCTTCGAACCTGCTGAGCTTCGTCGCAGAGGACATTATCTTGCTGCATGCAGCGCTTTGGCGTCAAGACACCTGCTGCGCTCTACGCTCACCACTCTACTTGATGAGATGTAGCGGCAGCTAAAATTGAGACAGCATTTCCGGTTTCCGGGGCGTAACCGCTCATTTTAATCGGCTCACTAGGTGCAACAAATGTGGGACATGGAGTGGGTGAACAGCAATACCAAACTGCTTGATTCATACCTGACGACGACATCAATACCATTTTTGCTGGAATGTCCCTACGAAGGTCAGCATGGGCCAGGCTTAACCGCCTTCGTGCTGGTGTCGGACCGTTCCACTCCAACATGTACACATCTGATCTAGCTCCATCAGCGGTTTGTGAGAGTGGCGGTGAGGTACAAAAACAGATCATATTTTCCTGGAGTGTCCCAAACACAGACCGCTTAATGGGGCATATGGTCTGGCAGTTGGAGATGATGATGCCTTAAACCGGGAGCTCAGTGCATGCTCCAAGTCTAATTCGTCTGAGTGAAATGTGGAAAACAGATCGACTCAAGCGACACGACGAAGATCCTGCGATATTGTTTGCCAATTTTATGGCGAATTTGTTCGTTTAAAAGCATTTTTGGACCTAAGAAGATTTTTTTATTCATTTATGTGTTGTTATTGATTGTTTTCATGCCTGAGCGAGGGTAGCACACGCTGTTATTGGGTGATGTGAAGTCAACGTGCTATAATTTCATTGTCACTTTTTTGCAGAGCTTGTACGAATTGTTGGAAAACTACGATGCTGCCTATTCAAGATGTAGGTTGTTATGATTCAACAGTAAGAAGTTGATGCGTACTGAGTCACCTGTACTGCAAAATGTAGGACATAATTGCGGAAGAGTGTTCCCTCTAAGGTGCGCAATTGCGCAGTCCCGCCAGACAATTTGCGCAGCCCTATCTCATTCTCGCGCACTTCCAACATCTAAATTTTAATGCGCCATTGTATATCGCATAGCCCTTTCAACGCTGGGAACGCTTCACTGTTTGTATGTCTGCATGGTTGCGCAGTTGCACGCGCTTAGTTCGCAACAAAACAAACATTTGCTCAGTGTAGAATTTTCTTAGAGGGAACAATGCTGCGGAAATGTCGGAAATTATTTGTGGCAAATCAAGAACAATAAAATGCTGCTTGACATTGATAACGATTCATAAATACTCAGAGCGAAATTATACTTTGTGCCTCTAACACGTTTACTGTAACTTAGTTTACTGTTATCGAGGTTTGTAATCTGTTTTGTTTTTATTCAGTGTTTAAGTGCTTGTGCGACTTTCTTTGATGGTGTGAAGTTTAATGTAACTTTATGGAGTTTCTTTTTTGGATTGCGCGACCCGAAACCACAGTCTTTTGCGGGCTGATATAGTTGGGTATTTTCGGGTTTAATTGAAGATCTCTGTATCAGGAAAGGTTATGCCGGCATTTGCGTGTTTATATCAAGATGTAGTTTTGCAGTTGCAATCCTTCAGCCCATCATATAATTACGTAATTCCTTTCACGGAGTAGATTCATGTTTAAAACTGTAGGCTGCAACAACCTGTTAATGTACGAAGTACGTTATTTTGTTTTCAGATACTCATCAACTTCTGAAAGTTCGGATCGGGGGAAGTGTACCGCATGACACTTGCAGTCAAGAAAAAATACCTTGGGGTGTAAGTTCTATGGTGTTAGGTAACACGCTTTCAATGGCTGTTGGTTTATAAGCAAAATAAACCATCGGGTTTACATTTGTTGCACAGTTCTTAAGACAGAAAGCTTGTATAAGAACGAACGTTGTTTATTAGAGCTAAAGTTGGATAACCATACCTAAACGTCCTACGGGGCCCGTGAGCATTGGCCGAATTCCAAATGCAATGTGAATGAGCAAACTGAAGAGGTTAAATTTCTTGATGTTACAAAGAGACGGCTACCTTATTTTACAATAGCGATGAATTCGTTGATTAAATTCCTGAGAAACTGTAACATTTTGCTGAAAGATTCGAAGGGGCCTGTCGCAACCGTAAGGTTCACTGGCACTTCGGAGATTTTGATTACTATAACTTGAACTTTGTTCTTGTGTCTTATCATGAGAGGAATTTTTTGCGAGACATAAAAGACTGTTGATTTCCTTGACCTTCTTTTCAGTTTTCCAAGTCCAACTTTACCAAGGGTTTTAACGGACAAATCGACCTCAAATAACGCATAAGGGTAACTGTGAATAGAGAAAATTGCCTCTGAGAATTCATCGAGCGATTTGAAAAACCGCCCTTTCCATATTTAGGAAAATGTATATTTTTAATTGGTTTATTTCATTTACGTTTGACCTGCATTAATTCACAAATAGAACTGTTTGCTCGTCCTCTTCTGGCGCCATGCTAACTAGGGAAATCGCTCAAAAAGCCACTGTTCATGGCAGTACCAGTCAGTCTGATCTCTAATTAATAGTCTACATGTTTATTTCGTACCTGGTTTCTGATTAACGTTTTTCCGCGTCCTTTCAAAACGTTCTTTGTCGACAGATGTGCAACGTCAATATGGTAAAAACAAGTTTAAGCGAACGACAACGCAAACTTGACCGCTATGGCCGGGAGTTGAAGTCCCACGGACCTTACCTGCCCCCTCCAACTTCGAGAGACAAACAAATGCAAGTTTTTCGTGTTATTTTAGATTTATGTTTTTTTTCCGCTGATTTTTGGTGCTAAAAGAGTTGAGGAAAGACGGCCAGATGAAAAGAAAGCGGAAACTTGTGGTGATTGCTTTCCCCGGAAATCCTCTGCTCATTTCTTGATTGTTTTTCATTGGTGCGTCGCTGGGTGTTTGGCCAGTTTAGCT
>Ga0210059_1006318_pt1 | contig 19043 bp, 11 predicted proteins | sample Ectturendosymbi2_FD_188042 | JGI IMG/M metagenome (GOLD analysis project Ga0210059, IMG submission 188042) | Ecteinascidia turbinata endosymbiont from Florida, USA - Sample 2 (SPAdes) (version 2) | ecosystem: Host-associated > Tunicates > Ascidians > Unclassified | place: Key West, Florida... | reverse complement strand
AAAAAATGTTGTAGTCTAGGTATAATGTTGTAGGTATCTGAAAAAATGTTGTAGTCTAGGTATAATGTTGTAGGTATCTGAAAAAAATGTTGTAGTCTAGGTATAATGTTGTAGGTATCTGAAAAAAATGTGGTAGTCTAGGTATAATGTTGTAGGTATCTGAAAAAAATGTTGTAGTCTAGGTATAATGTTGTAGGTATCTGAAAAAAATGTGGTAGGTTTAGCAGATTTTGTTTGTTTGATAAAAATCTGCGATCGCGCTGAGGTTTAGAATGCTGATCAGCGATCACACAACCTGTTGATTAGCTCATCACGTCACTATGCATTGCCATGTGCTTGTTGAATGTTTCTGTCTTTCTTTTACTGAGGAGTGCAAAGAGTGTCACTGCAAAATTTGTTGCGACTACAGAATTGAAACCATTTCTTTTGCCAACTTTGCAATTTTTCACATTCATTTCATCCAAATTTATTTTGAATCTGAATATTCGAGAAAACTCTGATTTTTCAATATTCCATCATATGCACCATATCTATAATATGTATCAAAAATGTGTAACCCAAACAAACTGAAGATGATACAAGTGAAATTCAAGACATTGCTGCTGTGTACTAGGCGGCTTAATGTGAAAAGGCCATGTTGTCATTTTCAGCACTTAGTAAGATAATTTCTATTGGAGCTGATTTATTTCAGATACAGTGGCGCATCTAGCCTGGAAAAAAGGTGTTTGTCGCAGAAGGACAGCTTTTGATATCACTTTTCAGCATAAAACCACATTTTCTTTTAAGACTAGAAATCGTCTGATGAATTTTGCAATTTTGCCAAATTTCGGAAACCCAAGTTGCTGCTTCGTCTCTGATTAATTAACGCAAATTCTTTGTACTTTTCCTTAGGATGCGCAGCCCTCCGACTGCGTCAAGTAGTGCGCAATACTCATACCTCTCCACAATTGTCCCCATAAACCACTCTATGATGTAACATTTACTCACAGTTTTTTGCATGTGCGGTAAGAAGATGATTGCCTACAAATAAATCACGGCAACTACCACATTTTTCGGACCACAAGGCGCACTTAAATCCTTTAATTTGCTCAAAAATCAAAAGTGGGCCTTATAATGTGGTGCGCATAATGTATGAATCTGGTTGTGCTTTCTCATCTAGAATCAGTTTTGTGTGGTCAGGTAAACGGTAACATTTTTTTAATGCTAGTTATGATTTTTTTGTAAACAGACGTAATAAACCAACAACAATTGCAGTGAGCAGCACACGAGAGTAGCTAGCACATACCAAAGATAGTATAACTCGGCAAGCCTCCTGACTACATTGGAGCACGCCGAATCAAACACGCGTACAACTTATATTTTATTCTATTCGTGTCTAGCGGATTAGGCATGTGTAACAGATTAAACTCCCTCGTATGTAATGACTACAGGGCAAGTTTTTGTTGCAGTAAAAAAATGAGAAACTTGCATTTATTTTCAACGAAAGTTGCATTTATGCGCACATTTGACTGCGAAAGACTTGACACAACCTATTTTCGTTTGCATGGACTTGGCCAAAAGCCAAGATTTTCCGCTCTTCCACCTCTAATTGAGTTCGGGCACTGTCGTACTTGGCTGGAGTTGTAAAACTTCTAGCTTGCAAACCAATGAGACGCAGCTAATCCGTAATATAGCCCTTTTTCATGCAATCAAAGAGAATAGAACTAAACTGAAATAGTTTTGTATTTTTTTTAATTACACTTTTACATTTTGCGCAACACTTGAAAAAAATTGCAGTAAAAAGTTGCACGCAAAAATCGAAAATGTTGCAAAAAGTTGCAATATAACAACCCTGGAAACAGCTCAAAACATTGAACTGCATGTATTTTGAGTATTTAGGAAGCTGTTGGAAACTGTAAAAAAAAGTTGCAAAAACTTGCCCTAGTAATGACAGATGAAACTCCCAGTGGTGACTCAGGCACCCGGGCGACTCCGGCACTCAGGAGTTATTGGGAAAGAGTTGAATACAGTTTGACTTATCTAAGTTTTGCTTTAATGAGCCTTATAATCCCGTGCGCTTTATGTATGGAAAAGAACGGCTAGCATTCAATATTTAATAATATGCCTTATGGTCCCAAAAATATGGTAAGTACAGTCAGACCTCGTTTATCCGAACTACTTTGTTTCGTCAAATAATGTCAGTTTAGCAACGTATTCGGAAAATCGGAATCAGACCTGTAGCCATGGGGGGCATTCAGGGGCAATCCTCCCTAAATTTTTTGTGCTCCTCCAAATTTTTTTTTCTAGCCACGGGGGGCATTTAGGGACAATCCCCCTAAATTTTTTGTGCTCCTCCAAATTTTGTTTTACCAAGAAACATTTTTATTAAAAAATATAATAAAAACATAAGTCTTGATCCCCTAACAATGTTTTTTCCCCCCGAAAGCATTTAGACCTAGGCTACGGGTCTGGCCTAAACGGACGTTCAAAGGGGAAACAGAAACAAACTGTAGATTCAGACGAACTGTCAACTTAAGCAAATATGTAGACTGCATCTGAAACATGACTACATGAAACTCTCATAGTTGTTTTTGTTTATTAGCAGATCCGTATACATAAGTATCCATTCAGAATGAGATTTAGGCTAAACATGAAAAAAATTGTACAGAAGACCTATAGTATAACTGCGTCCTGCAGGGTCTGCCACTGTTACATTCATTGTGCACAGAAAATTGACTTTCACCCTTCCATTATGATTTAATAAACAACTAAGTAACAGTTGGCGTAATCCGATTTAGTGTTTTTTGTATTGATATGACATATCCATTCCTAAATTTCCGAGTTGGTGTTGGACAGCGAGGTTTCTGGATTAAAGGGGTGAAACGCGTTGGGAGAAATCTGTTCCTTGCAATTTGTTTTGGATAGCGGGGATTCCGGTTGATCAGAGTTCGGACAAACAGGTCTGACTGTATTTGGCATAGATAGTGGTATTGATCTCATTGTCAAAACACATAAGAAAAAATTTTTCAAGTTATCATTACTTTCAGGCACAGCTCATTTATGACATCACAATCGCTGTTTGTTCGTACGAATATGGTGCTGAATAGATGCTTAGCTTGTCGAACATTCAGCAAATGTCAGGCATACAACAATAAGGGCTGTTTATCCATGCATACATAACTTTTAAAATCGATGCTTACAACCAGCTGCACAACTGCGTCTGTGGAGCGCTGTCTATCAAAGATGGCGGTGTTATAAATATACTTGCAACCACTGCAGAGAAGAACGATTGAATTGCAGTTGCTCTGATTACTTTGCATCGTAATGTAAAAGTGAATTAGCTTACTCGAAATTAATATAGGACTTCTTGCGCAGCAAACAATATCGTCAACTGCTTAATTCTAAAAAGGCCATTTTCGAAATACGAAGCTTGACTGATATTTTGTTCAGATAGTGTGGCCACAGTTTTTTAGGCTAGTTGTTGCGTCTTTCAATATGAGAAGTTGCTTATAAAACTATAGTTTCAGTAGAAACAAGCCTACGTTACTTGGCGTGATGCTGAGAAAAGCTAAAACTTATTTAATTTTGTCATAACCTAGCACTTGTAAACAGCAGATCAAATTAGCCCGAAACTGCAAAAACGAAACGATCATGATTGGAGACTGTCCTTTCGCCATGAAGCGAAATATTACAAAACAGCTCCTGCATGTGTGTGGCAGTGTACAAGATTCTGACAGCATTAGAGCCGGCACTGCTAGAGTAGGAAATTCAGAAACATGCGTTCGATGCAGTTATCAGTTTCAAGTGTTCAAATTGTTTCACATCACTGCGCAGGTGCTATTTAGACAAGGCGGTAACGTTGTTGTTTCGTAATAGTACTATGCAACGTTAGAAGGGAAATTTAGGCTGTTGCCTGTCCCAAAACACACGCGTTAAAGACCTGTTGTGACAGCGTTTGATATCAAATCGGCTTTACTGCTAAGTGCCTGCAGTGCAAAGGGGTCTGTCATGACAGCGAAACAGACCCCCTAGATGCGCCCCTGTTCAGATGCAAGGTTATATAAACTTGACTTGGACAGAACATTTTTTGTGATTTTGCTTTAGGTCCAACTCAGGTCTGATCATTGTGCTCTATGTGTATCAGTTTAGCCTTACTAACAAATCTGTGCAATCTTTTTGCCTTGTATAGATTTTTTGAAGTTGTAGATCTAGGGAAGCATATTTTTTAGCTTATAGGTGAGATGTTATTGGCGAGTTAAACGTTCGTTTCAAAATGGAGAATGAAGTGGTTGAAAATGTGTCTTCTCCTGAGCCAGTGAAACCTGTGACAGAAAAACTGTTGGATGATGTTGCTGCTGCAAAAACATCCCAAAATAAGTTTGCTGTTTTGAAAAAATTGATTGAGTCAGTGGGTTTATCGGATCGAGATGTTGTGGAAACAGTTTTCAATTTAGTAAGTGTTACATTTTTGTTTTGTTTGTAATTATAGTTTCATACATTTAACTTTTCTGGTACAACTATGCTTTGTTTTTATTTTTTTTTATTTTTTTTTATTTTTGTTTTTTAAACCAGCTATTTGAACTGACCTGTCTAATAACATATGCACAAAGCAGATTATGAAATGCTATAGAACACTATCTTAAAAATTTCAATTTTAAATGAATTTTTTTCATTCTTTAAAGGTTCTTCGTGCTTTCAGTTCCAAGTTACGTTCCAGAACGTACTATGTTTTTTGTGCATGGCGCTGCCATATGTTCCAGAAAGCATTTGCTTCTTTTATTGCCCTGGCATGGTGCTGCGCACGTTGTTTTGCTGTAAACAGTTTTTTTCAAACAGGTTTTTGGTGCAACAAGTTATGAAGTATTGTAGGTAATCGCCAAGGATGGATGTGATTTGGGGAGCATTCAGTCTAGTAGAGAGCTAATAAGCAAGAATGGATATGCTTTATGAAAATTTGTTGGTGTTTGATTTTAAATTCATGATTTAGTTTCATATCACCCACGTTTCCACTAGTTTCTTGTCTTTAGAGTAATTTGCTTTTCATGGTTGTAGGCTTCATGAATATAAATGCTTGGTGTATATTTACATTTATAGTTTTATTTCTTGTGGAACTGTTAACACCTTTAAGACATGCGTGAGCCACTATTTCACCATAACTTTGCAACTCTAACTCGCCAAACGATTGAGCTAGAGAGCTGTTCAAACCTTCAAAAGAAGCGGCAAGTCTTCTAGTTTGTTTTTTTAAAAATGTTGGAATGTTTTGGATTTCAGGTATTTTGCGGGTGACACCATAAGTGGGGTAGGTTTTAGGCTGTTTTGGCCAAGGTTACCTGGCCCTGGGTACCAACTGCTAGGGGGAATTTTTTGACTCAAGTTTTTATTGGAAACTTGGTTATAATCTGAGTCTTTCAAGGTCTTTATGCGCTTTCTAGCATTTCTGGTTCGAAAGTTATGGCCTAAAAACAACAACAAATTGATAATTGATTAACACCTTTGCTACCAGTAATTTTGGGAAAAATCCCCAGTATTCAGCTGTCTTAGCAACTGCATAACTCGCCAGGCAATTGTGCTGAGAGCTGTTCAAACCCTTAAAAGACTCGGCAAGCTTTTGTGTCTACAATGAAAAAAAACAACTTTTGTTTTGGGTTTTGGATACATGGAGTAGGTTTTAGGCCATTTTGGCTCATGTTACTAGGCCCTGGGCTCAAATCACTAGATGGAAGTATTTCAGTCAAGTTGTTATTAAAAACTAGGCTAGAATCTGAGTCTTTTGAGCCTTTGGCTTTCTAAGGTTCCGGGTTGACACGTTATGGCCTAAAACAGCAAAACAATTAATTAATCCTCTAATAAGATAATAATTAGTCATTGTACAAACTGGTGTACAACAATATACTTGTACTTAGAAATCACGCCTGAGCCACTACTTTGCAACTCCGTAACTCGCCAGACGATTGAGCTAGAGAGCTGTTCAAATCCTCAAGAGATGTGGCAAGTCTTTTAGTTTAGTTTAGATTTTTAAAAATTGGGAAGTTTCGGATTGTGTTTTTTTGTGGATGATGTCATTAGTGGGATAAGTTTAAGCATTTTTGGCCAAGGTTACCGGGCCCTGGGCCCCAACCACAAGATCCAATTTTTTGACACAAATTTTTAGTGGAAACTAGGCTATAATACGAGTCTATACAGCCTTTGATCGTCCACCTAGCGTTTGTGGTTCAATAGTGATGGACAAAATATTGATAATTAATTACTCATGGGATTAATTATTTGATTTGTTGTTTTTAGGCCATAAGTTTGAACTAGAAGCAATAAAAAGCCAATCAAAGGCTTTACCTGTCAAATATTTGTACTAAATTTTGAACATTGTGGCATTACTACAAGTCAGTGTTTTTCAACCTTTTTACTGCAATGGTACCTTCCACAAATGTTAGCGTTACGCATGGAACCCTATGCAGGGGCGGGCGTAACAAGGTTACATGGCGCCTGGAGCAAGAAGCAGGTTTGGTGCCCCATATTTGAAACAGGTCTTTCAGAAGCAAAAGTACTATGTTGAAGAAAGTACTTGTGGCATTGTTGAGACTTTTCGGCGCCATCATAAGGATTAGGCGCTCGGGGAATTGTTCTCCCCTTGCCCTCCCTCATTACGCCCCTGGCCCTATGCAATGACCCAAGTGTTTATATTGTTACAACCACATATACTGTAACTATGGTTGCGAATTTTGTCCCAGGCAAATTCAATCTGTTTTGGTCGAACCCCAGACGGCCAGCTGTGGAACCCTGAGGTTCCGTGGAAACCAGGGTTGTTATAAAAAAAACAACCCAAAAAACCCACTTGGCTTTTTTCAAAAAAGCCCACTTAAAAAAACCTAATACAACCCACCAAAAAATCCACTCTTTACTTTTCCTTTGTAAAATCTACTAAGAAGTAAAAAATAAAATAAGTAGGACGCTTATTCAGTTATCTGTAATTGTTTTTTTTTTTCAATCAAACAAAACAAAAAGTAACGACATTTAAAGAACTTGAAAAAAAGAGAAGAATAAATTGAACAGTTTGAGCAACTTTTAATGGTTATCTTCTTCAGCTCTGCACAATCGGTATATTTTCACCAATTTTTCTGCCTTTTCTGCATATGAACTTTTTCTGATTTTGGAACATACCAAATCTCATATATTGCAGAAATACACTCTGTAGATGCTGAACCAGCAGGGCATGCATGTAAACTTGACGTGAAACTGCAGAGTTTGTGTGGGAGTGGTTTTTCTCTGTTTGCTGTGCGCATGCTTGCCAAGCTTTAACACTTTGGAGTGAATTGACCAACAACACTTTGCAAAATCAAAGATGGGTGCTTTGCTTTACCCACAATTTTGAATGCCATAATAGGTATAACAAGTTATTATTAGGTAATTCTGAAAATAGTGATATTGCATGATGGAATAAAAACAAAATTCAGAATGTTTTTTTTGTTTTCTTTGAAAAAAGAACAAAATCTTGTTTCTTTTTAAAAATCCAAAAAAAACTTTTTTTTAAACCCAAAAAAAAACCCAGGTGGGTTGGTGTTTTTTTAAAAAAATAGGTTTTTCTCAACCCTGGTTGAAAAACACTGCTATAAGTGTATAGCCCAAATTCTGCCATTGGACACAATCTTTCTGATAAAATACAAGAAACAAACATTTTGAGTTGTGAAGCCCACATTGTTTTGGTATATAGCTAATTCAGTACTCCTTATTGTGTGCAATCACGAGGATTAGCAGTTATTTGATGCAGTTTGCAAATCAGTGTTGATACCGTAACTAGAGCTGCAGCTATGTGTTGTTTGATTGTAGTTTGAATAATGAAACGCAAACATTACATGTTTCTATTGTTTCAAATATTTCAATGAAGATATGTAAGGAAAGTTTGCATATTAACTTCATGATTGAATTTGCCCTTGGTGAAAGTCATGTATACAATGAAAGGTCTCCAAGTGTTGTTAAGAATGAAATATTATGTTTGCTGTTATGCTACTTACCTTAGGCCATTATTTTTATAAATTGTTACATTTTTACAGCTGGTTGGTGGAGAGTTTGATCTCGAAGTAAACTTCATTATTCAAGATGAGGAATGCATTGTCCACATGCTGGACCTACTCGATATATGTTCTGCACAATGCCAGGTGAAACCATCACACATGTCTTGCTTGCATTTTGTAACATCAAGCTTTAATGAACTCATATAAAAAGTTATTTTTGCTTGACTGTGACTATACGCAAGTACCTAGTGTAGTGACTACGTCAGATGTGCTGGTTTAAGCATAAGAACCTGAAAAATGAAGCATTTGTCAGTGTCGCACCCTGTTGTGAATAATTTCGCAAAAGACATTGGTAATGGTTTGATGACTGGCGAAAACTTTTGCATGCTGTATATTCTTGTGTATGTAAGCATGCAGGTATGAAGATGAAAACTGTGAAGTCATAACAATTTGTTTATGAGAAATAAAGAATTTTTAGCTAAAAATAATGCAGTACAGAACACCTTTGGCTCCGGGCTGTTTTCACATTTGAGACCTATGTGAGCCACTTAAAAGGCTATCACTTTGCAACTCCATAACTCATCTGCCAATTGTGCCAGAGGGCTGTTCAAACCCTTAAAAGTTGCAGCAAGTCTTTGAGTCTGCAATGAAAAAAAAAATTTGGTTTTGTTTCAGTTTTTTTGTGGGTGACATCATAAGTAGGGTAGGTTTTTGACCCCTTTGCCTCAGGTTACCTGGCCCTGGACCCAAACTGCTAGATGGAAGTATTTCGCTCAAGTTTTCATTGGAAACTCAGCTAGAATCTGGGTCTTTTTAGCCTTTGTTTGACTTTCTAGGGTTCCAGATTCATTAGTTCAAAAGTGAAAAATAATAATAATAAATTAATTCCCTAGTTAGATGATTAACTAATTTGTTGTTTTTAGGCCATAACTTTTGAACCAGAACTGCTAGAAAGCTGATAAAAGGCTTAGAAGACTCAGATTCTAGCCTAGTTTCCCCTAAAAACTTGATTGAATTACCTCCACTGTGTACTTTTCTTTATACAGCACACCACAAAAATGTACTGTAACTAATAGAAATGTCTTCTTTGGAAGAATCATGAGAAATACGTGCAATAAAGTATTGGAAAATTTCCAGCACATCAGTTTGAAAGTACTGCTATAGGTAGTGAAAGGGCCATTTTTTATTACAATTGCAGTACTTCTACAAATCTGTGCAATCAAAAATCCTTCCTAATAAGTTGAAATCAATACCAACTGCTGCTGCCCACTTTTTAGTTACATTTTAATTAACAGTGCTTCTCTCCTTGTTTCTTAATTGCTGTTGAAGGTACTATCCTGAATATAAGAGCTGTAAATTTGGATAACTGTGTTACAAAGATGCATATTGTCAGTTTCTCTAGGAGCAGCCCTGAATTGTTACCACAGCTGATGTCTTCTTCATCCTCGTGTTTGTCCCGCTGATGCAGGGTTCGCTCGGTTGGAGTATGATCGCCATAATTGTCTGTTGTTAGCATCAGTGGTTGTAATCCAGTTTTCCTGAGGTCTTTATTTATTGTTTCCGGCCACCTTTGTTTTGGTCTTCCTTGTGGCTGGCAACCATCCACGTGCAAGTTATAGGCCAAGCTGGCAACTGTGGATGGGTTTGTGCAGTACGTGTACATACCAGTGTAATCTATGTTCCTGCATTTTCTCTGTAATGGCGGTAATTCCCAGATGTTATCTTATTGATGTGTTCCTGATTTGGTCCAAGCAGGTAAAACCAAGGTTCCACTGCAACATTCTCATTTCCATCACATGTAACTTTTGTTCTGCAGTTTTACAGTAGTTGTTGGCCAGCATTCAGCACCGTATAGGGCAACTGGCCGCACAATAGCCTTTTAAATTTGTGACTTTAGGCAGATCGGCATTCTTTTATCACAGAGGAAGCCTTCCATCTCATCTAACTTCCATCTCATCTAAGCTGCCTTTATTCTTGCTCTTATATCATTTTCCATTCTACCATCGCTGCTCAGTTGTGATCATAGATATCTGAAGCAATTGGTTTTATTGAGTTTGCTTCCATCCACTTCAATGGTGTACATGGTTGGGTTGGTTTCTAAATATTTGGTTTTGTGTAAGTTCAGGTGCAGGCCATTGGCTGAGGTAGCTTTTCCAGAGTAGGACCTGTTCTTGTAGACTTCCTCTTGTGGTGTTGGCACGCATAACATCATCAGCATAGAGAAGTGTCCATGGGATAGATTGCTGAAGGTCATGCGTTATGGTGTCCATGACGACAACGAAGAGGAAAGGAGATAGAGCAGAGCCTTGATGTACCCCTACACATATTGGAAAGTTGTCTGATGTGCTGGCAGGGCAGTGAACATGGCTGCTGGTGTTGGTATATAGCATTTTAATCCAGCTTATCAGCTGTTCTGGCACTTGACGTTCTCTTAGTGTATACCAGATTAGCTGGTGTGGTACATGATCAAAAGCTTTCTCTAGATCCAGGAAGGCAATGTGCAGTGGTTTCCTACTCTCACAGTGTTTTTCGAGTAGTAACCTAGCTGCATGAATTGCATCGATGGTGCCACAACCCTTCACGAATCCACGGTGGTTGGTGCTCAATGTGATGATGCTACATAGACGTTTGTCAATAATTCTTTCCAAAATCTTCATTGTGTGTGATAACAATCAGATGAGTCAGTAGTTAGAACAGACTGCTGGGTCTCCTTTATTCTTGAAGATCGGGATAGTTATTCTTGAGGACCAGCTGCTTGGTACTTTTCCTGTGTCGACGATCAAGTTAAGGAATGATGTTAGCCAAGTGGTCGAGGTGGGATGGAGTTCCTTCATTTTCCAGAACTCAGCTGGGATATCATCGAGTCCTGGGGATTTTCCATTCTTTATTGCCCTGCCAACTTCAGGTTCGGTTATTTGGGAGATTGGGCCTGTCATAGGACTGTTTTCTGGAATTGGAGGATGAGGGAATTCTATGTTACAAATATCTGTGAAGTGTTGTTGCCATCTTTTCTGGATGTCTTCATGTTGTATTAGCTTCTGTCCTTCTGCGTTCTTAACGCAAGCGTAGTGTTCAAGTCTTGTTACGTGACTTGGCCAATCTGTAGATTACCTTGATGCCATCTTTTGAGCGCAGCTGTTCATATAATTGATTATGGTGTGCCTTCCGTTCTTTTGCAACTGGCAGGGCATAGTATGAAATGGAGTACGTAAATCTTCCATATTCTCATTGTTTTTTTCACTAGTCGGGTGACACCAGCTTTTATTTTTTCACTAGTCTTCCTCATTTTTCACGCTAGTCGGGTGACACCAGCGCGCGGCGTTTATAGGGGACACCCTAGCTTTATTGCTAGCATCTCTGGTGTTCAACACCATGAAGTTTGTGACAAAGTAATTTTCCTGACCGGCTTGTCATGATAGCCTGGCTCCAGTAGGCCCACATTCAGCTCAACACCTACTGTAGTGTAGGTGCAGTTTCCAGTGGCACCGCGAGGAGGGACGGACCACACCACCGTTACCACAGCTGATGTGGGTAAAGAAATTTGGTGCTATTCTATACAGTGTTTGTGCTGTGTGGACTGGCTTATGAGTGGCATTTTTATTCAGTGAAAAAACTGCCAAATGCTGGTTAAAACAAGCTCAAAGTTTTTAGTTAATAAGGAAAGTTTATTTATACTTTGTACTCCTGGTCGAAGGCCATGTGTATTCTGTTGGCACCTGTGTTCCCTCTATGCTATGGCTACTTTCATAGTGAATGCTGCAGTGGTGTTGGGGTAGTATCAAGCAACCCATACCAAGCATGAAGCTGGAAAGGTCGCAAGTACTTTGTCTTTGGTATGGCATCACCAGGCATCAAATGCAACCTACCAGCATGAGTGGTAGGAAACAAACAGAAGCACTCAAACTATAGCAGCAGTAGAGGAAATCATATAAAACTTACCTTTCAAAATATAAGATTTATTGCAAGTGGTAGGCATTTTGTATTTTAGCTATTTTGATCTTTTCTATTATGCATTGTCACAAGTTCGTGTAATCCTGCTGTGTTATAAAAGAACTATAACGGTGGCAACATTTTCACACAGCCAATGTTATAGTGGCATCACTTTATTACAACTCCTGGACCTGGAGTTAAATTTCCCCAGAGTTTAATTAACTACCCTAATTTGGCAATCAGAATTGACTCCAATGTTACTCGTGGACATTTTTGATATGGTAATTGCACAACTGTGAATTTAATTGCAGTCTACCTTGAATTGAATGCTAACTGGTGTATTTTCTTGCAGGCTGAAATATGGAGTACATTTAAAGGAATATGCAGGAAAAGTTATCGTAACCTCAATGCATGTGTTGAAGTAGGACTTGTTCAGAGGTTGCTGAACATTTTATCTGCAGCTGATGATGTAACATCTGGTAAGATCACTGAGGAACAAATTCATTTAATTCACATGTATCTAAAATTCAACACTATTGGTTTTCAACATCACTCATTTTTACCAATGATTTAAATATTGGTTTTATGTGTACTGTGTTGTATCTAACATTATAAGGTGGGGGTGGCCGAACCTGCTCAATGTATGAGCTGCATATTGTAAAACCCAAGTTACAAAGAGCCGCAACGTAAAAATCTAAAAACACGTATTTATTTTTGCAATCTACATTTCTGTGACATCATAATCCTTTTGGAACGACTTGCAAAAGTAATACTGTACGGCACGCTTGCTACCACAGTACCATTTTATAATATTTCTGCACTTTGCAATGGAAATAAAAGTTTTAAAAAAAATATATAATTTTTTGGAAAGCTCAAAGAGCTGCATGCGGCTGAGCTACAGTTTAGCTGCAGTTGGCCACGTCTGTTATAGGGTGTAATTTTCCATGTTGATCATACAATAGTACAGGAATTAATTTTTATGCAACAACACTGTTACACCATGAAAAGGATTAAAGCAAAACTTTGTTGTAATCAAAGATACTGCATGTACGTTTGTTCTCCATTCTGCAACAGATAAGTTTTCACTCAAGTGTTCTGCATAATGAATTCTGAACTTTTAGTGTTTTTCGTATAAATATGTATTGACTCTGAGTACTCTTCAACAGCATGTTCTGTTTCATCATGCCAGGTGTGAGCTTCGTATGTGCCTTGTGTATTTGTATTTCCCCTTTACAGCATCACAAACTACTTCGTTGGTGTTTCTAATGTGGTTGATTGTTTTCAGGCTTCAACCAACTTAGTAGTTGTGCTAGCAAGTTCTTGTTAGCAACACTGTTATTGGTAGTTAGCTAAATGTTATTGTTGACTTCAGTGCATTGTATAAGCTCTTCAATTGCCAGTTGCCATCTCAATTTAATATTCATATGCAGTACTGTATATGCATGGGTGTACTTCTTTGTAATCTTGGCTCCGAGTGCTTTGGAAAATGATTTCATTTCTTTAAGATTAGGAATGAACAACACCCTGTGACTTTCTTGAGAGTTAAACTGTGCTATTGCTTGCATTTCAGAGCTTCTTATTGATATGTTGTGTTTATTGATGAGCTACAATATTTCAGTGAAAGAGCTCAAGCAGCTGTTGAGCATGTTAAAAGGAGAAAGTGGAAAATGGGTTTGTGCTTTCGACTTGTTCCTGTAGTATAACTTGTCATGTTATTTCATCTGTGAAGTTGCAACTTGCTCGTTGATAATCATGAACTTGAAATGGGATTTCAATAATTCGCTCCATCCTGCATTTAACTGCTTGCGTTTTTAAGGATTTTGTGCTTTTGTGTTAAAGCAAGTTCATGCCTGGGCTTTCCGAAAATAGTAAAGAAATACTTGACTTCTGTTTTACAGTAAATTCGGTTCAACAGTGCTTATAACTTTAAAAGTTGGCGAATGTGAAGCAAGCTGCTGCTTTGAGTAGCACCAGTTGTCCTGAAGGTGCACGAATGATCTTGTTTTGGTGTTCTTACCGACAGACGCACGAAAAGATAGCGGCAACGCGTTTCGTGTTTTTGTTTCGCTCAGCGTAGCGAGTGTGCCGATCATTGAGGCTGATATTAAAATACCGTGACAGACGTTTCCTCTTAGGTTTGCCACGAACGATTGCGCCAATGTTTCGAATAAAAACAACAACCACTAGTTCATTTCAACTTTGTTAGCCACCGTCGCGCGTTTACGTCCGTCGTCTTTGCGGTTCCGTACGCCAGCTGTCTGGATGCGGTAGCGAACAACGACTTGGGCTGACGCTTCGCCGTTTTCGCAGCCCCCCCACGCCGTCAAGCTCCTGAACATTCTGCCCTCCACAACTGAACGGCACGGGCCCGACTGCTTCTTCAACTTTCCCGGCAGAAAGGACGCGGCCATTGCCCTGCCGCCGCTCAAAGCGTGGCCGTACGCAAACGGATTCACGTTCACCACGTGGTTTCGCATGGACCCGTTGAACAGCCTGCGCGTGGACGTCGACAAACCTTATCTGTACTGGTGAGGGACCGCTTCAAGTATTGATTCGTTGCGTTTGTGCATCGTTTCCGTTCTTATATGTGCCGTTCTGTTTGCGAGTGAATGGAGCGTATTGTGATGAGCTTTTTATTGCTGCGTGAAACAGTTAATCAAATAACCTTCGTTTTAATGATCCAGACGATGTTTAGTGATGCATGTCCGCTGTGCTCTGCCTTCAAATCGAAGGCGATGCTTGTCTCAGGTACGATTCGGACCATAGGTGTAGCCAGGGGGGGGTCAAAGGGGCCATGCCCCCCAAAAATTTTTAGAAAATATATAGTCATTTTGTGCTTTGAGAAACGTTTTTCCAAACAAAATAGTGTTATTCGCCTAAAATCAAACATTTTGGCCCCCCAAAGTTTCCCTGCTGGCTACGCCACCGATTCGGACTATGTTCGATCAGATTTGCTCGGGTATTCAGCTCGTGCCTGCAGTGGAAAGAAAACAGCCGATTTGCGAACATTTCTTGCTTCGTTCTTGTGCGTTATATGGCGTCGGGTGCCGTGTTCCTCGGTTGATGCCTATTTAACAGACGAAGCAACTTCATCAAAATTTCATGATCGCCCATAGCGCACTTGTGCCTTGACTGTGTACACGCGAAGCGCATTTGTGGATCGTCGCCGTTTATTCGCGCTCACTTGCGTGCACGTGTTGAGATTGATCGCTGTTGGTTTTACGACCAAAGATTATTGTGCGTGTCAGTAGCTTACCGGATGGGGTAGTATTCTTAAACACGGGGAACTCCATGCTCGTCCTGGTGGTGCACGACGTAGTTTTAATGTTGCTGCGCCTTCACAGCGCGCTGCGAGGAGAGTAAACTAGTCGGACGCTTCAGTCTTGGCGAACGCTCTTTTTCCGCGTTTCTTATACACAGGAGTCTATAGCAGTTTGTTAGACCCACAGGGGCGTAACGAGGTTAGATCGCGCCCGAGGGCAAAAAGCAAGTTTAGCGCCCCCATGTTCGAACCTGAGGTCTTTCGGAAGCAAATGTACTGTATTGAAGAAAGTACTTGCGACATTGTTGGGACTTTTCGGCGCCTCCCGCAGTGATTCGGCGCCTAGGGAATCGTGCCCCGCTCGTTGCGACCCTGGTTAGACCTCCGCACACCAAATGTGTGCTCACCGCAGAAGTGGCTGCACACCATCCGCAATTTTGACCGGCCGTGAACGGACGATCGTATTTTCAGCTCGTTTTATGCTGTTTCGTTGAACCCCACGCTTCAGTCGAGGAGGAGACGCACGTGGGGTGATGGGTGCAGGCACCGTCTTACCCATGGGGGTGATGGGAACCAATCGGTCCAGGCACCGTCTTATCGCTGCTTGACTTCCACTGACTTTGACTGCGCCGGTTACCCGGATCTCGTTCGTTGAGGTTGTCTTTGAGGCAAAAAGAAATATAAAAGCCGTTCAAAATTTATCGCCCGTCGACAAACGCCGCTTTTCATCGCCGTATTTCTAAATTGGATATCTTCGTCGTAAAAACTTTCATTGGCGCCGTTTCTTGAAAGTGAAGCCTCGAAGCGCTTCTGTAAGCAACAGAATTTCTCCGGTTGTGCCGCTGCTGCAAGGATGAAACAAACTGTCTATTTTGAAGATTGCAATTACAATAGTTTTACAATTTATCAAATTTGTTGGAACAATTATTTCACGAAAGTAAAGGTCAAGCAATTAGTCTCCACAGAGACGACGTAGTCAAATAAATCAGCAATTTTTGAAGCTATCGACTGCGTTACCACACAGGTTTGACTGCTTTGTCTTTGTGGAGACTAATTACCTGAACACATGTGAGGCTAATTACGTGAACACATACATTGATCCCATCCAATGCATGCAAATTAACGATAATTGCAAGTCCGAATCATCGCAAAGTCGTGAAAGTAGAGCCCAGTCGGTTGGTTCCTCGAAAGAATGCAGCAAATCTGGAGCTTGAAAATAAATTCGATTTAATTAATATCTCTAAATTCTCCAAGTATATACATTTTCAGCTGCAGTCTGCCTGGCGCCACCGCCATGTGGTTGTGTGCATGTCTGTCGCTTATATCGTTGTGACTGTAAAGACTGCATCCGGTGCGCGGTGTGATTGTGCACAGCCCAGTGTGTTTTTGCCATAAGCTTGCAAGATACAATTTTCGGAATGCATTCGGAGATGGACATTCTTTTGCAGCGAAAAATGTTCTTTTATCAGCATTTTCTTCTCGTTGGCGCAACAAAAGTGAAAGTATTGCTTTGCGAATGATTCAATAGCATATTTAACTCAGCTGCAGAATGTCTTAATGCACAATCACTGTGCTAAGGCACAGTTGACCACACAATCAATAAGAACATCAGAACTGCATACGATTCTAGTGCTGGCCTTAAGTATCTTCATTCCATTATAAACCTTATTTCGATCCTTTGTTCCAGTTTTCGGAACAGCAAAGGGCTGGGGTATTCCGGGCACTTTGTGGGAAGCTGCTTCATCGTGACAGTGCTTAAGAGCAAAGGCAAAGGATTCCAGCACTGCCTGAAATACGAGTTCAAACCAAGAAAGGTATTTTGAGCTGATTCGTCTGGCTTATGGCTACACAGTGTGCGTTTTCTCTTTGACAGCAGCGCGGCCCTGCTAAGACTTCTAACTGTTGAGCGCCAGTTCGTTAAATTATAATCAGTCGATAATTATTGATCGCTTGATCGTGAACTTCGTGCGTGCAATGTGCCGACCGAGATGTTGCGCTACAAAACTGCTGTTTCTTTGCGTCGTTTGTAAGTTTCTTTTGTTCCCAAACAAAGCCTGTTCGAAGCGGTTTCTGTTAATCGGAATGGTGCTTTTTCGTCATAAGGTCGAAGATGATTGCGGTGAAGTTTAAAAGTTCATACTTCCTCTCGATGTGCGCTGTGGTCTGAGATGGCCCTGCTGCGCCCTGGTTCTTGCTATTGCTGCCTCCCTAGGAAGGCCCACAAACGCAAAATGAGCACAACTGATATTATTATAATTGCGCGTGTTCAATCCTCGTTGATCACGTGATTAGCAGCGACAGCTGTCACTTACAATGTGTGGACGAACAATATACGTGGCATCCACGCCCTTGTCGTAACAATCTAGCTTTTATTTCGTCACAGTGGTACATGGTGACGATCGTGCACATTTACAACCGTTGGAAATCAAGCGAAATCAAGTGCTACGCCAACGGGCAGCTGGTCTCCTGCTGCGAAATGAACTGGCACATCGGCGGAAGCGACGTAAGCCTCGGGTTTTGTCCACGTTATATTTCGTTCGCTTCGCTCAGCAAACTTCCAGCGAGATTCGCCCTCCCCTCATTCGCCGAATGGCGGTGATTTTATAACTTACCCGATTCTGCCGCATGCGAAAATGCCACTCGACGATTGCTGCCCCATTGCCTGTTGCGCGCACTTTGTTGAGAGCAGTTGTTCTCAACGATATTCTAGTGCTCCACAGGACTTTTATTCAGGGCCAAGAGTGAATATGCACTTGAGTTCACTGAGCTATGCCCAATACAGTTTCGATAAGTTGTTCATAAGACATCAGCATAGCAAAGTGGACCTGGTCCACCGGATATATATTTTTTAAATGGTCCGTGGACCAAAAAAGTTAGAGAACCACTGGCTTAGAGCGACTGCCAACATCGTTGCGTCGGGCTGGCCTTTGTTTATGCAATAATGCAGCTTGTTTGCGTTCGATCACAAGTGAAGCGCTCCTTGCACATTGAAAAAGCGTCGCATTTGCTCGTCGCCGCTTTCGGAGAGAAATTGATAAGTTGTGTCGGTATCGCAAGTTGTTCGCAATCCTGTTGGGGCATCATCGACGTTTACGGTTGGAGTTCTTTCAAGTCGGGATTGTTTTTCATCAAAATCGTTGACTGTCACGAAATTTTCGATATAATGGCAACGCGAGGATTTTGGCGCAGAAATATAGGTTTTCCAAAAAATACAGTGCTCTCAGCGATGACGTCAAGTTGTAATCTTTGACATTCCTCGTCTTCAAGACGGGGATACATTTACAAAATTTAAGGAGCAAACATGTGATATATCGGAACAGTCAGAAAATGCACACCATCAGTAGTGTGGAAGCAGTTTTCATTCCAAGCCGTATTTTCAGTTCATATCCATTAAAGATATGCATCTTTCTACTTACATTCTAGAGCTAAAGAACATATTGTTGCAACCTCTCCGTTGTCGTTGCGTTGAATGTGCGATTCACCACGAACGGGATGTGCGTGAAGAATAACACCCAAATATATGTGGAGCTAACTAGCAATGATAGGTTGATTGCGGCGTGGAATCTCTGCCGATACTAGCTTGTGAACGATTGAACACAATGACTAGTGTACGCGAATAGTGATTGCGGCGCGTGATCTCTATTGTTGCTTGCTGCCACTGTGCGAAGCTTTGCGCACTTGTCGCTCGGGCTTTCCGATCGCAACAATATATAAATACGAACTTGCAAAATACATGTACAGGGTGACCCAAAAAGATGCGTACCCATATTTTGTTCGATAAAAAACCCATTTTTTAACGAATGTCTTTTCTGTTGCAGGACGTGATAGGTGAATCTATGGATGATCGTTTGCAGCTATAGTTGCCC
>Ga0210059_1006316_pt1 | contig 19051 bp, 18 predicted proteins | sample Ectturendosymbi2_FD_188042 | JGI IMG/M metagenome (GOLD analysis project Ga0210059, IMG submission 188042) | Ecteinascidia turbinata endosymbiont from Florida, USA - Sample 2 (SPAdes) (version 2) | ecosystem: Host-associated > Tunicates > Ascidians > Unclassified | place: Key West, Florida... | reverse complement strand
CTGGATGCGCCCTCACTCCACAGATTTATAGTGTTCCTTATTTCAATTTGGGTGCTTGGAGCTCAGTATGGGCGGGCTGAGCCCATCAAAGCCCCCTTCGCCGTTGTGACGGGACTGGTAAGAAGGCTACTGTTCCAATTTACAAGGTCGTTGCACAAGACACGGCTGAAAGTCGAACTCCAGACCTGCCAGTACCGAAGCGGACGCACTTGCAACATGGCCACGGGCTGGTCTTGGTGACTAACTAGAGCGCAATAATTCCTATTCCTCAATGCCGAAACGCAAGATGACTCCGGGCAAGTGCAACAACACATCAACGTACAAGCAAAACACCTCCGAAGAGCAAATCACCATAATCTTTCCAGCACAGATCTGCAATGCATAGAAAAAACACTGCCGCTGCTCGGCAGACCAATCACCAAATCGATCAGGAGGTCTATTGGTCTCGAATGGAACGTCGTAGAGGCAGGGAAGCTTCACTACTAGGAGGAAACTGAACAAAGCCACGGAGGCGTCGCGCAACATCATTCCGATCACAGGCATCCGTCGATTGTTCCGGTTCTTTGGACAAACATCCTTCCGTTACGGGGGTACGCGATGCGCGCCATTTGTCGTACTGTTATCTTCGTCAGTCGTTTCTGTCACAGCTTCACGCAAGTTTTCGTGTACGGAGGTAAATCAGACGTTGAATTGAAACAAAACTTTCACTTCCATCCACATGACGCATGATCGCGTAATTTGCTTTCGCCAAGTCAACAAGATCACAAAAGTTTCGCTCTTGTTTCGGTCAAATCTTCGCAGCAACACAGTTCCGAGATAACGCAGCCACGAAAGAGCGGTTCCGAACATCACTCTACGAGGGAAACGAAAGAAACGTTCGTGAGATATTTCGCTGGTCGAGACGCAGACCAACGATCGATTCGCATGTGAACGTTGATCTGGTTCAGATCAACCCCTACTGGTGCTTATTGAATGAATCAAAACATATTATTTTGTCAATAAGTTATAACATAGTTCTTTCTCCGTATTGTACGCTTGTTGCTTCTTTCTTGATGTTCCAGACCGTTAATTACGCAATTCTGAAAAAACGAAGTTGCTTGAATTAAAATATACAAAGAAACCACTCTAGTAAAAGTCAAACCAGCTTTACTTTCAAAGGTAATATCTAGGAGGTTTGTTTCATGAAGTACTTTAAGCAATCCTGTACACCATACGGCCCGGAGGCCCCATGCGGCCCCGGTTAAGAACCACTGATCTAAAGTATGAACTAGCAATATAAACTTCGCTCGCAATTTGCTCTTCATTTATACAGCAGCGTAAACATTATATCCGTACATCCAAAAACCTACAGAGCAGATCGCAAGAGTCCAAGAATAATTAATATGAAAATTAATGCACATGTGCCGAATAGTCGCTTTTTATTGGAAAATGTTTGTTGAATATCTATTTTAGTCTATTAAGATTTGAATGAATTGTGTACATTTTCAGACTTACTACGTCATCTCGCTTAAGAGCTTTTCTCATTGCTTCAATTCCAATCTCAGACATTTGGCAATTTTCAACATGCAGGTCTTTCACTAAGTGTAGACAATTCGCCAATTCTGATGCAGTGCTGTCAGCAATTGAGTTTGCACCAATGAAAAGCCGTTCTATCTGAAAACGAAAAACATTCAGCGTAAACATGTATGTTTTTTCCAGGACGCCAGAGACTCAGATAAAGAAGTCAGGTGGCAAAAATAGAGCAAGAATATGATAATTTCCCCTACAGAAAAGAGTAAGCTAAAACCATTAAAACTAGAGCCATAGCATGTAAAGCCGAATTACGTAATCAAGTTGGAAATTCCAATACAGGTTATTATGATGTCAAGAACACTTTTCCAGAAGGGTAAATGATAACTAGAAAACTGTAATCATTTCAACCAGGTTAATGACAACCAATGAAGAGTTTAAACCTCACATTGTGCTCTTTGCATGATTAAATCTGAAAGATGGTATACACATAAAAGCATGGTCCAAAAGGAGTTTTTGGGAACTTCATCATGCAGTGCTTGAGGCACATATCGTTAAGCGTGTTCATCCAAATGTTTTGTGCAATAATATAAATACAAACATTTTCCAATAAAAAATACAAAACTATCACAAATTCACATACGTTTATAAGGTGTAAAGTCTGAAAGTACGTAAGTGTACGCAGAATGCACAGATGAGAAAATGAGGCATCGAATAAATGACTGAACATTAGTCCGAGGTTGCGACAAAAATATATGTTTTAGTTGAAAACTTGTTAGATACTTTGCTGTTTGAAATTTCAATTAGAGTTTCGAATAATGACTTGTATCTTGTTTCGCAATTATATCCCAGGGTGGTCTTTCAAATATTTATGTTTTTGATATAGTAGCTGAGTGATTTTTTCTGAATTTGGTGTTTGACGTGTTTAATTGTCAAGCTGTAACAACACTATTACAAAGGAACCATTCCCTTTGGCAATTGAAGCAATAGGCATTGTTTACTTATTGAGAGAAGTTTGGTTTTGATAAAAGAGGCCTGTTACTTTTACACAGTCTTAACGTATGTCGAATTTAACATAAATTGATTACAGTAATCGATTCGATATTTTGTGTCTTTTGTGCGGTTTTTGCAATGGTCACTGATGTAGAGGTTTGGGTGACGTGAAACGAGGTCAGCACCAGATATGTGCGCAAACACACACGGGCGAAACTACCTTGGCGCAAATGACAGGTTGACACATGCCAGCCCGCACGTACAGCAAGCAAGCAAGCAAGCACGAGTTATCAAATGCCAATTCGTAATGCGAATTGTTCCATGCACTGTACCGTGAAACAAGCATCATGTTAAGGCAACTTACCGGTTGACTGCGGCCGCATATTGCTCTGGAGATGGCACTAAATCCCTCAGACGAAATATTGCAATTTTTCAAATGCAATTCAGTAATACTGGCAATAGCTGTGGCCAGGATTTGTGCTCCTGCATCGCCGATGTTGTTATTGCTGACAACCAAGGTCTTCAGTTTCTTGGATTAATATTTAGAAATAAATAATAATTATAATTCTATCATTTTAACTATGGTTGCAAGTGACTATACGAGGTGAGTATTTTCACTTTATTTTAAAGGAAAAAATTATTCTTGTGCTACAGAGAGTCTCACGATTGAAACCATTGCTGATATATTCATTTGAAATACTTTTATTTTGAAAACAATTCGATTCAAAAAATTTTTCTGAACCAGTGGTTCCCAAACTGTGGTAGTGGTACGCGGAGGCCTTCAAGGTGGTATGCGAATAGGTCTATCTTCTGTTTAATTTCACAAAAAATATATTCACAGTTATAGTTTTTACTTTTCGGGTTCTCTTTATAAATTCCTGAATTTTTGTGTACTTCCCGTGTTGGTTGTTGTTAAAAATTACCATTATAGTTTCTCATAGACATTTCGTTCGTATCGCATTTGTGTCAATTCTGGTTTTCCAAACTTTTGATCGAATGACATTTGATCAAACGAGTTTTCTTGAAACAAGGTTGTACGTGGTTACAGTACGGGGACCAAAATGGTACTCGATCAATAAAAGTTTCGGAACCACGTTTCTAAACCAGGGTCTCCAAACTACGGCCCGCGGGCCAAATGTGGCCCACGAAGCCATTTCCTCCGGCCCGCGAGGCCGTTTTGTCATTGACGAAAAAAATTTATTTCGAAAAACGTGTTGATTTGGTAGAATATAACACATCCCGAAACAATCACATTACGCAAGAAGACCGGCCCTCGACATGTTCTGTATCAGCTCATGTGGCCCTCGGACAAAAAAGTTTGGATACTCCAGTTCTAAAACAACAACCACGAACTGATTTTCGCAATATAAATTCTAAATCATTGTATTAAAACACACCAACATCAAACTGTCAAAGGAATTAGATGTTGTTTCAAGTTTTCCATGAGGACTTTTATCGAGTTCGGCAAAATATTTATTAAAGAAATTATTTGAAACAAGTGTTAACGTCTGTTGATCAGTGGTTTTCAAATTTATGAATTTGTTCTGTAAAGCACAAAGAGAATTATTGTACAAGAAAATGCTGCAGACTAAAGTTTATAAATCTTCTCTTAAAGCAAGTCGTAAGACGTCAAGTCATTTTCATATATTCATCCACTTTGCGTACATTCTTTTATATCGGAAAGCTCACTCTAGATCTAATAATAATTGGGTTATTAGAAACTTTTCAAAAATTTCGTAAGTTTTCTGATGATGATCCAGTACATTTTAAATTCAATAACCCTTGATTAATTACTATAAGATTACATTTGATATTTCATTCATTTTCGAAACATAAACAATCTAACAGGTCATGGTCATATCATTTTACATTTTATATATGTCATACTGCTTGGTTGTGGGCAATTCCACCCGAAGATAGTGGCATCAACAAAACCACATAACGTAAAGCATTTTGCTAGAATTATAAAAAACAAACAAACAGGGCTTTCTTTAGAGGTCAAATTTGGAAGTTGATAATATGAACCAAAGTAAGTCAAATACGTGGTTGATAGGTTATAAGTTTTGACGTTTTCACCATTTCTTCATGTACAAACGATTGTTTATTCAGAGGATATTCTAACAATAGAATCATATATCGACAGGTAATGCTTACCTTACTCTTTCTTATTGCGATTACCAAATAGGGCACAAGCCATTTGTTGATCTTGCAGTCAACTATTTCCATGTGAATCAAGTATGGAGAGATGCTTGCCAAGCTCTTCATATCGCCTTCTGCTAGAGTTGTCTGTTTCAACCTGACTGTATTCAGAACCTACGAAATCAAGATAAACGAATTAAAATTCTAGTTAGCAACAAAGTGGCTGTGTTTTTGATATTGCTTTTGACAAGGTTCAAGAAAGGTACATTTAATTAAATTAGTTTTCCAATCTCATATTTTACCTATGAAGTATCGGACGTATCACACAAATTTTTGTTATTTTGTTGCAAAACCTTGGTATTCGCTAATTATTAATAAGGTTGGAAGAGAGTGCATTCAAGTGGCCGACCTCATTTCGGCATTTACTGAAATGCTTACAAAACCTGTCGTTACGACAGCAAACAATGCTAACTGTGCTGGGTATGCTCGTAGTGGGCTGGGTAGGGAAACGCCCTTTGCAAGAGGCGGCAGCATCCTTGCTGTCGAAGATCACGGAAGACCCAGCATTACAGCTGAACACCAAGGGGCTCACGGCAAGCAAGATCGGCTTGTTGCGTCAGTTCTTTCGATCCACTGCTATGCCGCACTAGGTCTCGGGGCAAGTGTTGTGCTTGCTCAATGAGCAGACACTGGATTGTTTCGTCATCCAGAACCGTTGGGAGAAGTGCAATGGCGTCCGCAGAAGGGGGAAAATGGGCAATTGCTACCCCTGGAAATTGAAATTTATAACCAAACATTTCCAGAAAAACCGAGGTCAGCAGCTTAATTTCGATTAATTGATTTCATTTTTTAAATGATGAGCGTTCACCATGAAACAATTCTTGCAAATGACAGTTTATTTCCGGTTTTTGTTTTGTGAATGCATGGTTCTCTCTAATTGCAGTCGTTTTGATGGCGTATGTGATGCCCTTTAATTGCTTGTGTCTTCGTCTTTGATTATGCGTGTAAGCGCTGAACTATCATTGATTCTTCGACTGCCACCAGTTGGTGGAAACGTTTCACGACGTGATGGTCGTTTCCATTCGTTATCCGTTGCATTGTATGATACGTTATTCAGCTGTATTGTTGGTTATGAACCCAACTTTACTTACTTTCATTTCAGATGTGTAGAGTCGTAATATTTTGACTTAAAGCCACTTTGTTTTTTTTACGGGTAATTAATCATTTTATGTTAAAATATTTCTATTATGGATCGATTTCTCCAGCCAGACAAACTGTGTGCTGATCCTGAGTCGCCCGTTGACCATGTTGTCTTTCACTATCCAATCTATCAACGTCCACATGAAGCGCATGGCCTGACGGTTCTGGACGATGAGACAATCAAATGTCTGCTCAACACCTGCCCCGAGATATATTGCGGCTAAGAAGTGGATTACAAGAACTGGCTCAAAAGAAGAAGATAATGTTGAGTGTTTGAGAAAAGTTTAAGAGACAGAACAACCGCAATGCATTTAAATAACCGAAATGATGACATTACAAGGATGTTTCCTATGGTATTTTCGTCTAACTCATGATCTTCTCAAATGTCGTGTACCGCAAAGTTTATCCCAAAAAACGTTGGTCATGGCAGCAACGAAATATCGACCTGAACTGGGCGAACTGCTATTAAATCGTTCGTACTTTTGATTCAATCAGAATTTTCAGGGATCCACCTGAGCTAATTGTTACGCTTAATGTGAAAACGACATTTAAATTTTGAGACGTAAAAAATGTAAATTTCTTAAGTTTAAAAATTTTCAGCAATTATATTTCAAAGTAATGAATGGTAAAATAAAGAAACACTAGCTTAAATTTTAGTAATGCTGAGATTTGGCAATGCAGACCAATATGGGAAAAAATGAAGTAAATCTTTGTTTGTTAAGAAGCATTTGTTTAAGATCACTGTAACGCCGTTTTGCTTTTTAATTCAACGATTTCGTCGAACTAAGTTTTATATCTTTTGATAATGAAAGTAATTCAATACGTAATTCTTCGATTAAGGCTGCATTTCCACCTCGAACAAAAGTTTTACAGGTCAACTAGAAGCTTACAAAAATAAAAAAAAATGATCTGCAAAGCATTTTGAAGGAACCTACCACAAGCTGTTTGTGACAAATAGTTTTCCAAACTGCTTTTGGCAAGAGTGTTAAAAAATTCATGCGAAGTTGCACGTTTGTCAGTTCGCATAAGTTTTCTTGGTGTGGAAAGTGTATAAGTGTGAGAAATTGTAAGAGTCTGTAACACCTATACAAAATCTCTTGTGCTTACAAGAGACTTTCCTTGGTCGTCTGTACCAATGGCCTTTTACTTTGTTGACGTAATGACAACGGATGGTTCTACTATGAAAACAAGACAATATTAAAAGATTTGTCAAAAATAATAGTAACATGTGGTTGAACCCGTAGTGTCAAAATGTACAGCTTTCTAATCTTTAAACTGTAACCTGAACATTCACCGGATTTGCCACTTTAGTATGATCATGGATTCATAGGGAAAAAGCATTTAAATCAAGTGACAAAAACTCACAAAATCCTGTAAAGAAATTTGCAGTTCTGTCGCAAATGACCGTAAAAATTTTCCCGAAAAGTTGCAATCTCAAAAGGAAACGCTTTGAAGATTGTGAAGTTGTTTGATGATTTTTGAAACGCATGCGTTGTCACAATCACTTTCAATAATTTCCAGAGTTTTTACCTGTAAACAGGACAACAAAAAAGTGAAAACATAACGAAATCATTAAAGCATAACGTGCTCTAAGTACTTTTTCAGTTGAAAAAAGGATTGTGGTATGTCAAACACGTTTTTCCTGAATTCATTAGAACCACCAAATTTTAACAGAAAAGTAAATCAAACTGTATCAGTTAGGATAGAACAAGATTATAAAATACTATTAATTAACATAACAAACAAAGCAGGTCTTTTTAAAAGTGCTAATTTTAACACAAATAAAAGGAAGTGAAGAACTTTAAGTAGAATCTCGAGACAAAATATTCCTTTCAATAATGGCTTCGGAGATTGTGGACAAGATTTTCTACAAAATAACTGTATTTTCTTTGTGAAACATAACCAAAATCATTTGCATTCTGATATTTTGTTGGCTCTTATTTAGAAATTAATCTTCTACAACATCTGCTTTCCTACGCATATTTTATGTTGGATTACACAACATAGCTGCAATATTATCAACTTACTTTGTGCTTTCCTTGATTTGCAGCTTGCAAAAGTATGTCCAAGCCACCGTCCCAGAAAATGCCGGATTTTATATCACTTGTGTGAGTGACTTCTGTACTGGTTAAAACAAAATTTAAAGCAGAAATTTCAAAACGTTGGAAACGTCCTCGAAGAGCAATATTTCCTGGCAGAGTTTTAGAAACTTTCCATGATACTGACGGGTTATTTGCCTCAAGAGCCCAACTGCAAACATCAAACATGTATGAAGAACTGTGAAACCAAACAAGTTTATCCTCTGAATGTGGTATAACTTCGTTGACAAGTTCTAGCAGTAGAGTTTTTTTAGATTCGTAAGCATCTTCTTCTTGATGGGAAAATATAGGGAGTAGTCCCCTTCGAGTAAACTGTGTGTGCAGACCAAACATGACGTTAACGACAGCTCCCACCTAAAATCAATGAAATCATCTAACATCGCTTTAAACTCGTTTAGTGGAACGGCATACATTAAATGAACAGCCGCAAAAAACTCTTGCCACAGCAAATGAGTAAAAAAATAATTTTTTCCCCGTCGAAAATTTTCACTTTTATTTCATCGTTATAATAAATACAGTACTACGGCCAAAGCAAACGATACAACTGACATCTTGCAAACGTTTCGATAACAACTGTCATCATCTCTGTGCTATGCACAGAAGATGATAACAGTTGTTATCGAAACGTTTGCAAGATGTCAGTTGTATCGTTTGCTTTGGCCGTAGTATTTATTATAAGGCTATTTAGCACTTCCGCTTTTCGTGTACCAAGATGTCAGTTGTATCGTTTGCTTTGGCCGTAGTATTTTTTAGGCTATTTAGCACTTCCGTTTTTCGTATTTCATCGTTGTTTGCAATTTTCAATTTCATGCATGTTTCTAAAGTCTTTTCATCATTTGAAACTTTGGTGTAGTCGAAATTTTTTTGGTTTTCAATCATGCCAGTCAGTGCCAGCTCACTTAGAACTGCCAATTTGTTTATGTTGCCTTTAAAGTGTTCATGCCTTAAGCACTCATAAAAAGCGGAAGTAAAAACCTTTGTAACAGAAACTACTTCCAACAGGTCGTCTCTGTTTTTAGTGATATAAGCGATTATCAAGACGCAATGCATTGGGTTGTAGCAGAGTCTCGCTATGCCAGGGTTAGATCGCAAACGTTTGACTATATAAACGTATTCCGACTCATCGTTACTGATTCTTCGACAAAGCAAATACTGAGATTCCTCACTAAGTCCAAGCAAACTAACTGTGAAACTTGGTTTATATTCAGGATGAAGAACACTGAATGCTCCAGGACGGGACGTCAGGAACTTTTTTGCGCGTGGTAAGAGACGACCGGACAGCAAATTTTTCAGGATCTGGTCTGGGGAGGCCTCATCAGTTTCTTTAAGCAATTCCGCTGTTTCATTGAGATACTTGGAATCTATCTCATCCAGACCATCGATAAAAATGTAAACGGAGGGGGAGGCACTGAGGACACGTAAAAGGTTTCCTGATTCTTGACGATCAAGGCGTTTATTTGGAAGGTGTTGATCAAGAAGAAAGTCAACCAACGTCATTTTTTTATCAAAGTTTTTGACGTAGCGGAGTTGGAGAAAAAACAAGAATGACTGTTCGTTATCATCAAGAGTCAAATTCAAAACCATTTTACTTAAAACTGTTTTTCCAATTCCTGCCTCCCCAACGGCACCAACAATGTTTCCTAACTTTTCGTCATAGGTTTCGTCAGTTTCTCCTCCATTTATTTCGTTTTCTAAAACACCAATGGCATTCAGTTTTGCTAATTTGAAGAGCTCTTCGACATTGTAGCGAAAATAAAGTTCTCCGGCAACCTGCGTCCGGAAATGACTGACGCCGAAATCTTCCTTTTCGTGCACAGTGAAGTGCGTCAGCTCCACCGGCACAGGAATGGGGCTTTGTTTGCGAATGATCGCCTTAGCTTCTTCATTTAGTGATTTCCTTATGTAGTTTTCTGAAAGAATAGTTATGTGGTTTATCAGTCACGACCTGTTGCAAAACACCCGCGGGAATTTTTAAACTAAGTTTCGTGGAAAGAAAGTGCACAACTTTACGACCTGAAGCACACAATGACTAATTTTGAGGGCATGGTCTATTTTCTTGAAAAAAGACCTTGTTTATGTTTGATGGCAAAAGCCGTCAAACTTTGGCATTGCCATAAAAGTGTTTTAAATATAATGATAACACTAGTTGAACATATCAAAAACATTTCCATTACAAATGTTGTTTCATTATGAAAGAAGATGTAAATGCTGACTGAATTTTCAAGTAAAATCCTAGAGCAGACAATGCACATGTATAAACTTGAATATGGCAAACAGCATAAAGGAATTCTCAGAGGAGTACAGTGTCACGCATTTTCCTCTGTGAGTTTTGTTTTATCGTCAGTTGATCAGTGGATAGGAGAAACTAAATGTTCTGAGGGAAGTTTTTTGACGAAAGCCAAACCATTTTTCACTTGTGTTACTATTGATACTTCGCGCATTTGCAATTGGCACAACCAGTTTGAAGGTGAAATTTAATGAACAAAATATTTAAAGAATAATTTATCAAACGCTTTTGACTCTGTTAAATAGTATGCACAAGTAAAATATTATGTTTCGCCAGGAGGTTTTACTGGTGAAATACAGTGTTCCAATCCTTTCTGCAGTGTTTTCATAAGTTAATTGACGTAACATCTGCGTTTGATATAATCATCTGAAATATGTAATCAACTAATAAGATGGTTCTGTTTGACACAGGTAGAATTTAATGCGTGTTTCAAAAACTAAACCACGTTTGCAAACAATTCGAAAACCACAAAACGTACCTGGACGGTTAAAAAACCTGTACAGTGTCGTTCCAAGGAAGGCGATGAAGAGAGCACAAATAACTGAAATCCATTGTTTTTTCCGATCTGAAAAGTTGTGATCACTTTGAAATATATAGAGCATCATCAAGATTTTCTGAGGTGATTAATACCTGTGATTACTGCGTAAATATCCTGCAAGGTTTGTACCTGTGTTGCAAAATTATCTATTCAAATCATTGAGTTTTTCCTTGCTGTTTCTGTCACACAAGTCTTTCAGGTTTTACCGGTTTTAATCAGCTACTTTGTTTCCGATTCTAATTTTCAAAAGAATTGATTCCCAAGCATTTCCGAAGTAAGCTTTTTCCATGTCAATTGCAAAGTTGAAAGTAACATCATAAAGTAAAGACTTCATTGTCGTTTTGAGTCGGGCATCGAAATCATAAATCGTCGTTGGCATTGAAATATCTGGTACTAGTTTTGCTTCTTTATCATTTTACAGGTTTCCAGGAAACAAATTCTGATTATTACTCTGCAAAAAGTTGGAAACGAGAAAAGGAGCAACATTACAGTCAACGATGAGTAGTATACCCTGGAACATTTCATTTGTACAACACTCCTGCAACAAAAAGTCGTACACTGCAGCGTTTCTATTTTGCAGGAAATATTTTCTAAATTAAACAATTAACACTGTAAAGAAGGGGTCACCAACCTTTTTGAAACTGAGAGCTACTTCTTGTGTAACGATGCGAAGGGCTACTAGTTTGATACACACTTCTGAAATAAAAATTGCTCAATTTACCTTCAATTATTTTAGTATTGATACTCGTAAATGTGAAGAAATTGATCATGCTAATGTTATTTTTGAATAGGCCTGCGAGCGACCTACATAATCATTGCGGGCGACCTGCGTTTGTGACCCCTGCTGTAAATGAATGTTTCCACAACAAGCATAAAGTTTATTCTGTTTCAATACCCATTCGAAATTCACGTCTTGTAAAGACAGAGTTCGTAGCAGTGCAGTAGATCGCATGATCAACAGGCGGTTGCAGTGTGTTGGCAAAAATGAAGTTACTATTTTGTGAAGAGCACAACATCGCCAACTTTTCTGTGTTGCGGGGTTGATATAATGATATAGGTCTTATATCATAAGCGTGTATATTGTCTAGCATCCACAGAGCCGTGGAAAAAGTCACCCATAAACCCAGTTAGGGGAGTAATGATGATTAGGTGAGCTTTTGTGTAGTTGCAGCTGAAAAGAGCACAGTAACTTTGTTTTCGGGACCTCGCATCACTGCGCCATGGCAATTAGCCTTTACATTTCTTACTTACTGTGTTGTATGCATATAATAATGGTATACGACCCCAGAAAATTCCTGCTATATGACGTCAAAACTAACTACGACAAACAAATTCCAAGTCCACTGTCGCATCACACGGGATAAATCCAATTCTATGGGAATCCCATTCCCATTGACAAGCCTGGTAATTGCAAAGCTTCACCCTCCTGATCAAACCAAAATAAAATCTGTCTCACACACTCTAAAATGTCTTGCATATTTTGATGAGCGATCTGCGAAATGGCGACGTTGCTAGGGGCCTATGATTTTGGTCACATAGAGTAGCTTAGGCTTTCGATGACATGCCAAATTTTGTTCTTACTTTTTCGCTTGTTTAATAGGAAGATGTTCTGTCAAAATAGATTAGCGCTTTTGTTCTTTGTTGCCTTCATTCAAAAGTTTATACGAACTTTTTACCTCTGGCAACATTGGTTGGGTTTTGCTGAGACAAACTTTCATTGGGAAGGCCGTATATCTTTTGGGTGAAATTTCCACCGACAACAATAGATCCAAAAAGAAACAGATGTTTTTTGTGGAGATTCGGTTCCACTTTCAGAAGAAATCGAATCCAACTGATCCTCCATCATACTATGACTCAAGTGTAAAACAGTTTATATCAAATATTTTCAAAGTCCAGAAATTTCGATCTAGCAAATCTTTTACCATCTCAAGTACTGTAGTAGAATACGTACGCCTGGCAGGCACTGGATCTTCAACATCAGCTTTTTATTCTGGTGCACCGATGTTCTCATCAACATGAAAACCAAGTATTCAGAAGCAGGGCTGTGGAGTCGGAGCCCAAGCAATTTAGATGGCTGGAGCCGGAACCTGAAATTTTTAGATTGTGGAGCCGGAGCCTGAAGTTCGGGTTCCGGTTCAAGCGAGAGCGAGGTGTACAAATAATACAATGTTTTTTTCTGTCTTTCGAACCAAATTGTTTTGGATCCGGATCCGGTGCCAAAAAGTTCAAGATGTTGGAGCCGGAGCCAAAAAATTAGACGCCCGGAGCTGGAGCCGGAACCTGAAATTTGAATACCGGCTCCACAGCCCTGCTCAGAAGCGTAGTTTTGAATGCCCATATTGAAAGACCACAAAACTTCTGTTTACTACTATTTTACAAAAACAAGTGTATCAACATGCAACAAATTGAACACACCACGAATGGCAATCGTTTTGATTGCTTTCATATTTCAATATGTTAAATTCACATGTGGTTTTATCATAAACTAGGTCATTGCTGCGAAAAGTTCAAACTTTTGTAAAACGTGGTAGTAACTCCTCTTGTTGCTTTCTCATTAGAGATGATGCTTTCACTTTCAATTACCAATCATGCAGCTTTTCGTATCTGGCAATGATAGCATTGTTTTGAAACAAATTTGGTTTAATTCTAAAAAATGTAAATTATCTTCTCCATTGTAATGCCTGTCATCTCAAACTAAAGCCAATAAGACAGATAAGTGATTTCTGAAGAGGCATAAATGCACATTTTTGTCACCAACAGTTTGCTGCAACTGTTAACAGCAAGCAAGGTTTGTTCTTATTCAACAACAAGTCACCAGCTAGCTGCAGCACAAGAACCTTACAAGGGTCGTTGTGTCCGTGTCGTAATGAGGACAATGACGAGAACAATGCACCTCTTAGTGCTTGAATGATCGCGTTTTCGCATTTTTCGGTCGTGCTGTTGACAAAACTAGGTCTACCTAACTTTCACTACCGATCCATTTGAAACCATACCCATATGAAACAACAATGTTCAAAATTAGAAAGCACCAAAAATTGTTCTACTGGTCCATATTAATCCAATCCCACACATAGTTCAGGATCATTTTGAAGTGAAACACTAAAGCAAAACTTAATATCTGGTGCACCTGACCAAGAAAAATAGTGTAGTTGCAAAGGTGACATGCTACAATTATTCTCAGCAGTTGACTGAGAACACGTGACAACCATTTATCCAGATCACTACACACCTTTACCAAATGTCACCCAAGAACGTTAGCCGTAACAGCATTCAAGTTTCCAACTGTGACTGTACAGTCGTTTTGACTTCTGACTGAGCTTGCAAAGGAACGAGTCACTAAGTAGGCGCTTTCGTCCGGCAGCTCATTCATTTCCACACGAAATTTTTGCTCTTCGCGCGATCGGATCCGCTTCGATTCGCATGACTTCGCAATGAACAAGTACTTCTATCACAACATGAGCGGTTATTTCAATCCACTGCTTGCAAGTGCTGAGTACCGGTTATATTATGTGGGAATGCTATAGGACGTGCTATCACGTTACCGCGTTACCACAAGGGCAATAAACTACGTCCCCGATCCCCAAACGTTTTGCATGCTGTACCAAATTCGCGATTATATCAACGACCGGGGACCCGACTATTTTGGCTGTTGAAAAACAAAAAACAACGCGCATAACATTAGCCACCTTAGTTTACTGCTGTTTATTTTTTTTGCTGCTAAGTAACATGTTTACAACGTGACATTTGAAACTGCTTCCTTTGTTACATAATATTTGTAATATTTGGTTCCACGCTTCATGCTGCAATGCGATAGTATCGTGCAAATGTGCATCTGAAAATCTGTTTCGACATTTGGACTGGCAATATTTGATCTTAGAAAGATCTGTTCGCAGAGTTAAGTCTTTCCAAACAAACAAACCAATGTTTCAGCATGTTTCGAAAATTTTGGAAATCACTCCTTTTAAAAATCCAGAAGAGTTTTCAATAGAAAGTTTGCTTTCCGATCGATTTTCAAAAATCTTTAAAAACTCATGCGTGGACCGGTTGACTCGCGCGGATTGCGGGTACGCGCATTTGCAGGCCCGGTACCTGAACCAGCAGAGCTATGCATGCGGGTGCAGGTTGAACGTGATGCGGGCAGGAGGATGTTGACCCAATGCATGTGAAAGTGACATGACCGAAAATATCAATGCTGCAGAGAGCTTGTGGTACAAGAGTGTAGCGACGTTCTTCAATGGTGGCGAGGTCACAGGTTGGAGTTTCCAGCTCTCAGTGATCTTGCACGAACTACGTTCTGCGTGATGGCAACTAGCGCTGCTGAACGAGCGGTAATATAGCAAATTTAGAGAATTGGTCAAATGACATACTATTTATCAACATAGCTCCAAAAGCTGAGAACAAAGCTCTCGAGGTTGACTAAAAGTTTTCACATTTTTACTTTACAGTGAATTTTGAAAGCTTTTGTTGGCTTTGTAATGAACCACTGAATAAATTAACAATAATCATGACATTTTAGTGGTTTTCAGACACACAGTGACATCACCTTTTTTCACTTTATCAAAAATAAAATGCTGTTTTTACTAATTTTAGTAACTTGAATGATGTCTACTCTTGTTCTCTATGTATCCTCACTTTTTATTCTTATTTTGTTTGTTATCTTTCCTGTGCACGACTTTTACACAGAAAATTACGTACCGATGTTCTTTTTTTTCATTTCGTTTTATTGTATTTTATCTTTGTATCTCATTAATTATTATTACTTGTTTTATTTTCGCTTGGTTCATAATATTTTGGAAATACATGAACATTTCACTTTTCCTGTATTTTGTGTCACTTACTTTCTAATGAAATAAACAATGCATCGCCGATTTTTAAGCACAGCTTGATTGGCATCCAAGTGACTCCTCAGTAAATTGCACAAACGACCTGGACGAAAATGAGGAAAGTGCACGTGTCAAGTATTTTTTATAGTTAATATTAAAAAATGGAAAACTAATTGCAATTTCTTATTTGTCCAATCTGTGACTGAGATTGATTGGACCGACATACGTGAAATTAACCTTTGAAAAGTTTGATTTTTGGACACCCAAGGGTAATTTATGGAAATGTATGGATTCCAAATTACTTTTTTGTTTCAGAAAATGTCGAGCATCAACCTACGTCAAAAACAACATTACCTAAAAATCTGTACATATTTGAGCATCAGAGCATTTTGTTTAGAAATAGAAAAGTTGCAGTCTCATTTGGTAGTAAAGGAAGTTGTAATATCGTTCTAAGGGAAAAAGGCAACTTACATCAGAAACCTGATCTTGCATCCTTGTAGTGTCGATTAATTAGATTAATTGAATGTCATATTATTTAGAATTTTTTTAAAAAGTTCTTTGAACTTCTGTGCTCCTGGCGATTCTTCACGGCATAACACTGTGTTTGGAAAATAAGATTGAGGATGATAAACTCTCAACAGGTACGTTTTACTTCTATCATTGGTATGAATAAGTGAATTATGCCTTAAACAACTTTTTTTAATAAGGGTGAAAAGCTTTTTGAAATACACCTAAGCAGGTTGAGTCCATATAACAGAACGTTTTCGACATTGACGTTGGAAACAGTTTAAACCATATGGAGAAAAACCAATCGTTTCAGGTAGTAGTCGTAAGTTGACACTTACAAAAAAAACATACGCAGTGGAGGACTGGCAACAGTGTGACGAAAGGAAGAATTGTAAGGAAGATAGTTCGTAAAAAAGCCGCTCCACGTGCGGCGACCAATCCCAAAAAGAAGGAACGTCATTTCGCAGTAACTTCAAAGAGGATGATATGTAACCACAGGATGAGCCTATACGGAATGGCATAAAATGCGAATGATGGATATGTCGCAGAGATGGATGAAAACGTTCGGGAAAGATTGCTTCTTGTCAATATGTAAGCCTCACCGGCGTTTCAATACGTTCAATCGAGTAGTTTTAGCGCGACGTAGGGTTGGAGAGGAAAATGGCTTTTTCAAGGCGCGGCAGCATTACTGCTGCCGAAAATGATCAAGGACCCAGCATACTACAGCTGAACACCGAGGAGGTCATGGTAAGCGAGGTCAGCGTCTTTGAGCAGGTAGCCCTTAAGAATAAAGCACTAGTCGTTGTCCTTCAGGAGACCCACTGCAGAACTGCAGACAGGCTAGTTATTCTATACTTCTCACTAGCTGGGTCAGTACTGAGCATGGATCACGGCCTTGCCAAGTTTTTCACGAGCAGTTGGAATGGTCACTGGTCGATCTGTCTCCAGAGCAATCAAACTCTCAACGTCTACAAACCACCACCCTCGCCACTCACACCTGTACGGCCATCTCGACGTTTTCACGCACCAGTCTGTATGCTGGCGTCTGCCAGCACGTCAACTGTTTTCTGGCACATCTCCTGACGGCGAGAGCCTCGACTCGTGGGAAGCAGCCAACAACCTTATGCTGCACAACCCAAAGGGAGTAACCAACGTCTTCTCTCACCGATGGGAAGTCGGCACAAATCCGGATCTGGCATTCGCGGGTGGCGGCAATGCCAACCGGCTGCCTGTCAGACATGTTCTAGGAAAGTTCCCGCGGCCACAAAACTGACCCTTTCTCATAATGCCACCGAGGTTCAAGATTCCTGCCTACAACCTACAACGATTTGCTGAAGCGATGATAATTTCACAAGACTGATTGGAATTACTTTTGCTTTCATACAGGAGAATCCATTGAGAGATTGATACCTCTGGACAGAACAAACATCGAGAGCGCATACTTGGAGCTACGCGAGAGGCTGTTATTTTCCGATAAATAATTTATCAAATGTGGCTGTCGCAAGAATTTTGTGCCAGGTTGGGACCAAGAGTGCAGGATACTTTATCGCTCCTTCCTCTGAACTCCAATACGAACTAACTCTGACAGAGCCACTTCACCCCCTTTTCCGCGACTTGACAGGGAAGAGACGGGAGCAAAAGCAAGAAGTTGTTAATCCCATCAACTTCATGCATTCCAGCCGCAAGGTGTGGAGCACCAACAAGAAACTTACTTGAATGTCTGGACATGCTGTATGTGCCCCGTCTCAGCAAAATCCATCGCCGCGCAACTCGTGAATAACGGGACAAACAAGACAATGGAGCGCGAGACAAGAGGCTCGTCAACGAGGAGGTGCCCCACCTGTGAAAGGTCCGAACACTTGAGGGAAATAGCATCTTAAGCCCCTTTACGGAAGAGGAGTTTGCTACCGTCCTCAGCTCCCTCGAGCCAGGAAAATCTCCGGTAATGGATTCTATTTTCTCGGAGTTTATACTCCATTCCGGATCAGCTATCGAATCTTGGTTGTTCCATTTCCTCACTTCCTGCTTGCTCCAACTGAAAATGCCCAAGATTTGAAGAAATGCACTAGCTGTTGCGATCCGTAAGCCAGACAAGCCATTGGGTGACGCAAAGAAGTATCTCCCGATATCTCTGCTGTGTCTTCCTTTCAAGACCTTTGAGAGATTCATCTACGCTCGTTTGGAACCAATTATGGACCCCTTACTTCCGCAGGAACAGGTGGGCGTTTGACACGGGAGGTTGACCGTAGATCAGGTCACCTTGCTTTGGCAAAACATCGAGGATGGCTTTTCGGATAGAAGACGGCAGGAGCTGTGTTTGTCGATTTCACAGCGCATGGCGTCGCGGCCTCACCTGCAAGTTACTGCGATTGCTACCTGACAGACACATGGTCGTCTGCATGATCATGGAGGTGGTTGGCATTCACCGCTTCTCCCTTAACACCAGTAGCAGCAAATGGAGCAGGTTAAGAAGCATCAAGAAAGGCGTCCATTAAGGATCCATCTTGACAACCCTTCTCTTCAAAATCTACACCTCTGAATTGCCGAAGACCGTCTCCAGAATGCATGCATACACTGACTATCTGGCAACCATTTATGTTGATGGAGACTGGCAGGTAGTGTAAAGAGTGCTCAGCGAACACATGGCGATTATAGGTAAATACCTCCAGACCTGGATGTTGAAGCTCAGCACTATAAAACGGTGTCTGAAGTCTTCCATCTCAACAATCAAGAAAGAAGTCAAATGTGAGTCCAAGGTTAATTTCAATGATGAAACCCTGCTCTTTTGCTCTGAGCCCAAATGCTTCGGAGTAACGTTGGACAGGTCGCTCACGTATCGCCGACACCTTGAGCCACTTCGCAAAAAAACTAAGATATCTTGTTGCTCTCTAGAGGAGACTTGCTGGCCTGGCTGGAGTGCTGGGGCAACAACGTTGCGAGCAGCCACCTCAGCCTT
>Ga0210059_1006314_pt1 | contig 19053 bp, 10 predicted proteins | sample Ectturendosymbi2_FD_188042 | JGI IMG/M metagenome (GOLD analysis project Ga0210059, IMG submission 188042) | Ecteinascidia turbinata endosymbiont from Florida, USA - Sample 2 (SPAdes) (version 2) | ecosystem: Host-associated > Tunicates > Ascidians > Unclassified | place: Key West, Florida... | reverse complement strand
GTACATCTTCTTCACCATGTTCTGCGTTCATTCGTTTTTTTGTTTTTGTTTTTCTTTTCATTATGCTTATTTGATGTCCAACTGTTGTTTCTCAACACTTGTCAAAAATGATAAACCGGTTGGTTGACTAGATGACCGCCACGGTCTTTCGCCAATCCTTTCCTATATGACACAGCGCTCCTCTTTGTTTACACTGATCAACTATTGTGCCATTGTGTTTCCACTTGCTCTAATGTTCGCTAATGGTTGACTTACTGCATGCGATGGCTTTTATGATGCTTTTGCTTGTTGGCTGAGTCATATGAAACAATAAACCACCTCATTACCAAAATATTGAAGGTCTACTTGAGTGCTTACTGTATAGGCTTGCCAGATTTCTCATGCTTGAAAACTTTCACATTTCAATGTTTTAAATTAGTCACAACTTTTGTTGTCCAAGAATGATATCCACCAACTACTGCCGTACGTCTTCAAACGCCAACCCTAGAAAGCTCATCAGATTAGCCTACTGTTGCAAGCTGCACTGGCGCAGATAAACGAAGAAGGGCTGTATTTTCGCAGCCCGAGATTGGCGACCAGATTTGAATCTGATGCCGACAATATCGCCAAAGTACTAGTAAAAGCATTGTTAAACTTAATTATAAAATTCAATATCCAAGAAATTCAGCTAGTAAAAAACAATCAAGATCATATTTATTCCGTTATTTCTTTAAAAATTCATCGCCAAAATATCAAAAACGCTTTGCGATAGGCGGATATACCACCGTGTTTCTTGCAGCCAATTGTTTGGTTTCTTTCCTTTAGGGCTGTGCCGAAGACAGCCTCAAAATCGCCAAATACATCGGCAAGTATGTTGAAAATGTCATCGCACAAGCGGCATCGTTGGAAATGAGCAAAATATTGTATTTTTGGATTCCTAGGAAACGTTGAGCCAAAATGGTGTCGGAAGTACCGAAAATGATTATGTTGTGAAATTTTCGTCTCAAAATCCAAACTTAAGGCGAGTTTGGCCGTTTGGCGGAATCTTTTGACTTACATTTTTCAGGGAGGGCTGCAGCCCGGCAGCCCGTCTTGACGAGCCGCCCCTGGGGATAAGGACGCTGCCTTGCGGAGTGCCGTTTTCTAGGGGTTTAGTCATGGATAAAGCAGAGCCAATGCGGACTTGGAAGGTTCGATTGGAAAGAAATGAGCGGATGAAATGAAACATTCGACCTGAAATGCCATAGCTAAGCAGCTTGGATAGAAGAACCTCTTTGTTCACCATGTCGTAGGTTTTTTTATATGTCAATAAAGACAGACAAATGCTGTGTGTGTTCGCCATGGACTTGTGGATTGCGTCATGGAGACGGAGAGGATGATCTGTTGTTTTGCGACGCTGTCAGAAGCCGAACTGCGAGATATAAAGAACATTATGATACTCTAAAAACCAGTTGAGGCGACACACAATCATTTTTTCGAAAAGCTTACAAACATTGCTGGTCAGGGACATTGGGTGGTAGGAAGACGGTAAGTGCGCAGGTTTGTTTGGTTTTGGAATAAGGACAACAATGGAGTGTAGCCAGGATGGAGGAATTTTGCCGGTGAACCAGATTTTGTTAAATAGCTGTAGCATGGCTTTCAGAGATTTTATGGACATATGTTTAAACATTTTGTAGCAGATGTCTGGTCCAGGTGTAGTGTTCTTAGTGTCATTGATAGCGGAGAGAATTCATAATGGAAAAAGCTTGATTTAGATCTGGATCAATTGGCTTCGTATGGGACATCGCATTTCGCAACAGTCCCGTTTGGATTGGTAGGGTCACGTTAACAAAACGCTGCGGATAATTTTGACAACTGCTGGATAAAGCGAACTGGTTTGCGAGCATGTTGGATTTGTGTTGTTTATTTTTGGCAGAAACACCTTGGGCATGCAACGTTGGGATGGAATAACTGGAACGGTGACTGGAGAAGCTTTTGATTATCTTCCAAACTTTTGAGAGATTAGTGTTGGATGTTAGCGATGTGCAAAATTGTCGCCAGGAGGACGACTTGCCTCTAGCATAACCCTTCTAGCCCTGGCTCTGCACCGTTTGAAAATAATAATATCACTTAAAAGCCAAGTCTGTTTCATTCTGTTGAAGGCATGCTTTTTCTTTTTCACAGCAACGTAGGGGTGAAGCGTCAGTGAATGCAAAGCATGCAATGCATGCCTTGCATTCAGTGAATAAAACTTAATAACGTGAAAACTTTAAATGAAGTTTTAAATCATAAACACAAAGAAAAATTAAAAACGAAAGCTCCTCGCATATTTTCGTTGTCCAAGTTTTTTTACAATTTAAGTTAGTTCTAGTACAAGAGCCTTTCAAGCATGTTTGGTTTTGCTATTGAATTCCGTAAAAAAATGGGTAAACACGCATGCGGAACGGGAAACACGCATGCAAAATTTGCGATTGAATGCGTGTTTCCGAAAACAATTTTCAAAAATAATTAAGTTTTTGTTAAAAATGCGCAAACGTTTTGAAGCTGAACAACCTTTTTTGGTAGTATGTTGTAGTGCAAAATTTCTTCTGTTCAAAAGTGTTTGTTTATTAGCGAGATATTTTGTTTTTGGATACCGGTAAATTTACTTTTCATAAACACTGCAAAACTGCTATGGAAACCAAGGCATCAGAGATGATCAGATAGTTTTTTTCACTATCCGATCCTATCCTGTTTTTGAAAAATGATATCCGTATCCGATCCGAATCCTGTTTTGGTTGAAATCATATTATCCGTATTCGAAAACTATCTGAAAGTGTATTGTAATGCACAACATACATTTTTGTGCTGTGTCGATATTGCCTCATGAGGCAAAATAACTGCTGGAGCTATTTTGCCTTTAGCTAAACACGGTTGGTTGAAGTAGTCACACAACAAGTTTGGAACGCATGTCCTGCTTAGTTGACCATGACATCTGTAAAAGCTCAGTCCCATGCATGGATGATGGTTGTCATGGTTTCAGGGATGGCAAGCAGTTAGCAGCTTCTTGTTTGCATTAAGTGAACTGTAGGCTAAACCCTAACACTAAAGATTGAACCCCTAACCCTAAAACTTGACCATAAATCCTGATCCTAAACACTAACCATAAACTCCTAAATCCCAACCAATTGTCTTTGCGTATCATGCTTGTCATATGACTACTTCAACCAATTGTGTTCAAATGAAGGGAAAATAGTCCCAGCACAGATTTTGCCTCGAAGCAGAGTAGACACTTGAATATGTTGTATCACTTTGGTCGCTGTCATGCTTGTAAACAGAAAGTGTGACATATCTTCTCTTGCAAGCCTAACATATTGCATAACCTAAGTACTTTTCCGAGTCAATCGCATTAAAAAGCAAGCTGAAGTTTTGCCACACAGTCCAGTCACCACAGGGGGCCTTTGGTGGGCTTAGCCCCTCTGAAACAAAGCTCCAATCCCCCCTCCAAAATTGAAATATGATGCACTATAAAACAGTGATATTTGTTAAAATTTCAGAATGTCAAGCCCCACTGCACAAATGTACTGTAAAGCTCCCCTATAGAAGACTTTCTGGTGACGGTTCTGTTGCCACACCAAGTTTTTCATTGGCCATTTTTTTGGCAACAATGGTAAGATTTTAACACCATACATGAGTTCACATTCAAGTTTTATTTATTAATTATACCCATTGTTGCACTTTAACCAAACCTCACTACATAGCAGTGCTATTCTACAAACCAAAACAGTATTCAAAACAATACACTGGCTTAAAATTTGTCATTTATATTGAAATGACTAATTAAAAATTCAATCTAACAAGTCAATGTCACAAATCAACAATCATTGTCACAATCTTGCATATAATGTTTAAAAAAGCTGTCTGGCCTGGTAGGCTATCACCCAACAACAAGTCAATGCAGGATCACGTAGAATAGGCGTGAAGACTGGAAGACCTGGTGTAGACTTCACAACACACATTAAAAGAGCTAGAGCTCTAGCTAGTCTAAGTCTAGACTGCAGATCACGGTAGGTCTACACTAGCTAGCTTTAGTCCAGGTACGCAGCAAACAACGTCCTTTTAATGTACACTGAAAGAGAGCCCAATCTTGCCACACCAGGAACAGATTCATGCTGACAAACTTGGCATAACTCTACGGTTCAGAGATTACACCATAGACAGACTCGGAGTCATGGCGCAGAACGCTGAAAAGATGCTTCTGAAGATAATAAATGAATGATTGTGCAATGTGCAACTTTTTCCAAAAGTTTGAATCCTCGAAATATTGATAAAAGCGTTTCTGATATCCGGATCCGTATCCGGTTCCCGTTTGAAAGCAGTTTTTCGATATCTTTATCCGGTTGCAAACTCACTATCCTGCCGGATATCCAACCGGCAAACCGGATAGTGATCATCTCTGATTCTTACTACAAAACTCATAAAATAAGCCATTTGCCAACGTATTGGTGACTACTGACTAATCTGATTTTGTGGTAGCTTTGTGATTGTGGAGTAACCGTAACAATGTTACGCAACTACTATTGCAAGTGTAATGCCCATCTGCAGTGCGGATAGGGTGAGGGCTATTCAATGTAGTATGCAGTTAACTTCAGACAGGTTTCGGCACCAGTGGCACCTAGAGTAGCATAGCAGCGCCGCAGTAGGAATGTGTGTATCGGTTTTAGGGGCGTGTACCTGATAGCAAAACGTAACAGCAGGCGTAAAACTAAGTTTGCAGAATATTCCCAACAAAGTTGTTCATTTTAATATTCATACTGAATTTTCCTCTGACGTATCCTCAAAAGCTGACATTTCAACCCTGCGTTGATTTATGACTGTCTTGCCATAAGCGAAGCACGCACTACCTCTAAAAAGATTCAGACAAACAGACAATGAACAATATAATTCTCACGCAGATCCCTGCACCGTCAATGTTAGAATTTAATATCATCATCACCTCAGTGTAACTTAATCCTTCGATTTTCTTTTGTCATGTCGATTATCATGTCGACTGTAAAATTCATCAACGAAATAGTTATAGCGTTACAGCTACCAGTAACAATCAAACGCAGCTTTTCAAAACTCTGGAATACTATCGCTGGATTTTTGTTACGTTTATACTAACGTCCAATCTGCCAGACCCGTTTTCAAAAATAAAAAATATACTTTCCTTCAACTGCAGTTTATCACAAAAACTACTATGAAAATATAAGTCTCACTAAGCAGTTTGAGCACTAACAAAGTTACTTTACTCTAATATCATGCGATTTTTGATGAAAAGTAAGTAGACCAAATATAGCAAAGGTGTCGTATATGCCTGAACTGAATTACTCATAAAAAAATTATGGGCGTGAAGAACTTCTCCTTTTGTATACTGCTAACAAGACCGTAGAAGCATGCATTTATAGTGGATTTACCTTTTCGCATTATGACTTGCCGTTTCCTGCTCGCTATTGTATCCCGTACGTGAGATCTAGTTTGTATCAACTTGTTATTCGCGTCAAGGGATTTTGTGTGTGCGCGCTCCACTGTGTCCGCGTTCCACTGCGTCTGCGCAAATGACCTCGATTTCGCATTTTTGCATTGGAACTTATCGACGTGGGCACCACGCTTTGAGAGAGTCGAGTTGTGTATCGCTAGCGCGTGGACCACGTTGGCTGTTTCTGCTGTCGCGCCATCGTAAAGCTATTCAGCTGCTGCTAATCAGAAGCCCTTTTTGTAAATAAAGATTGTGCACCAGGAAAGCTGTGAAACGAACTATCAAGTGGTGAGAGTCAAACGCCTTGCTTCGGCTTGGCAATGTCAGGCAGTTTTAGTCGGGAGTTAGAACAATACTCGTACAACGACTAGGCTGCCTCGTTGGTAGCGTTTGGGGAAACCAGCATCTCTGTATGCAACGAAAGGATTCCTCGCAAGCAACGTCTATGCTGGGCAAAACCAAGGAAACCCTACACACTGAGTGTGTTTCAGCTTTTTACAGCCACCTGGCGCAAAACCCCCTCTAACCACAACGTCGGGTCAGCGTGATTACATCACCGCACACTAACGTCGGGTCTGCTGGACCCGAAACCACTACCTTTGCAAAATGGAAAAGAGCGAGGGCAACAGCACATGCACCTATTTATAGGGTGCACAAAAAAGAAGCTACTGAGGCGTGGAGAGCGCTCGACGTGCGCTTACGTAGTTTCACGTGGTGAACTCATTTGGCCCGGGTCTGCCAGACTCACGATAGTATTCTAGGGTTGTAGCTGTGGATAAAAGATTGCTCGAGCGATATACGCAGCTTCGACTCCTCCCGAAGCAAATTCTTTGCCAAAGTTATTTTCATGTTTTAAATCATTTTTACTAAATGAATATGACTTGCGAATTCTTTCAAGTGTTTTTCTGGTAGAAATGTTTGACCTCTGGGACAATGAGCTGAAATACGCGAAATAATTGCTTCTGAATCATTGTAGAACATCCGTACAAAATTCTGCGGTTGCAGGACATGTGTCGGTAGAGTTAAAACCGTGGTCATGAACCACTTGTAGCGATTTCACGCAACTGGCTGTGGCCGGATCGGAAATTCCAGATTGCCACACTGATTCCGCACTTTCTTACGAACCCGCAGCTGGGCAACGTATCTGTCTACAGCCAAATACTGAACCAATCCTGAGAAATCCTACCTGTTGAGCGCAACTTCAAGGAACCCCTTTGGTTCACACACTGCTGACTAACACGTGCTAGTCTGCACCCACACATTACAGAGACTAAAACGATGCTTTCGAATGGCAGAAACGCACAAGCGTTACGACTGCAATAGTTCACACGTACTATCTCAAAGTTTCGCAACAGAGCAATGGCAATTCGCTATATACCAAATACAAAGGTCGCAGAGGTGGGTTGAACTCAAACAACACAGTGTCCCGAATCAGTGTAGCAATATTAGGAGTTTTTCTGTACCCAGTCTATCAGCGCATGCAAAATTCGACAAAACACGCCATCCAAAACCATGTGTGTTGGCAAGGTGGGATTTTTACTTCAATTGCGCTAGAATCGTTACAATTTCACAAATTTGACTTTTGTTAGAGAGAGATGCTGTCAAAAAAATTGTTTCTTTTTTTCTCAATATTTGGCTTTTTTTGGAGGCAGTTGGCACATGCTATCAGACTGGTGTCTTCGCTTTGATATCTTGCTGAAAAGTGTTATTAGGAATTTTTAGACAGTGCTTGGTGTATTTTCTCAAACGTTATCTGGCAAACCACAGAAGAATAAAGGCAACCCGTAATGCCGAAGGTTCGAGTGGAAAATGTGGGGGATGAAGAATGCTACAACATTATTCTTCTAAAATATCCTACAATTAATGAAGAATTTTAAATTTCATGTTTTTAACAATTTGGCTTTTTTGCCCGGTTTGGCTTTTTTAGACGTGGTTTGACTTTTTTCTCAAAAGCTGTATGGCAACCCTGCGGCTGCCAACATTCTTACTCCCAAACGCAAAAATTGCTCTAGGGCTTTCGAAGTAAATGACCGTTGCGCCACTAATCAAAATGATATCAGCGTCGAAGTACAATCGCGTTATGAATCTAACACCACTTACGTAAGATGTTTCGAAGTCATATATACAAGGCAGCAGAACCCAATACTGCAGCCAGGATAAATTCGTATAAATTAACTGAAACCAATTCTTAATGCTTTCACAAATCTTTTGTTACTGGGACAAGCAACAATCTGCCGAAAGTAATATAACCCAGTTCCATCTCACACAGAAATGCACTGAAGATCTATCTTCCCATTTCTGCAACTGTGTCTTATAGTTTCGAAATGAATTTTTCAACAACGGACCGCGATCTGGCTAAATTTCACGCAGGATCTGAGCAACTACTGGTGTGTGTTGTCATAAACAACGCTAGTTTCTCGACCACCAAAAACAACAACACAGCTTATCATGCAGTTGGAAGATATTGAATGCAGGCTAGAGGGTTACTAAATTATCGTCAAAAATATTTCTGACCGAAAGTCATCTACTGCATATCAACCAAACGAACTTGAACGGGAAATTAAGAAAAAACTGGGGGTGCCAAGCAGGGGGCAGAGCAAAAATCTGGGGGGGGGAATGGCCACCCAGGTCTCCCCCTTAGAATCACCACTGGCCCTCAACCTTACTTGTAAAGCGATTGTGATTTGGTACATATACAAAAAACACCTATAGCACGCCATCAAAACGTTGCATATTACATTCCCTCCAACAAGCCACTCAGTAGTACCAATATAGTGTGCCTTCCGGTCGCCCTGGTGGAGTGCTCACATATGGGAAAAGGAAGTTAGCCTGAAAATGCAGCATCGGCAAAGCAATGCCAAGCAGATTCCAAGTGGTTTTACTCACTTCTATCGCCACTAAGTGGTTCTTCTAACTCAAACAAATTTTAAAGGTTTTTTCAAACTTGGTGGGTGGCTCGTAGCGGCTCGGTGAAATCCAACCGCTAAAAATATTGTTAGCGCCCGCTCATTCAACCTCAGCGGCCCGACCAAAATCCGTACCATTAGTGGCACGTGCCATCTCTACCGTTGCAATCAACCGTGTTTAGCTGAAGAAGACAAAATAGCTCCAGCAGTGCTTTTGCCACTTCAGGCACTCAAGTTAAACACCAGATCAAGTTGAACTGAAATGACACCAAGACGTACTGTTTTCTATTGTAAGCCAGGTTGCTAAGTGCTAAGGCCACTTCGGTTAATCTTTGTTTAATCTTCACTTATCTAATTTCTTTAACTTTAATTAATGTGGTACAGTATTGAGTAGTTATGAAATATTTTAATCAACAATTGTTGGTTTCTGTTTTTGTTGTAGTTATAATTTTAGGCTAGCGATATAAGAGATGTGACTGTCTGTACTGTAATTCAGTTAAGTGCTATGGTACAGTCTATTTTTTTAATAGTTTTGTTGACATGTATTTTCTCTTATTTTCAATGCACTTTGACTGCTGAAAATGACATGCAATTGAAGAGGTAAGTTTATAGTCAAAAGATCTTTGTTGGTTCTTAATGACCTTAAGTGAATTAGTGTGATGTCTCATAAAACTTATAATAGCGACTGATTTCATGTTTTGGTAATAATGTTTTTACTTTATTATGTCTTTTAGGGCTTGTCACTTGCATTGGTTGAATTGGTCACATGAACATTTTGTCTGATATGTTGTATATGCCCAACTTTTTTGTTTATTTTTTGTAATTTGTTACTTGTGATTTCATGTTTGTGGATCATTGTGGCTGACAAACAAGTATGTTTGGGACATTTTTAAGATCATAGGCCTAGTAATGGCAAAGTGAACAAAATAATTCCAAGACATTTCAATGAACAACAAAACACAAATTTGAATCGTATACATAACAATCATTTACATATTAAAGATGACACAGACGCTGGTGCATAGGTAAGGTAATGGATGGAGTTTTGAGGTGTGTGCAGATGAACAGGTAAGGCGTGGACATAGATATGTGATAAAAGTATAGTAAGAGAAAATATAGGTTATGTTATGAGGCAGTAAGCAATGTCACAATGTGGCAACCATGGCATTACAGAATGAAGGCATGTAACAAAGGCAAAAAAATGTTTATTCACACATATCGTGAAGAAGCAAGACAATTACCCATGGATCATAATCAAGTACCACAGCTGTATGTGTTGTATGTCCCACTGGGCGCATAGCATTGCCAAGTGAGGTTGAAATTTGAAGAGGCAAAGGTAGAAACAGATTACAAAAACAGTTTAACAATCAACAGAAATCCAATAAGTGTTGGTACACATTAAGAACAAAATAAGGTTAGTTGAGTGGAGTGTATAGTTTTAGAAATTATAGCAATTTATTTATAATGCCAAGACTTTTGCCGTATATCCACCTATCGCACAACTAATGTTGTTGTCATGACATTGACACCATAATTTTGCTTTACAGAATTGTGGGCGTAGGAATTAGACTAGTGTTCCACAAACCTTTGTTTCATCACCCCTTTCTCACTCTTGACACATCATGATTAATGAATGAGAATGCTGACACATTAAGCAAGTTTGTGGGTGATCCACATAGTTGTGTAATAAATTGGTGGATTGTAACCAATTTTCATTGTTGGTAAGCTCAGATCCATTAGGATCTGAACATGGTACACTTGTCTGGAATGTGTGGCAGTTCATGAGATTTTGTGCAGGAGAGTTTGATCCATCCATGTGCATTTTCTGGCTCTCATGGGTAGTTGTAGGAATAATGTAAATCTTTTTCCAGCATGATAATAAACCAGTTGTGTGGGTCATGGAGTGTGACATAAAGTTCTCAAAAATGTCTTTTGCATTAAATTTCCATAGAATGGATTTTGGAAGACAAAGTGTGCACTATATGCTTAGTAATTTAGAAACTATGCTTGCATTATCAAAAACACTTCGCATCCAAGAAAACAATACTTATATGTTCATGAAATTATAGCGTTTTATAGCCTGATCCTGGAAGAATTCCTGATCATGTTGGTCAAGTCCATGGGATCATAATTCTCCAGATGTCTACTTGAACCAATCCAGAATGTTGGTCCCATGGCCAAGAGTCAGCAATGTTGTCTTAGCATAAAGACAAAATCTGCCAATGTAGAGATGATTAGTCATTCAACACAATGGTCCAATGCAAAGAACAAAGCACTGAATCATCAATACAAAGAGTGCAGATCATAAACATACAGTGCATCCACATTAACAAAATGTCAAATCACAGTGAAGGGAAAAAGCTTAACACAGTTATTCATGTACAGATATTTAATAATTCCACAACAAAAAGACGCTTAACTTGAGATCCAACAAAACTTTATCCCAATACCAGGCAATAATTCAGAATATGCAAAAATAGGTATTTTTGTATATATTTTCAAAAGGATAGGAAATAGCTTTGTGGCAGTGGAGAATCAATGATATCCCATATGCTTGGGCGTAGATGTTTCAAGGGCATTTTCTGTTTGGTTAAGGCTAACTCCCAGAAGTATTCAAGTAGCATGTGGTGTTGCATGCTCAGTAGGGTTTATTCATAAATAATCAAAAATGTTTGGTAATGTACCTCAGCAAAGCTTGAGCACAAGCTTATATTCATTCACTTTTGTTATTAATAACCAAATGTAATGTAAAAATTTAAAAACAATATAGTGTCATTGTATGTAAAATTAGAATCAGTAGTGCACCTACACTCCCTAGGTAATTTTTTTGCTGGCAGTAAGCAGCATATCAGTATAAATCTGATAGCCTTGACTGGTTTGTTCCACCAAGGAAAGATTTTTTATTTGCCTCTGTTATGTATAACATCTAGTTCTTCCAATTATTACTTATTCAAGCAATCTTGATTGGTACTACTGGTAGTCAGATGTGATATATGTTTTAAATCAGGTTTGGCAATGTTTTTAAACTGCTGAGCCATTTTATAGGTTCAGTAAGACACACAAGATCAGAATTTTTGATACAGAGGTACTGGCGTTTCATTAATCTTGCTATTTTTTGACAGTTTAAAAGAATAAGTAGCATTTCTCAATATATTGCTTGCATTATTTCGTGTGTGGATTGTATTTTGAGGTGTGTTGATTTTTGTACTTTACCACATTTTTGTTCATACACAAGGCTTCTTCATGGCTTATATAGGTTAACACAAAAAGGTACATTTTAACTCATTTGTACTGGAAACTGTCTAGATGTTTAAATTGAAACAATTTTTTCATGCATTTTATGGCTGAAAGTGCTTATTCTTGCTTATTCACCACTGCTTATTCTTCTTTCAGAGCATGTGTTTTTCCACGATGATTCATTTTAAAGGAAGACATGTTGTTTGATTTTAAAGAGTTGAGCAAATTTTCCATGACACTATTTAACTCAGGTTTTTTTTGCTGAGACATTTAGGTCTCTTGTCACATAATTGTGTTAGAACTTAGTGTAAGAGTATTCACTAGTCTATATTTCGGACAATTCAAATTGACTAAATTTTTTCAGTCATTTCAAAAAAAATATTGTCTATGACCAACAAAAACTGTTTTTACTTATTATAGTTCATTGTTACACATGAATGGAGGTAATTTCACATAAATGACCTTTTTCTACTTTTTGGATAAGGGAAGAAGTCAAAAAAATGTTTTATCATGCCTATGATGGTTATCTTCGACATGCTTATCCATTCGATGAACTGCGCCCACTGACTTGTGATGGTGTGGACACTTGGGGAAGCTTTTCCCTGACACTGATTGATGCTTTGGACATGTTGGTTGTAAGATCAGTTTTTCTGAAATAAACTTAATTGTTGATGTAATATTTCATGCTTCTTCAACCAATGTGATAATAAGGTTGCATCACAAATGTAAAAACCATGGTGGCTGTGGATGTAGTATATTTCTTGGCAGTGATGGTCGCCTTGCAACACCTGCATTAAGATGTCATCAAGAAAATGAGCTGTGGCAGATTTATTTTAAAAAAACCGCATTTTATGTTTCAAATTCTCTCAGCAAAAATTATGTAGAGGTATTTGGTGATGTTACTCTTAACTGATCTCTGCAGATAGATTTGCTAAAAATACTTGTGAAAACAAAGGGTTGCATGACCCCTAAATGAGAAGTAATATAGGATCCCTGTAATTTTTGGCCTTATGGTAATTCATTTCAAAGTCAATCATGTTCACATTTGAAACTTTTGAAAGAATTTCATTTATGCTTTAAACATATTTTGAATGAACTGCATGCCTGTAAAACTGTCTAAAACAGTGGTTCTTAACCCGGGGGTGTCAATAAATATTCAGGGGGGTGCAAGCCCTTATGATCGCTAAAACATGGAAAATTTGATCAATAAATTTACCAATAAATACCTTTGGTTTTACAGCTTATTTAAAGTCATGGGGGCTTGAAACAAAGGACAATTACATAAAGGAGGTGTGGTAGAAAAAAGGTTAGGAACACTCTCTAAAAACTCAAAACCTTTGTGGTCTGTACTTGGTTGTTTATATTTTATACATATTTTACAAAAAACGTGTAGGATTGTTTAGTTTAACAGCAATATCCAATAGATTGAACACATAAGTTTCCGAGTTAAATTTGAGTGTTTTATTTTATAATTTAGTTCATGTGATGTGCACATTAAAAATGTTACGTTTATCTTGGAAGTGGTTTCAAAAATATACATCTGTTACGTTTCAAAAAAGAGTAATTTTTTGTAAAAATTGTGAATTGGTCAGAAAAATGCAACCCTAAGTTGTTTCCACATGTTTTTTTTTAATAGGACCATTTGTTGTTTCTAGGCCAATTACAAGCGATAGGCAGATGAAAATCCAAAGCTTGACTTAGTCAGGTATTAATTTTTTACAAAGCTCGAAGTTATTTTTCAGTATAAGTAAACTACTCATTGATGTTTGTTGTGCCAATACGATCGCTTTTATTTACATATGTTTTAGGTTCTGAAAAATTACACCGAGTTCAGGAGGGTATCAAATGAAGTGATCACAAACCTTGACTTTGATCAGAATGTCAATGTATCAGTTTTTGAAACCAATATTCGTGGTGCGTGTCAAGGTGTTTCTTGGATGTTTTTGCCTTCAAGTTATTTATTTGTCGCAAACAGCAATGCCATGTTTTGCCAACATCGGATTGTAGTTTTAATAGAGTTATCCCTTTAAGCTTGTATACTTTTTAAATGAGATGCCTTATCGTTTTTGAAGGTGATGCCATTCTGTGAATTTTTGCTTTTCAAGGCAGTTTTAGTCTCCAAAAAACACCTTTTTCAGTTGTTGGAGGTCTACTCTCTGCACATCTTTTGTCATACAAAGCAGGAGTGGATCTTCATCCCGAGTGGCCATGCCAAGGACCGCTGTTGAAATTGGCAGAGAAAGTGGCTCGAAAATTGTTACCGGGTATGTCCAACCGTTTGTGCTTATGTAGCATGTCAAATTGTTAATTTAAAGGAATCTGCAAGAAACATGCAAATATCAGGCGTGTTTCAAACCTTGTATAAAAATTACTCGGGGTAGTTCCGACAAAATATTGGATAGCTTTAAAGGGAAAGAAAGGTGCGAAATGTTTGCTCTACATCTCTTGAATGTTCTGTCACAAAAGGTGTTCAATGAAAATGTGGGTCTGTGCAGAGAAAACGACGTTGTCGTCATTCCAAATGCAGTCGCGCGCCAAACAAGCCAACATAAAAAAAAAACTTACGAAAAGGCTGGCGAAATTGGCGAACGAAAGCAGTTGAAAGTGGCCAGAACAGATTTGAATTTAAACTTCGTCCCGAAATCAGGAAGTAACTTGTACGGAAATACCGAACGTAAAACATTATATTTTTGTTCTTTATCCAGCACCTCAGTGCAACAATCATTCAATACCTATCAACTAACCATCATTAAACCTACCTTCAATGAAGATAAATTGAACGAACCAATGACGCTTCCAGAGAAAAACTGACAGAACCACAGCACGGAACGCTGTTGTTTACTCATGGTGATTTGTAGCAGTTGCTACCAAGCTTAATTGTAAAAAGATGAAGTTGTTCTTATTGTGCTCTTATGGTTGAGCAAAACATCGGCAAACAAGCAAAGCTTAAAACATCGCTAGAACACATTTATAATTTTTGTGCTACGCCATGAAATTCGACCTCAAACCACCCGTGGTACGAAAATAATGAAGTAAAAAAGTTAAATCCCTCTTTCCGTCGCGACGTGAAAACCAGCGCAGAGATGAAGTTTCTGAACCATGTAGCAAACCACTTTCCACCCAGCAACAATGCAGTTGAAATTTTTCATTGCAAAAAAAGTAATAGTGCATGGTCAACATGCAATTTTTGATAAAGAAGCGTCGATCTTGATACATGGGTTGGTAAAGCAAAATTGCATGAGCTTCATCCTGCGTGGTCACATAACGGCACCATTCAACCACCGAAAGTCTGTCAGTTTTTAAACCGGGTTTTGCTCCGATCCTCACCTGCGGTCATGAATCTTGGTTGATGACCCCGAATCTTGGTTGATGACCCCGAATCTTGGTTGATGACCCCGATGACCGAAAGGATACTATCTCAAATACAAGCGGCAGAGATAGGATTTTTAGGTCGAGTTCAAGTGACACTGAGCGACAAAGTGCGCAGCTGTAAAATTCGTAAAGCTTTGAATATTGAGGCACTTCTCCGAGTAGAAACGTCCCAGGTACGATGGTTCGGCCACGTAACCAGAATGCCCCAGGAAAGATTGGCGCGTCCTGCTGGCTACACCAACGGGACGGGAAAGCGACCCATATGTCGACCAAGGACCAGGTGGCGTGATTACGCCCCCGACCTTGCTTGGCCCCGTCTTAGTGTGAACCAGGAGAACTATCAGAGTTTGCTGAAAACTGTGAGATATTTCCACTCCTCCCAGAGCTGCTACCTCGCGACCCTCCCGAGAGGAATAATGGGTGTGAAAATGAATGAATGAAAGTGTACCTTCCTTTAAAGGAGAAGGAAAAAACTGCAGGAATCGAAACAAGTTTTGACAAAAAACTGGAGACACGAGCTTCGAGCAAGAATTGTGAATAGGATTTAAAATTAGAAAGTGTCAAAAACAGGAAATTTGAACTTGGTACAGAGGAAAAAGCGTTGTGGCAATGGCTGACCAATATCTTTGCGCTAACAAAATAGACGGTTTCACCAGAGCGTGTTTCACATGAGTAAGCTTACACCGCAGTTGTGGTCTAAACACCGAACTAATCTGCGGACACTCACTCTGTGGAAAGTGACTCCACAAACTTTGAACAATCCTAAACTGAAGTGCACATAAAAAGCAGTAAACTGACGGTCATGCACTAACAAGGCCAGATCCAGGGAGGGGACGATTGGGGCGACCCCCCCAAAAACCATGGAAAGTAACTTTATTCACCATGATTTTTTACAATTCGGAAAACAGCATTCGCGATATAAGGCCATTCTGTCGTCCATTGTTTTGTCACAGCAGTGTTGTGGGAAGTATGCTTCATCTCTCTTCAGTAGCGGACCCGTTATGAGAGTTGACTACTAAATATTACTGAGATCGCCCCCCCTAACCGTACTGGCTGGACCCGCCCCTGTGCACTAAACACATCGGCTGAACGTTTCATCGTGATCATTCTTGCACCTGGTTTTATTGTTTTTGTTTTTTTGGCGTATCGCGGTTGCCGGCGTCACCATTTTTATGAGATTGCTGAAAAACCGGAAACTTGACTTGGCGCAAGTGCCGTGTGAAACATTTATACCCTTTCTTGTCAATATTGAGCACTCCGAAACAGTTGTCTTTCCTAGAATTGCCGTACGCTTGTTCTGAATACAACTCAGAAGCTCCATCATAATAAAGGTTGTTGAGTAACTCTGCTTTGACTTACGTTGCTTACGTTTTTTAGCTTTCGAAACGCCAACCGGAATGCCGTATGGAACAGTTAATCTTAAATATGGCGTAGATCCGAGAGAAACTGTTGAAACATGTACCGCTGGTGTTGGAACGTTCATTCTGGAGTTTGGCACCTTAAGTCGTTTGACAGGTGATCCTAAATTTGAAGAAGTGGCTTTGCAAGCTCTACACGCTTTAAACAAAAGCAAATCAGATATTGGCTTGGTAAGTGTACTGGAACATGAACAATCTTGAAAATCCATGTCGATCTTTTCGGAATCGAGCACTTAGTAGCTTGTGCTGCAGGGTTAACGCTCAAAAACATGGCAGATGACAGTAAGCAATTAAAAAAACATTTTTGAGCGCTGTTGCTGAAAGTTATCCTTAGCTGTCGGCCAGGGGCGCACAACTGTGGCTTTCGAAAACAGTTTATGCGGTCGTGCATTATCAAAACCTCTTTGTCTATGTATGCGGATAATTTGTAGAAAGACGGTCAAGCAGACGTGTGGAAGCAGAACAGAAGCAATGCAAAAAAATAGTTTCAACTCACTGGCGCCCGTGATTCCTAAAATTAAACGTAATGTAGCCTGCGCTAGTGAAAAGGTTGCGCACCCTTGCTGTGGGCAATCACGTTTTATAAAGTATGAGAATGTTGCTGCCCGAGTTGCGTTGCAGCAATGCAATAATCCACCGCGACTATTAGTAAGCTCGCAAAATCCACTGATCGACTTAACTTTTCAACGTGATAGCTCTTTGTCCAGCGAAAGCTGTTACAAAGTAAGAATAGTGGTTTGGCTACTGCCGAGAGCAGTGGTTCTTAACATTCCCAGCTTGCACTCGGAAAAAGTGAACCTGAATCACCTATGCAGTGAACCTGACAGGGAAATAGCTAGAAGCTTCAAGCATTACGCGAAATAATTACTGGTGGGAATGATTTTGTTTAAAAAACAATGCATGAACCACCAAATCTCTGCAGATTCTAGTTCATGGCAAGGTTATGCAGATAAACTGCAGTGTGATTCTGTATCAGTAACACTAGTGAATTACAAACCGAATCGAAACCGGTATAAATCTTTTTTGTGTATTTGTCATCGCAAAGTTTCATCGTGATTCACTTTCGTCTTCACATTTAATCAGTTTTTCGTGTATTCTACGAGCAACATCGAAGTGTTTATTTTTCTATTCCATAGTTTACTCAGTCCATAAAACATTTGTACACCTTCTAAATCTCTAGGCGCACGAAGCACAGCATTGTATTCTTGTGAGATTTCCAAACTGCTTCCACTACATGTTCTGTATGTCAAAAGTAATACGTCGTGCAGTTCTTTTTTTCTTTTGCTGCATCTTTCACAGGTCTTTCCACGTAAAGCATTACTTGATTTTAAGAAACTTAGTTCCTTGCATTTAAATCCCAATGCTTCGTAATAACCGGTGAATTAATTGCTGTGCAAAAATGCGTGCATCTTTACAGCTTGTTTAAACTCCAAGTATTGCTACTATGAAGGACATCGGTGGCATACAAAAATTTCTGCTTTATTGATATGCTCTATCACGTATGTTGTTTCAGACTGTTCGTTCTTGATTAACAGTTAAAATGCCCTATTTTAATTCACACCTACATTTAAGTATTCATCAACGTACTTCTGGCAGCATTTTATAATAATAATTGCAGTTTTAAAACTTCTAAGTTTGGAAAGATGTTAGCGATGTCAGCAAACATTGTTGAAAAAGACTGTTTTGCAAAATGTTATTTAAAAAAAACTTACCTGGAATCGGGAGTTAAAAATTTTTGAGCCGCTTGGAGTCGGTCGGAGTCACAAAATGCAGCAATTCCACTCCGGAGTCGGATAAACAAATTTCCGACTCCGCAACTCTGACCTAATCAAGAAGATAGTCGTTTGTGCGAGCGAGGAAGGACATGTACGTCGTTTCAGAAAAGGTCAACAACAAAGTCATGCAAACTTGTGTGAAGCCCATGACTGGCGACGATATACTTTAAAAGCGCTAAGTAAAGAAGAACCCTTGCTAGCCACAGGATGTAGTATCGTTCTGTTCCTTTAAAGTTAAACGCTAAACGCCTGATAGACTTCCCAGGAGTTGGTGTAGATGTTAATTGGAAGTCGGTGAACTTAGTTGCGTGAGACTTGATGCGTGCCACAAACAAAGCTGTGGCTGCCCAAAGAATGGAAAATCAGAATACATGTTTCGTTTTACGCCCCCAACCTAATTTGTTAGTCTTTACAGCAGTGCTGATTTGTGCTGAAACAAGAGAGAAGCTTAATATTAATCTAACCAAACATTTTTATCGAAGTTCACCACGTTGCCGTTTGCCTTCTAGACTTCGTAAAACGCGACGCGCTTAATCATAAACCACGCCGCTTGCTGCCAGCGCTGCTGTTACTTCACAGGAGTGTATCCTGCAGGGGCGTAAAACGAGGTTAGATGGCGCCCGGGGCAAGATGCAAGTTTGGCGCCCCCATGTTCGAACCTGAGGTCTTCCGAAAGCACATGTTTTGTATCGAAGACAGTACTTGTGATATTGTTGGGAGTTTTCGGCGCCCTCCGCAGTCATTTGGCGCCCGGGGAATTGTGTCCCCCCCTTCATTACGCCCCTGGTATCCTGGCTTCAAAAGGGCTTTCTAGCCGTTGTGAGGCGTTAGCTTGGTTAGCAGTTGAGTCTTGCGGGGTTCTGGTACAGTCAGCATTAAAAAAGCTGAAC
>Ga0210059_1006312_pt1 | contig 19055 bp, 15 predicted proteins | sample Ectturendosymbi2_FD_188042 | JGI IMG/M metagenome (GOLD analysis project Ga0210059, IMG submission 188042) | Ecteinascidia turbinata endosymbiont from Florida, USA - Sample 2 (SPAdes) (version 2) | ecosystem: Host-associated > Tunicates > Ascidians > Unclassified | place: Key West, Florida... | reverse complement strand
TGTTCAGCGTCTTTTTGATTCCATGTCCTGTTTAAGTGTGCTTATCTCTTAAAGATATGTCTGCACCGTTTTTGTAGATATATGTAGATCTATATGAAATTTGTAGACTGTTGGTCGTCTCCTGAGCAGTTCGACTTGTGTTTCTTCTGAGCAGTTCGACTGTGTTTCGAGGGGGAGGATGACTCGAAGACCTTGCGGTCATTCTCCTCCCCCTGATATCTGATTTTTTCAGATGTTAAATAAAATTGTCTGTCTGTCTTGATTGCAATCTGATGCATGATGCATCGCCAGGCAAGGCGACCGTAACGGTGAAACAGCAAAACACTTCCACAATTGCATGAAAGTGCTTTTGTAGTTTCGTACATGATACTACACAAATCTGCGACAGCATAGTAAGAGGCAGATGCGAGGCGGTGCGCATGACAATGCACAGATACCAAGCTTACAATTTTCGCTTCCAACTTCTGCGCCAGAAAAATGTGACGGCCTGTAACGTTGCAGCCGTCTGTTGCAATGGCCACGTGCAAGAAAACATGCTTTCCTCAAATCGTTCTACTTCAATACAAAGCAAAACAATAGCAAATCTTTCTGAATTTAGGGTGTCACTGCAAAATTTTAGGGTGTCCTTTTGACACCCGAAAACGGCTTAAAAAACACTGGATGACGCACATTTTCTGGTGAGCTCTACATAATATGTCAAACTCGACTTCAAGTAGGACGTGCAAATGCCAAACCGTAAAATTTGCATACAAACATGTTGCGACCTTCGTTTTGCACCTGATTTTTGCAATTTTTCAAATTCAGAGATTAATTATGTACCAATCAGGTATCGCTAAGCTTAGGGGCTGCAAAGTACATCGTGACAATTTTAGGTTATTACATGCTGGAACGCACGACAGTGTTTGGCCGACAGATCTTTGATTAGCTCCGCCCTAAGAAGATAAACCGATGGATTTTTCCTTTGCAATGATCTTGAATCCCTGACTGCGGTGACCAACACACAGTTGACTGCAGCCTAAACGTGGACACGAGAGTGCATGAAAAGAAGACCAAAGCTCTGCGACAAGATCTCAGCAACAGTTTTGATTACTAGAGTAAAACATGGGTTTATTACAGACTAAACCAAGGTTGTCTGACGCTGAAATTCAAAAGTTAAAAGAAGCAACAAAGTTTTCAGAAACCGAAATCGAGCAGTGGCACAGAATTTTCATGCGTGAGTGCCCTGATGGACGAATAACAGCAGCCAAGTTTCGCGCCCTCCATTCGGATATGTTCCCAATAGAAGATGCCCAGGAATTTTCTGAAAGAAAATTCAGGTATTCACCTTTTCTTTTTATAAGTGCAACTGTCTACAAACGTTTTAAGAAATTTCGTGACTTTAAATGTCTCAAGCTTATGAAAAATTTGGGCATCTTTAATTTTTCGAATATATTTGCCGTTCAGCGCTCAGGTCGACAACCGCATTCTCGTAGAATGAAATAAAAATGTTATACTTTATTTATGGCTGAAGCTCATAAGAAAAGTGTAATAGTTCAAGAGCAGTTGAAGTGTTTTGAGAGTCTCACAATATAGTTATTGTAGCCTGGTATGAACTAAAAAAACGCTAATGTCGTTGTGAATGCTGCATTGATGGCAAGGCAGTTGATGCAGCACAGCGCGTGAACCGTGTTTGTCTTTGCACCGATGCACCACGCCGATTATGAGGCTGGGTAGGCCACAAGTACCGTTTTCAAGTCTTCGATGTGACCCGATTGGGAATGGAATCCGGCCTATCATCTTTGGTGGCACGTGCTCTACCAACTCCATCACTTAGACCGTTCATGACAAGGTTATTTTTGAAACATCTAAAATTATTCACGACCGTTATATTCTGTGCATGTACACATTGGCCAGATTTGAGTACTTTTTTCTTTCTAAATTAACATGGGTCTAAATCACACAGAAAACTTTTTGAAAATATTGCGTTTCTGTTGGCATCGAAGAAGTGTGTATAAAGTGGCTAAAAGGTTATTTGTTACGTAGAGCACAAGAGACCTGACATCGTTTCCAAAGTGACCTTCCGTTAAAGCTAAAACCACCATTTGGTTTAATACCGCTTTATTCCCAACTCTTCGTGTGGACATTAACCATGTGTGTGTTCACTGGCAAGCGTTTATGCACTTGGAAACTTGTTTGGTCTGCTGCAATGTTTCTTAATTAACTTGCGCAATTTCTTAACAAATTTAGGCAATCAGCTACTGTATTGGTCCATTCTAAATAACATACGTTTCTACGGAATTTCCAGAATTCCTGAACCAATCACAAACATATCTGAGCAAGTGCATGACAGAGATGATGCGTTACAGGACGTGTGATAGAAAAAACTTTCCCTTCCATTTTAGTACCTTGTACATTGTGTCGTTGTTCAGTTTTTAATTCCGATTTTTTCAAGCACTTTCTAAGGTTTCTACATGAATGTAAATTATTATTTGAAACGATTGGGTAACGCATCCTGTTCTCCTAAACTTTAGAAACTTTAGGACCTAAAGTTTGAACATGTGATATTGTGGTTCAAGCATTCAAACAGATGTCTTGTTGTATTTCACAGAACGTTTGACATAAATGAAAGCGGAGAACTGGACTTCAAAGAGTTTTTGATTGGATTTGCCAGGTCTTCAAAAGGATCTTTAGAAGACAGAATAAATTGGTGGTTCAACATGTATGATTGCGACAGGGATGGATTTGTGACCTTGGATGAGGTGACGAAAATGATTCAGGCAGGACGTCTTGTTTTCCTACATTCGGGTAGCAGCAATTTTTGCTTGTAAACTAAGTGATCAGATTTCCGAATATTGATGCAGCTAACGAAATATTTCATTAGGAAATATTTGTCCCTTACTTTATTCATGGAAAAGCTACTTGCTGAATGAAAGCTTTTCATAAATTTTTAAATGGTAACGAAGCAAATACAGTGAAGGAGTTGGTAGGAATGCAAAAGAAGAAAATATAGAAATGTTGCAATTGTTAATGTTACTATGAACCAATACTTCAGTTTCATTAAAATGGAAAACAGAACGAAAGTGTCACCTGAGCATATTTTAGATCTCTGAAAGACCACAAAACTACATTTTCAACCTAAAAATAGAACATTTGTTTGATGATATTCACGAAGTAAATGTATACTTGCCCGAAAGTGCTTTTGCAGCACCACCATTAATTCCAGCTTAGTGTACCTTGTTTACACAAGGAAAATGTTTTTCATATTTTAGCCATGGCTGAATTACGCTAAGCATTGAACGTAACTTTAAGCTTTGGCAATCAAGACTTCTTACCCATGTAGCATTTTTGATAAGGTCGGAAAGTTCCACGTATTTTCTTACAACTGTTTCTCCTATTTTAATGATTTTAACCTTTCCAGGCCATCTACCAACTTCTCGGGGAAACGACGATATCCGTTGTCACACGAAATGGTCTAACTCCGAGTCAACAAGCCAGAGCCATGTTTAACAGAATCGATGAAAATGAGGATAATAAAATCAGTTATGAAGAGTTCTACGATGCTGCAAAAGAAAACTCGTGCTTGGTGTGGTTGGGAAAAATTGGTCCACAAAAATAGTCTACCAGTAAAGGTTTTAATTTTTCCAAAATCACCGAATGGATTATTTTGAAAACGTTCAAGATTATTAACTTTTAATGCTAGCTTTCCGGGTGTCTTTTTACGACTGTTCAAAACGCAACCAAGGGATCCTCCAACGGTCTTAGTTTGCAATATTTTTACTAAAGAAGTGATGCTCTACCTTGAAGTTTTGACATGTGGTTTGGCATGCCAGTTTATCAACTTAATTTTACTTCTGCGCTTTCAAGACTTCGCAGCCGCTCTGGACCTTCAAACTTTCTTACTGTAAAAGTGCTCTGCGCATGGCCTAGCTCATTGACTCGGAGGCACCGTGAGGGTGAACCTCCTAATATTGGCATAATACCAGTACGTTGTTGGCAACATCAATAGCCAATCGCGTAGTTCAGTATGATGACGTCGTTGTTGATGATGTGTTAAACGTCAAGTCTATATGTTTTCGTGTGAATGCGCAAAAATGATGTCGTGTGATGCAACAATGATGTCGTGTGATGAATTAACAAACGTATTTTGATTTATTGCTTGAACCAAAAAAAAACATATCAATTTATGAAACAAAGTTAGACAGCCATGATTCAAACAAACATATTTTCTATCTTAATTTCTGCTTACCGGGAGAAAAAGGTATTGGTAAAAATATAATTATGTTTCTCCGCGTAATTGCTTCTGCTAAATTCGAATCATCTCCACTGATTTGAGAAGTTGTGTTGTACAGTCAACCATGCGTAACAGTTGAAAAGTGTTTTATGCGCAAATAAAACCGGAACATTTGAACACCTATAGCACTGCGTTGAGACAAGTATCTGCTTTTGAGGTCCAGGTGTTGAAATGTTTATTTCACTATGCTTTTTCGCATCGTTTCCTCAGCCAACTGTTTTCTTTGTAGTCAGTAGTTTCATCAAACCGCGTAATTTGTTAATCCTAAGACTTTTATGAATGTTCTGCCACATTCTATAGAGACAAAGAGCGCTCATTACGCGGGTGGATTGTTACCAGTGGACACTTGCATGACGAGACATGATGCGAAAGCCTTACGCGGCATTCCCGAAATCTGCGACTGTGGCCTTTGGGCTCATCCTGTGATCCCGAAGGTTCCTTGGGGGAACGATGGCTTCTGTAGAGTTTCGTGAAATCTTTGTAAAACATTGAATTTGGTATTTTCTATTCATGTTTGTTTCAAGATGGAAACGCCATCTTTTTTAAACAGGCGCTGCTGCGCAAATTACGTCAAAACGCTTTGGAGCAAATCATTTCATTGAAAACTACTGCGAAGGAAGCAGTTGCTTAGTTCAACAGCAGGAATTAAGCGGCTCGGCGGTTTTACAAAATAACACTTATATAACCCTTAGTAGCCTGTTATTCATGTTTGACGGAAATCAACACAGATGTTGTTTGACAGAAATCAACACAGATGTTGCAACAAAATGTTTGATAAGCTGTAATATTTCTGAAGGATTCAAGTCACAAATGTATTAAAACTGTAAAACAGTAGATGGACAGCAAAAACTAAAAATACACAAATACAATAAACAGCTGCCTTTTTACATGCCGTTCATTCCATGGTCACGTACGGTATGCCGTTCTGTTTCGGAAGTTTTTATCTGACAAAAATTGATTGAAGTGTTTTGTGTTAAACACTTCACCTTGATTGATTTGATATTTTCATCTATTTCATTGATTCAAAAAACAAAACAAAAGCTTTAACGACCTAAGTAGTGGGCACATGAACATTCCAAAGGACCCAAAAAATGGAGCAACGAAGTTGACGTTCGTACGATGTCCAAGATTCTCATCCACAGAAGAACATGACCAACACACCGCGAAAATACACCAGGATGTTAACAGGGGGGAAAGACTGCCATTGTCTGTTGTGAATCTGCTTATTTACAAATAAGCAATACAGGTTCTTTCATAAAATAGTGAATAGGCCAGAGCAGGGTTTCTTAACCTGGGGTGCTAGCACCCCCAGGTGTGTTGAAATCAAGTTCACGGGGTGCTGGGGAAGGTCACATATGTGCCAGTCAAGGGTAAAAGAAATACGATGTACTGTACTTGTCTTTTCTTTATCCTTATAGTAACCAGGTTTTAGCCAATGGTCGGGGTGCTGGATTGCTTAGGCGTGATCAAAAGGTGTGCTGAGGTTGAAAAAGGTTAAGAAACGCTGGGCGAGAGGCTTACGCAGAGAGGCAGGCTAAGCAAGTTGCACTCCAATTCTGATCACTCGAACTGTGATGGCGTTGTAAACACCTCATAGTCGATTAATATTCAGCGCTACATGATTTGCTGCTACTAATGCTAGAATTCGGCTTAGTGTATCAGATAACAGTGCTTGGGCCTAAACGCAAATATAGATTGACTGAAGTCAACGTCGATTCCCTGTGAACAGCTTCGACTCTGTGGCGTCTTTATGGCCTGGTTTAATGTAAACGAGGCATTTTACAGTGCGATTTACTTCGCACAAGCCGACCTGGTATTTTTCGAGAGCTTTGTATTTTGAGACGTACCCTGCAATGTCAACATGTGTGTTCAATTTAGTTCATGACATGGTTATGTTTGACAAAGCTAAAAAGAGTCATTCTGATGTTAGATATAATTTTTTGTAAACTCCTATGTGAACTAACGAACAAGCACAGCGTACGGGCTCGTTACAGATTTGACGAAACATTGAGGTATCAGATGACCCACTATAAAGTATAAGTGGTCCACTTTTCCAAAAAAGGCTGTTCGTAGCTGATACCAGCGCAGACGAGCCAGCCCACCACTGTCAGCTTGAGGAGGTGAAGCCATAGGTGGGTTTGTATTTTATCCCGAAAAAACACAGCTTGGCACACTATATTTTTTTGCATCATTCAAATGTCATTGCATGCAATTTTCCAGATGATCAAAATAGTTGGTTTTCGACAGCAGCATTATTTCATTCAGATCGCAGTCCATGGTTTTCAAAGTGTTGTTTCTTTCACCTTACTTACATTTGCTGTTTAACTGTGATTGGCTCTCTTGCAGGTAAAGTTACTTTTAACGAGAACCAAAAGAGCATTAACGCACACTCAGGACGCAAAAGTTGAGCATTTTGATGCTTTTACATTTTAACGCTTTTTACAAAAACAAGCGTTGCGCATTTTCGCTCTAAAAATGTCAGCCTAACGCAATCGTATGTAAGTGGCTTTTGCAAAATGTTGTAAAATCTGCGGGTACTGAATAGACTTGCATGAAGTTCTAGGATTCAGGACAGATACCGGTCCGTTCTAAGAGTTGGTTCTGCCAATGTGGAACAGTAAATTATTGGCAATTAATTAGAGCTATGATCCGTTGCATCATTGGGAAGAAGTGGGTTACTTGTGTGTGAGAGACGATTACTTTGAATTCCACTGCATTTGCTATTAGTTTGCAAACATTTTTGTCTCATTCTAACTGAGGTTTATTACCCGATCAGCTAGCTTTGCCGCAGATGGTCATGCTGCCTTTTTAATACCTTTTATAGTAAACGTGACCGATGTTCACGAAGACAGTTTGGAACAAATAAACATTCATCTACAGGATGAAGCGCAGTCGGAACTATCATTTTCTAATTCAGGTTAGCAACGGTTTGATAGTTATTAACGTATATGTAGATTTATATCTTTTGCAAAACTATATACAAGATCATGAAGAACCCTAAGTTTAAACAATCACTTCATCACTTTCGAATGTAGGTTCGTCGGCCAAGTTTCGCGTGAGAACTCAGCAAAGGTCAACTGTTATGTTTCAGTAAAACACATCTGAGAATTTTACAATAGGTTCTGCACTGGAAGATTTGTGAAGCGATTAAACATTACTTTTGTGATTATATCAAAGAAAAATAAAGAGTTCGATTCTACTCATTTTTTGTCGGACAAAAGCCTTGAAATCTGGACGTTCTGCAGAAAACGTACTTGAATAATTGTTTATAAAGTAGCCACGCGCATTCTATAAAATCAAATGACTGACTAAAGGGTTAACAGCTATGCTGCTGCTTTCTTTGTCGTAAGTCTTCACTGCTCCTTTGTTGAAATTTTTACAAGAAAACGAAAATCGTGATGACGAAGACAGTACAGAAGGGATGGCAAACTTGACTTCTGACGATGAGTTGACAAATGACTCATTTTCTGACAAGAGTGAGTTTGTGGTTGATAGTTTTTCACACCACTGTGGAGATTGTGAATTGCTGAGCAATCGGTTAACGATAACATGTTTACGGTTTTTGAATTTTCCTTCCTCGTGGACTCTATATTTTATTATAGTGAGCATAGAAAACGACGCTGTGGAGAGAACAGAACGAAGAGCAATGTCGCTTCGTTTCAATGGGCATTCAAGTCACGCGTCATCTGATACAGATCAAGGTTCTACTGTTTTCCTTGTTTCTTATTTGTCCGTTTTATTCCACTGTTCCTTGTGTTAATAGAACGTAAAAGCACTTTTAGAAATATTTGAATTTTGGCTTATGTATTGTTGAAAAAGATAACAATTGTGATTCATATCTTATTCATTATAATGAAGAGAATAAATGAATGTTTTCTTAACAAACTCAATTAAATGAAACAAAAAATCAAAACGTCATAACAAAATGCTTGTTCTGTCACAAAATCACAATTATTACCAGGTTTATTATGTTTTTGCTTTTACGTAATTTACACTCGGTGCACTCAGCAATGCTTCAAAATTGCTTTGGGCAGTGAATTATTGTGCTTTTGGTCAGTTTAGTTTGGCAGTTTAGCATGTCTTACAAAGGTGTTTTCTATAAACTGAAGAGAAAATACAGAGATTGGCCATTTATGAACATGAATTTGCACCTTATATTTGCTTTACGTCAAAAATGTTAATATTTCAAACAACGTCTTAGGTCAAATATTAATGATTTCTGATAAAGTTGCAAAGTGATCGCCCGTTTTTTTAATTCCCGTTTCATTCATTTTATTTTATGTGAAAATGCTTATTCTCAAATCTCCTACTTTGTCACAATACAATGAAGACGTTTTAATCCACATAGAAAAACTATACCAGAAAAAAAGGTAGAATCGTTTTTGGAAAACTACACAGAGTTTATTCGACAATGTCTGGAAACATATTTGCGAAGTTGGAGGATGAAGCCGCGACAGACTTATTGTGAAAAAAACGTCAAAAACGCGGAAAGCAAACCTAACACAGCTGGTGACGTCGAAATTGCTGAAAACAAACATATGCCGTCTAAGCAAAAACGTAGATATAATTCAAGAGTACAAGTAATGTAAAAATGCTGAAAACAATGCTAAGGCTACTAGTAAGAGACCCCGAATCAACTAAATTTCACAATGTATTTGCAACAAACAGAATAAATATAAAAACAACATCAATGTCGAGCACTCAACTCAAAACAAAAGACATCCGAGCTTGCGTCAACTAAGAAATAAGTGACGATTTTTCGCTATTCCACGCCTTGTGGCACAGAAGAAATACAATAATCCACAATTGCATCGTGTTGATGATTATTATTTTTTGTATTGCCTCATCAGCGTGGGCATTGGAAGTCTTGCACTTGCTTTTATGACTATTTTTCACATTCAGCTTGTGTGTTTATTACACCAAATGCGGTAGTAGAAGTACCCCAGGGCTTAAACTTCACCAAGAAAAAGTATACAGAACAAAGGTTTTAGAAAATTTGTAAAAAACACAAAATGTTGGTCTGTTTTAGAAAAAACAGTGCAAATGGAAATTGCTTAAATGTTGCAGAAAAAAGGCACATTGTGTGCAACACGATTTTTTGGACATATTATGCGCAATTATATCCATTTGATGGGGACGGATCGGGATATTTCCAACGGAAATGTTTGGAGTGAAAAGTACCTTGAACGGAAAGGAAATGCTGGGGAAAAGTTGTTTTGTTAAGATGCTAAAGGATCAAAAGTTGCTTGTATCAGAGAAATTCCCTTGCCGACTGCAACATATTATTTATGCAACCAGGTGTTCATGAAAGGTCAAAAGATGGCACAAGAATTTCACACATGCACTGTGACGGCAGAGTATCGATGCGCTCCTCGTAGCACCAGTGCATACGCACAGGCAACGAGTCTAGAAAAGGTGCAGAAGGAAAGTACGTTTCCACTCCCATTAGTACCTGAGCCTTGAGCGAATGAGTGGTAATCTATACTACTGTAGACTATGCACGTTTCAGAAGGGGTATCACAGCCGCCTAGTTGATACTCTTTGAAAGCCGTAATGTATTGATTTGTTTTAAGAATTTGGTATGGACTTGTTGGATACAAGAATAGTCTTAGCATTAATTTCAATATTTTTGCATTACTGCCAGTCTCACCCTTTCAGGACAGCAGAAGCCGATGTACTGGCTTTTCTGCGCGATTTGTGCGATAACTCGCGAACCACTGAAGCTACGTCAACACGCAAAGCATTGCAAGAAATTTTTTTCACGGCGCATCTTTAGATGTGTTGACGCCGTATTTCTGACGTCATTTGTGATGTCAGGCTGGGGAAAATCGATTTTTGACCTAGCCAATAAAAGCAGTTGTACTGTTCAAAGACGTGTAGGTAGAGATCCAAACACTTTGGAAAATTCGTACTACATCTAAATATGGGACATGACCCAAAAGTTGCAAAACGTTTGACAAAAATATACCATTATTGGGGTCCAGAGTGGAAATTTTCGACTTTTTGGTATTTTTTGTCAGTTTTCGCTTTCAAAGGCCCAAATCTCCGGTTCTTAACAAAAGCAAAACCTGCAGATCACAGAAAATTTTGACGTTTTACAACATCCGACTAAATTTCAATGGAAATATTAAGAAGAGAAAACGTTATGGAAGTTCAAACTCTACAAAGTTGAGGAAAAGTTGAAAGTTTGACAAAAAGTTGTAAAAACAATTCGAAACCATTCGACTTTTTTGATTTTATTTTTCGCGTTCTTTCCACTGGTGTTCTCCAAATCCGGTATTGACAAGAGTTATGGCATTTTCCAAAAATCCGTTCGTTCGCCCAAAAAACGTTTCCCCCACAAAACAGTCATAACAGATTTGTTTTGGCATTCATGTTCAACAACAGCAATCCTTTCAAGGCGTTTAAACCAAGAAACCTTTCGAAAAATCTAAAACGTCAGCGTGAGATCGATGTCATGAAGATGGCCTGAAACTGCGAAAAATCGCTTGTTACGGAAACCAAACAATTTTTTTTGTTAATTTTGGTGACGGCAATCGGTGGCAGACCGAAGCCTGAATTGTGCTTCTTGTCGGGGCGGTTGGGGTATTTGCTCTTGCCCAAGGAGCGCTACGGCAGTTCACTCAGTGGGTGTGGATCGAACACCCAACATTCCAATCGAGAAGCGGAGTATTTACCACTGAGCTATTGCCGCCCCAAGAAAAGCCAAACAGTTGCAATTTTCTCAAACGTTCTAAATGTGAATGTACCATTTTCGGTAAGATTTTTCAAAAACCTTTCTTACAATGTCTTGCTCCTCGACGTAGCTTCAGTGGTTCACGTGTAATTGCCGACAAACCGGCTGAACGGTCAATATATCGGCTTCTGCGGTCAAGGGAAATGTTCCGAATATCATCAGCAGTCTTAGGTTTGCTTTCAGCGTTTTTTAGGTCACATAAAATTTTTACGCCACAAATTCCTGTGATTTTGAACTGCCTGCATCGTATTAGTTTGTTTCATTTCCGACGGAAATGTATTACGAACAATCTGAAGTCTTTCAAAAAATACAAGAGCTTGTGAAAGGATTTTTTTCATTTTAACGAAGATGAAAGGTGTTTTACATTTTGAGAGAACAAAAAAAATGTGCAGTTGCAAATCAGGTTCTTGCTGCGCTTTGTGGAAAATCAAAACACCTTTATTTTGGAAGTGATTTTACATCCGTTATGAGTGATGATACAAGGGAACCACGTTACTATTGGAAAAGTAAAGGCAAAATTGCTTTGCAACCTCATCGTTTATTTGCAATGAATGCAGAAAAATTACTAATTGACAGATGAAATGACGAATGCCGAGCGAAGAGCAGTGTATGGATGAAACGAATGGCCTGGGTATTATGGTGCATTTCCTTCCCTTTAAGGTCCGTGGAAAGCACGATCATACCAGATATATGTTTGATCACATCCCGCCAGCCGATAGAGCTAGAGAGCTGTTCAAACCCTCTGAAAATGCGTGAAGTCTTCCAGTTTCGATTGAAAATAAACTTGGGAAGATTTGGGTTTGAACTTTTTTGGAGTGACGTCACAACTGGGATAGGTCAAATGTATTTTTGATGACGTAATCGGGGCCTGAGTAAAAATTCGAGTAACAATATGCTTGTTTTTTCTTTTAAAATACGCTAGGCGAAAATCCGCATCTTTAGAGCCCTTAGCCACCTAGCGTTATTGTTTGGCACGCCATGGCCAAATAACGATATTTAATTTGTTCATTTCGTGAACATCATTTTGCAGAAACACACTACAATATTTGATAAAAGTAGATTACGTTGCTGTACCTTATTTTAAGTGAAAGATTACTTTGAAGTTCTCAACACGAGACTTTTCAGACGAATCACCTGATGAAGACTCATCATCAACATCGGAACGTGGTTCCCCACCGTCCTTTCCTCATTACAACAAGAAAAAAAGTAAAGCTTTTGTTCCTTATTTTCTGCCCCTTTTTTCAAACAAGTGTTGGTTTCCTAGCAAAGACAGAAACTGGTTAAGAGCCAAAGCATTTTCTCTCACAGATCAGCCGAAAATTTGATTCATAAACGTAGCATTATTTCTAATCTAAGCATTGGGAGAAGATAGTTTTGCAAATTTGCTTCAGTGGTTTCAACTCTGACTTTTGCAGGACATGTTCGATTCAGTGGTGAAGGATTTCTTTCTCAAGGGATTGAGAAATACGAAGATGGAGACGGTACGTTCGAGTGGACGTTGTTCATTTTCACTGATGGAGATTTTTATTCAAAACAAAAACGCAACCCGAAGTAATTTTTCAGATGACTTGAGCATCAACATCACAGACGCAACGATTGTTAAGAGTCCAATAGCCGCGAACGATGTTACTTTCATTGAAAATAAAGGAAACTCAAATTCCCATTCAATTGAAAGATTAACAGGTAAAACTTTGAAAAGAGTTCAAGCAAACGGCTACTTTCGTGAAAGTGCAAAACATCAACAGAAAAAAGGGCAGAAATTATTTAGTTGTTAATTCACGGACATAAAAATGAATTTTTGTCGCGAAATCGTTGAATATAATATTTTGAAGACAATAGATTTGAATCTGTTGCCCTACATATCTGTCATAGTAATGTCTGTTTGGTGGTTCATCATGATTCCGAGATCCTTATTTTGCTCGTTCATATTGCGTCGCCAAAATGTCAGAAACTAGAGATGATGAAATATCCAAGAGGGACAAACGCAAGAGATGGTTTAAGGCCCAACTATTGACTACTTGTTTAATCTTCGTTAATCACAAATCCACATCAAACATTTGAATCAATATAGCGTTCATCATTGGGCGCTTCACATGCATTTTTGTAAAAATTTATGTTTCCGCCTGTTGTTTTTCTCTGACAGAGGTTCAAAACTCAGAGCACCTTGTACAAAATGCACTGTACTTTATTCGGAGAAGATAACGGAAAACAAGGCAGACAGTTCCGCTTACGGCTTGAGTACAGTAATGTAGAGCTGCAGAGCGCGTATCTAATAGAATGAGTTACCAACAAAGCAACAAAGGCGACGGTATTTCGCGACCGACCAAGTGGTACAGAGCGCGCAAAACAAATCAACGCGCGGCGTGGAATAAAAATCATTTGTCGGCAGAAACAATCAGCGCCGCAGCATTTGCGCCAAACGTGCACATGGAAAGTTCGTGAAAACACAACTCTAACACCACCAATGCTTTTAAATTTGCAGAAGATCGCAGTAAGAAAGTAAGAGAAAATTTCCAAAAAAAGCAGCAAAAAAAGTTTGAAGAAACAAACGAAGGTAAAATCGTATTTATTAAATATCTAAATCTATGTTGTTTTAAATGGTTTGCTTGAATGAATATAGAAAAGTTAAATTTTGGTAGACGCGTTTTTGCCTCGAACTGTTGTGATAAGTAACTGCATAACATCCTCTGGTAAACATTAACAGCAACGTTGATTTTATTCCAATTTATAACAACGTTGGTTTTGCAACATGTTTAAATACATTTTGTGTATCTTTTTTTTCACTTATTCCTTCATATGATTCAAAAAGAATTTCAATAAAGAACAATCAGGCATTAAGTAACTTAAGAAACCGGGAGGAAAAAGTGAAGAATTATTTGATTCCACAGAATGCAGTGGACGTGTGCAATTACTGACAACAATTTTTATGATTGTTTATGGTATAAACAGTGTATTTTTGGTATAATTTTCGTGCATAATTTTTTGCAGATAGTGATGAGGATTCACCTGCTGGTTCTGTTAAAGTTGCAAGACGAATGAAGGATTTTAAAGGCATATCTATTTGTAGTTTTCTCTATTATTTTAAATTATGTTTTATGATTACAGCTTATGATACTGCATTGCAACTAAAGGTTTTAGATTATTTATAGGGCTTTTCCAGTGCAACAAGTTTCGTTTTTATCGTCTCCCAAGCCATGGAATGCATTTGTGGTATTCTCCTGTGCTCAAAACCGAGCCGGTGGCCTCATTTTTTCAATCAAACGATCGAAATTGATACTCGGGAGCTGCACAATTATTTTTTGTGATCAGAACTGTCGCAAATAGTGCACTGCATTATGACAGCCTGTCTTTGTAAAAAGAAATTGCTAATCGCGAGTCATTTCAACGTCGTAACCTGCAAGATCATTTTCTGCTAACCAGGCGCACGGACCCGGTTCAATCGCCAAACGGCCTTCCCGATTTGAGACCAGGTCTTGTTTTCAGGCCGAAGTATTTTTGTTTTCTTGTTTTCAGGCCTATTTTTGTTTTCTTGTTTTCAGACCTAAACTGTTCGTCAGCGCGTACTTCAGGGCGAATCGTAGGGTAGCGGCATTTCGTCGGACTGTCATTAGGAAGAAGTCATCTAGTTTGTGCTTATTTTTTCCCAGGCTGCGTACATACTTGCATGATTCATTTCACCAGTTTTTCACTTAATTTTCACTGAGTATTCGGTTTGAAAATTTTGAGCTGATAAGTCGCATGGAAAGATCCTATAAAATTAGATAAGAGTATCAAATGAAAGGAGGTTGTAAAGCTCAGTCAGTGTTGGTCAAAATATAAAATATAAGACAGGCAGAACAAGTACATGATGCTGTTGCTGGTTAGAATAGCATGGGGGATGATCATTTGGTGATTGGATATACTTATCACATGAAGAACAGTGAGCACAATGCAAACAGTTGGGCATATCACAAGTTTTGCACAAAGCCATGATCATTGACTAAATGGAGAAATACATCAAGTACAACACACCGACGAAGTGAAATGACATGCAGACCACTCACCATATCAAAGGAAGGAATAAATGTTTCATTGGTAAATTTTCAAATTGGTTGAGGTGCAGAAATTTGGTTGGGATTTCTAGGGTTGTCCACAGGGGTTTTGATATGTTCAATGTCCTTTTCACTTCAGATAGCAATTACTCTGCTGTCATTGGTTTGTCTGAGAAGAATTCTTCCATTGTTGGTCAATGTATTTCCAGTTAAGTTTTTTCTCTCTTCATTGGCCTAGGAAAATGTTTTTCTTAAAAGCTTTTCCATTGAAAACACGTTCACAGGTAGGTTTTCCTGGAGCATTACCTTTCAATTTCCTCCTTAAGTATTGTTTCTGGTTCTTCTAGGAGACGAATCTAACAATGTTGGGGGCCTTGTTTGCGTTTGATTTACCCAGTCTGTGAGCAATATCATCATGTGTTATATTCAATTTTTTTCAGTACTGTTAGAATTTTGCTTTCTGTATCAGCATTGTTTTCATTGTCACTCATGGGTATTCCTTGCATTTCCAAGTTTTGTCTCCTCTTTACTGTTCCAAATAATTATTATCAGATTCAAGGGAAAATATTTTATTCTTCAGTAACTGATTTTTTTTCTCTTAAGAATTATTTTCTTTAAGGCCTTTGATTTCCTTATGCAGCTGTTCCACCTCCATGGATACTGTTTTGAGAGTGCTTGCCAGATTAGAAATTTGGTTTGGAATTGACTAAAGCCTAGATATTTTTTAGTTAAGCTGGCTTAGTTTTTCCAGCAACTCCTCAGATTTCTCCATAGATGTTTGTGGAGAAAGTGCAGGCCACTTTTCACAGTTCTCAAAATCCTTAGTTGCTTGATTTGCTTCTTTGTTGTTACTGCGGGTATCCATGTTGTTTCAATATATATATATAGCACAGCAGGTACGTAAAGTGTTAATTAGCAATAAAATACCTACACCTTATTCAGAATGGAAATGCTGAAGGGGTAGATCGTCAGAAATGTTGGGCATCCCTGCTCTACACATGGGTGGATGTAAAAGAAATTCACGCGTTTTGCGTCCGTTAATTTTCCATCAAAGCAGTAGATACGTGGCTCTTTGTCACGCAGAACTATTAGGGCTGAATGACCGCAGATCACTCGACTCGTTCTCTCCGACAACTTTGTCTGAAAGTTGCAAGACTTCTTCTGAAAAAGGAAAGGTTTAAGTGCATTACAAAACCCTCAGATATTTCAAACGTTTATGGGTGGTAAAACACCATAACATTTGAAAGGAAAATTAGCAGCTTGGACAGCTGAAACCGTGACGGTTATTAAAAAACTTCCTAAGAATTCAGCATTTCTCCTGCAATATGTTGAACCAGAAACACCAGTATTTTTAATGTTGTTTTACTCTGTGAACTGATACTTGTGGTTAAAATCAACCCGACGTCATGCATGACATATATTTTTGTAAATTTGGAACTTCTGTCTCTCAATCCACATCCAATTTCAAACTAAGGTTTCAATTTTTGTGTTGCAAACTGTTGTCCACAAATATCAAGAGTTTTAAAAAAGCTGAGTCTTCCCTGAAGCTCAGCAGCTGCAAGCGAAAAGCTTACAACAATGCTCTTTAATGCTCTTGTCACGTAGTAACTACGGCAATTATGTTGGTTCCACAGTGACTGCTGGTGTTTGCAACTTTATCCACGCCTAGACAAAAAAACTCAGCGTTGTTGTCCATTATTTTGTGGCGTACTAATCAGATCGTAATTTCGAAGCTAAATTCTGCACATGCACTAGTCATTAGAAATGAATGTCACTCTTCGCTTTTGAAATAATATAAATCCTTTTGTCAGCAAATCATCAGTAAAGATGCTAGGAGGAAGTTCAATCTAAAGCAAAATGCATAGTTCACTTTTTAGGTTTTAGTTGTCTTTATTCGGAAATGTATACAAACATTTGACATCCTATAAAACCAAAATATTGGGGAATTCCGGAAATACTTTGAAACTTTGACGAAAAGTGAAACAACAACCAAACATTTCATCAAGCGTTATGCAGACGTACATAAAAACATGATTTGTGCAGTTTCACAATCTTATTTTCATATAACCCCAAACCAGTGGTTTGATTGCAACACTTTTTTGATGAATTTCATTATTTTTTGCAGATGGAATGACATCAATCTTCAAGATACTATTTGCTGCTTCGGAAGATTGTACGTACTTCAATTGCATCTAGCAAACACTGTCTCAATAAACGTCAAGACCATCTTTAAATGTTAGATTACTACCATACCATTTCAAACATCCCAAACAAATCATGTATTAACATTTCTCATTAGTATATTTCAGTCTTCATTTTGCTGTTTTTTCAGAACAGAATTTTTCATCGTACTTTTGGATATCACCAAATGAAATATAAGTTAAAGTGTGTTAAGAGTATGTCCTGCTGAGAGAGTAAAAGCCAGTTAATTTTGTTGAAAGAAAGTTTCACAAATGGCTTTTGTGTGTATAGAAATCGGTTTAGCTTCAACTGAACGACATTAAAAATGTTTACTTCACAGATGATCGCAAAGTATTGGATTTCAGGAATCAAACATTATCATCAGGTTTGTGTGCAGGTTTAATGTAATTTTGAGCAACATGTCAGTAGCACAATGCTGCTTGGGACAAAGAATTGTTCCAACATGATTTCAATTTTTAGATAACCTTTGTTTTCCCATGACCTGAAACATTTCAGTTATCTGTAACTTTCCTGTTATACTGTAAACGTAAACGCTTTTTACATGTTTCACGTAACGTGTTTAATTTTACTTGAAGTTACTTCTAAGAATTGTCAACAACAAATTCAACTGAAATTTCATACCGTAATTCAAAAAGGTTTGAAACCGAATATAAAATTTCTGTTTTGTATCATTCTTTTTGCTGAAAAAGGTTCCGGTCATTTTAGGGGAATGTTTTTCGTTTCAAACGTGTTTGTTTGTGTAAATAAACATTGGACAACTTCTAACGTTTAAAATATTTTTCATTTCTAAACCTATTACTAAATGCCTCCGAACCGATTGTTTCCAACTACGCGTTGAATCTGAACCAGGCGTTTGAGTTTGGAATTTTCAAAAACGTTCGGCCCTAAATTATGATATGAAAATATCAAATTTAAATTAACCAAATATCATTTATTATACAGTACTACTACACACAAAGCCACTGCCTCAGTATTGCTTTGTATGATGTAAAGAAACTTGACGTTTTCATCTGTTCTGAATTGCCATCAGATAATGCAGTTTAAAACGATAATAGCCTCCTACTGCTGCACGTGGCAACCTATGCTTACGTTGTGACTCTTAGTACAGTATGTAGAAAAATTTATCTCCATCGTCATTGGCGTCAAAATGATTTTATTAACATTTCAGTCAAGTGACAGCGCTACGTCTTTATTGCAAAATGCGTACCACTACATATTTTTCATTAGTTTCGCACTCCTTCGTTTTATGCAATAAACGATCTTTTCTGCGGTAAGCCCTCCGTGTTCAGATGGAGTATGTTGGGTCGTGGGTCTTCGGCAGCATTTCTGCTGCCGCGCCCAGAGACAGGAGTTTTGCCAACCACCATCACCAGAAAGTATGCATATGCTGATGATCTAGCAATCATGCATGATGGAGATTGGCAGTGAGTGGAAGGGGTGTTGAGCAAGGACATGGCAACAATAAGTGAATACCTCCAGACTTGGAAGCTGAATTTCAGTACCACAAAGACGGTGTCAGCAGCCTTCCACCTCAACAAGGAAGCCAAACGTGAGCTTAATGTGAAAAACAACGAAACCCTGCCATTCTGCTCCGAGCCCAAATACCTCGGAGTAATGTTGGACAGGTCGCTCACGTATCGCCGACACCTTGAGTCACTTCGCAAGACGTTGACATCACGCGTCGCGCTCCTGAGGCGACTTGCTGGCCCTAGCCTTGGTGCACTTAACCGCAGAGGACTGCGCGCCTGCCTGGTGCCGCAGTGCTCATACCCGCCTTATCGACCCAGCCATCAACGACGCCTTGCGAATTGTGACT
>Ga0210059_1006310_pt1 | contig 19056 bp, 11 predicted proteins | sample Ectturendosymbi2_FD_188042 | JGI IMG/M metagenome (GOLD analysis project Ga0210059, IMG submission 188042) | Ecteinascidia turbinata endosymbiont from Florida, USA - Sample 2 (SPAdes) (version 2) | ecosystem: Host-associated > Tunicates > Ascidians > Unclassified | place: Key West, Florida... | reverse complement strand
AACAGTTGCAGATTATAAAATGTTATCTTTTCACCTTTCAATAAATGTAATCATCATTGTGGTATCATTTAAAATCCTGGATTTGTGCCCAATCGCTTTGTTTCAACAATTGTGAAACACCCTGTATATATATATCTATATCAGCAAAGGATTGCTTGTTGATAAAACATTTAGCTGACAAAATCTAATCAAAGAACAGAGGCTGACAAAATCTAATCAAAGAACAGAGCAACAACAGCATTATGCTGACTTACCATCTAAGCTATATTTGCACTGCACATTTTAGTTTCCAGATGCAAAGCATCTGCGGCCAAACTACTTTAGAAATCAGCCAATTTTTTGTAATTTGGCTCAAAGAAAACCATGTTCCCAACCCTGGATTTGATACTTGGTCTTCAAATGAAGTAGAAAGGAAAATCCAGATTCGCACAGATACATTGAAGTAGAAAGGAAAATCCAGATTCGCACAGATACATTGTTGCAAAGGGCACAATAGAATAGACAGGGCTTTTGCACTCAATTTCTGATAACTTTGCATGGTTGAACACCTTCAAGTTTTGTAGCATCAAACAACAATATATTCAGCATATTTGTGCCATATATATTTAAATGCCATAGTTTATAGTTGCCTCCCTAGACATCTTCAGCATGAGAACTGCAGCATGAAGCAGAAATAGCATTTCACACATTTTGCAGTGTAAATTGTTACAACAGTAACATTACCTGGAATAAAGACTGGATAATGTTTTTTTGAGTAATAGCACTAACAAGCTTTCATAAAAATCATGCTCATTCGAAAAAATTACATCCAAGAACATGCAAACTATCACCCTCAAATCGCATTTTAGAACCTTGAAAATCTTGTTTCAGACCCCCTGGGGTCTGGGAACTGTTGGTTGGGAACTACTGAGCTAGATTAGCAATGTGGTTGTCATCATCAATTTCCTTAACACCTTGGCTACCAGGGTACAAATATATCTTACTTTGAAAATGCTATTTCCCTGGCACTTTGCACCTCCATAGCTCACCGGTTGATTGTGCTAGAGAGCTGTTCATACACTCAAAAGATTTGGCATGTCTCCAAGTCTACAATGAAAAAAAATGGTTTTGGGTTTCATGTTTTTTTCGTGAGCGACGTCATAATTGAGGTAGGGTTTTGGCCACTTTGGCTTGTATTACTTGGCCTAGGGCCCAACTGTTAGAAAGAAGTATTTCACTTAAGTCTTTATTAGAAACTAAGCTAGAATCTGAGTCTTTTGAGTCCTTCATTGACTTTCTAGCGTTTCTAGTTCAAAAGTTATGGCCGAAAATAAATGAAATAATTAATTACCTAATTATGGGATTAATAATTTCATTGTTTTTATGCTATAACATTTGAACCCAAAACTGAAGCAAGTCACTGAAAGTATCAAAAGACTTGGATTTTAGCCTAGTTTACAAAAAAACTTAAGCGAAATATGACCATCTAGCGGTTTGGGCCCAGGGCCAGATGAAGTGGACCAAAAAGACGTAAAACTATTCCACTTATGATGTGATTCACAAAAAATCCAAAACCCGAAATCAAAAAAATTTTTCATTGCAGATTCAAAGAGTTGCTGAGTCCTTTGAGGGTTTGAACAGCTTTCTAGTGCAATCGGCAGCGGAGTTATGCCTGTGCAAAGACACATGCAAACTGCTGTGCTAGGCTGAAATCCCGCTTCAAAGGCATTGAGTCTTGTTTGAGCACACTTATTGTTTGTCTTTAATTATTTATATATATCTTTAATTCACACAAGATATCGTGGCATGTGGTGTATCAAAAAGGTTAACATTAGTACTCAATGTTCCTTATGTGAATAATATGCTATGTATTTATAATTTTGAATTTACTTTGTTTGCATATGGCCTTTATTTTTTCTTGCAGCAAAGTTAGGCTTGGATCTTCAAAATAAGTCTGAAAGCTTGTTAAAATTCTTGCTGATTGCTACAAAATAAACTTTCTAATAATTGACAAAATCTATTTGTATGGTGATAGTATAATAAAAATTTCCTAGGTTTGAACATACAAATTGAAAAAAAAAAGTTCCATATCTGAAAATGGGAATGTTAAATGCTTACATGTAGTGCTAGATGTCCAGCTAATACAAAATCATATATAGTAGGCTATATTCCTGAAATAAAAGATAAATTTCAAAACTTTGAAGTTTTTTATAGGTGTAGGCTTAGAAATTTCCTTTTATCTAATTCCCTAAAAACTGTTTAACATCATTATCAGCTTCAGTATGCATTAGCTTGTTGGTAATTATCCTCACCACCACCATAGCTTTGTAAAAATAGAAATATAGTCCACAGTAAGTTTTTTGATTAACACTTTCAGTCCTGCACAGTTTTTCTTTAATCCACATTTTTGCAGAGCTTTCCAACACCATAACTTGCCAGCTGATTGAGCTAGAGAGCTGTTCAAACCTTCAATGAATGCACGAAGTCTTCCAGTTTAGATTTTAAAAAATTTTACGTTTTGGATTTGGGGTTGTCTGTGGGTGACATCATAATGGGGGCATGTTTTGGCCTTTTTGGCCAATTTTACCAAGCCTTGGGTGCCAACCCAACGTGTAATTTTTTTGGCTCAAGTTTTTTCTGGAAACCAAGCTATCATCTGAGTTTTTACAGCCTTTGATTGGCTTGCTGGCATGTCTGGAGCCAAAATTATGGCTCAAAAACCAAAAATTGGACGAAATTCAAGTCCCTCAAAAGGTAACCCTGGATTACTGAACAGCAAGCATTCAATTTTGGAAGTGACTAGGGATATGCCTATCCTGACGCAATTCAAATAAAAGGGTCAGTTTGTCTTTCAAACTGCGTGGATCGTGTAGTATAATGGTTATGCGCTACGCGTATGGTGTTCGAATATCTTCTTGCCGACTTTCGTTTTGTTTCTTTCCACTTTCGTTTTATTTTTTTCTTTACTTTTTTTCAGGCTTACGTTTTACATTTACGGGTTAGTGTTAGGTTAGGGATTAGATAGCGTTAGGTCAGGGTTAGCTTGGCTTAGTGTTAGGTTAGCATTAGGGTTAGCTTAGCTTAGCATAGGATTAGATTAGGGTTAGTGTTAGGTTAGCTCAGGGTTAGGTTAGCATTAAGTTAGGGATGTGGTTAGGGTTAAGGTTAGGTTTAGGGTTTAGCTTTTACATTTACTTCGTTTCTACCAAGCCTACTGCACTCGAGAGTCTTGCATAACTGTTACGTCACAGGTGGCGTATTAATAAGCTTTCTTATTTCAAGATCCACAGGTGTATCTATAGCCACTGCCTTCTATTTTTGATACTGTGCCTTATGGTCCAAAAAATATGGTATCTATCTTCTTCTTTTTGAACTAGTTGTTCAAGCCACTGCTTGGCCGCACTAGATCTCGGGGCAGGTGTTGAGCCGCTATTCAATTGTCTCATCGTCCAGAACTGTCAGGCCATGCAGTACATGGGAAAGTTGATGGACTGGAGATAGGAAGACAACATGGTCGACGGTTTGTTCTTCTGCGCCACACTCATAGGCCGCAGAGGAGGCCACACCCCATTTGTACAAGCAGGAGCGGAAACGTCCAACACCGGTGCGGAGGCAGACAAGTCGGACCCAGGCTCTTTTGGGAGGGTCATTCTGAGGGTTGGTGGGTGCCAGTGTCGGGGATGAAAATGCAGAGTCTTGTGGGGTTTTCCACCCACTCCACATTCCATTGGTAATCCGCCCACTGAGCCGCACGTATGTTATTGTCAGATAAATTGATGAGATTTTGTGTGGCGTGTACAAATGAGTGTCTCGATTTGAGGCGCTGTGCGTTTGCACTTGATGGATAGGTGAGTGTTGAGTGGAGCAAGTGTCCAGGCTCCATGGCACGGCGTGCTAGAGACAGTGTGGCTCCAATGCGATGAAGCTCAGTAGGTTGGATGCCTGCGAGGATTGGAAGGTTGTCCGTTGGTGTAGGACGCAAGCATCCTGTCACGATTTGCATGGCGGGGTCGATGAGGTGAGTATGAGCAGTACGGCACCAGATAGGAGCGCAATATTCTGCGGTTGAATGCACCAGGGATAGGGTGGCTAGTCGCAGAGTTGTTGCTCCAGCACATCAGCCGGAGCCAGCAAGCTGCCTCAGGAGTGCGACGCATGATGTCTGCTTCTTGCAAAGTGACTCAAGGTGTCGGCAATATGTGAGCGACCTGTCCAACGTTACTCCGAGGTATTTCAGCTCGGAGCAGAAAGGCAGGATTTCGTTGTATTTGACTTTAAGCTCACGTTCAGCTTCCTTGTTGAGGTGGAAGGCTGTCGACACCGTCTTTATAGTGCTGAGCTTTAGCTTCCAAGTCTGGAGGTGTTCACTTATAGCTGCCCTGGAGGTGTTCACTTATAGCTGCCCATGCATGATTGCTAGATGGTCAGCATATGCATACTTTCTGGATACAGTGGTTGGCAGGTCAGAGATGTAGATGTTGAAGACAAGGGCGTCAGGACAGATCCCTTTTGGACACCGTTCTTGAGGCGTCTATGGTATCTAGACATCTAATCACTACAGCATGATTGTGCTCAACAGCGAGATTCTTACTAAGTTGCATACAGGAGTAAATTATTTTTGTTTAGAATAATGTGTACTTATGTATATATAACATTTTGCTAACAAAGTAGTGGACCATGCAATTTTTACCAAAAGTTATTTCTGGCCCACATCAGTAAAAAGGTTGAGAAAGACTGATCTAAACAAGAAACAGAGGTTGGTAGTACTGACAAAAGATCAAAGATCACACACTGCATGAAAGAATGGCAATTATGTGAAGTTAATAATTTGGCATAACTTTTTTTTTTTCACCTGGACCCATTTTTCTTTTCTTTTGAGAGTGTACCTCAGTTACATATCCAATCAATCAGATATTTTTATGCACCTGTCTGATATGTGTGTTTGACAACATTGCTAGCAAAAAAAATTTATAGTGAACAGATGCTGTAGTTAGGAATCTATGTGTAGTGGCAAATTCAGGTGCAAAGACTAATTGTCTGAAATCTCCCTGCAACTGTTTACAATTTTTTAGACATGAAACAATTCATTACACAGTGAAGTGCATTACCAGCAATTGTTTAATATCACTTTTTATCTCTGTAGTTTTTTTATTGCGAGCATGTTTTTCCCACCTTTACCATGTTTGAATCTCACTAGTATGTTTTGGTTACCTTATTTTGCATGCATGTTCTTTCAACAATAGACATTTCTTTTTGCTACCAGCTTTACCTGCAGGTGTGTTGCATATGCCTACACTTTGAACTTGTGATACCATTGCAAAGTAGAACAGTTGCAAGAAATGACAAGGTTCAGTTGCCCAAATCACCCACAGTTGCTGTATTTGTACTTGAGAAATAAAACAGTCATGGTTGCAGAGTCAAAGATAAAATGTCCAACTGCAATCCTTCCCAAAATTTCCGACTGCCGACTCCTTAGCATAACATGAATGAAGTTGGGCTGTCAACAAGTTTGTAGCAAATAGCAATCATTGGAAATCATGGTACACAGCAAGAATTCCCTGTTTCAATAAAAATTTGAAAAGAACTGTGCCATTTGAAGATGCAGGAGTTAGGTGCAACGCATAAAATGATTCAATTGGACTTCCGGAGTCAGAGTTGAATAAATAAATCTGACTCCTAGTGTTCTTAGGAATCCGACTCCAACTTTATCCAAAAACCTCCAGCTCCAACTCTGCAACCCTGCTAACAGTACATGCCAGCATGTTAAGTGTTTGCAGCAGAACCCAAATGAACTTGGCTGTAAATTATTTTTTTTAATAAACTGCTGCTTGGTTTTCCTACAATCAAAATTGATGAAGGATGTTGCTTGAAATGTTTTAAAGTTATGGTTTGCAAAGGAAGTCTGCCAAACGAATCATCCTTTATTCTCTAATGCATGATTTTTTGTATTTAGGAAAATGCGTTTGATTATTGTCAAGGAGGTTTTGCTAATAAACCTAAGCTTAGCAAAGAACTCTTTCTTTTAAATTAGTTAAGGTTATAATTTTGATAGTGCATTGTTTTTGAAATTTTCAACTGAATATATGTTGAGCATACTTGTAACTAGAGATAGACCGATATATGGGTTTCACCAATATATTGGTATCGGCCTCAGTAGGTGTTGACAAAACACTGTTATATTCCCCACAGATCCATACAACTTGCGTAAGAAAGCACAATGAACCAAGTCAAGACAGTTATCTTGCAGCAACGCTAACAGGTACGATTTCATAAACAAGCAGACAAGATGAACCATGGAACACGTGTCGCCCATCACAGCCAAAACAAAATATCTTTAAGTAGATTACTTAAAAATAATAGCAAAATATTGAAATTGCTGCAATTTGAAAAATTTCAGCTCATAAATCCCGAGTTTTGAAGTTTTTGAAAAAAAGGTAAGCCATTGAATACATTATTTTTGCTAATGAAGCAGAAATCATGATTTACAAATTTTGGAAATATCGGTTATCGGTCCATGAATGGCCGATATATCGGTATCGGCCCCAGAAAAGCCATATTAGTCGATCTCTACTTGTAACAGCCCCAAAAGTAATTTGTAGCAGTCAAAACAGTGATTTTGCATGGGCAAGTAGGTAAAGAAATTCAAAAGTTTGAAATAAGAGACAATAAGCAGTTTTTGTGACCAATCCTGACTTTCCGAATTTGTGTAAATTGTGCATCAGCCACAATGTGTGGGAAGGGCAAGTGTATGACTCAGCACCATTTGTCTGAAGTAGAGCCCTGTGTGACTTTTTAAACAGAACTTTGGGTTCAAATAAACCAATGTAATATATACTCAAACCAAGGTAATGTGGTTAAGCAATTTAATTTCCACAGAAGGGCCACCTTCAAGATTTTTCCAGGGCCTTTGAATTCAGCTTTCACTGCCTTGAATAGTTTGTCACCAGTATCTACAATGAGTTGAACTATTACTTTGCTTCAGTAGTCACAGTAGGGAGAAAAAATTGTATTTGGCCCTCAATAGTGTTCTGCAATATGGGAAGCACACTGGCTTCATAATGAAGAATCCAGGAGAAGAAATAGCATGCTGGTTGCATTGCACCTAATAGATTTTTTCCACTACCATATTACTTTGATTGTAAGCCGCGGCTTATAGTTTTTTTATGGTTTTGTGTGGCTTACAATCAATGGTGGCTTGCACTTTTTTCTTTACCTTATTGAAAGGTCAAGATGACACTTTCTTTGGCTACATCTTGTCAACAACTCTTTTTGTATTCTCTTTCTTCACTTCAGCATCATGTCTATACTCTGCTCAGCAGGGATTATGATGAACAGAGGGCGTTTATAGTGGTGTAGCATCATTACCAGGGTTGCCAATTATACACAAAACATGCTAGTATCCAAAAGTATCTCAGAGGCTTAGGTAAGCTATGTTCAAGTGCTGCTTACGATCAAGGGTAGCTTACAGTAATTTTTTAACACCATTTCATGCGTCTTACAATCAAGGACGGCTTACAATTAACACCTTTGCTGCCGGTATACAAAATATTCAAACTTTGAGCTCCTGCGTTAGCCGAGGTTTTTGCACCACTTTGCAATTCCATTACTTGCTATGCAATTGAGCTAGAGAGCTATTCAGACCATCAAAAGATGTGGCAAATCTTCTAGATTGTAATAAAAAAAATCTTAGGTTGTGGGTTTCAGTTTTTTTGTGGGTGACGTCATAAGTGGGGTAGGTTTTAGGCCATTTTAGCTAAGGTTATAGGTTACCTGTCCCTGGACCCTAACCGCTAGATGGAATTTTAGACTCAAGTTTTCTTGGAAACTAAGCTAGAATCTGAGTCATTTGAACCTTTGATGGTTCAAAAGTTATGGCCAAAAAAACAATTTTGGGTAAAAATTACCCAAAAAGATTTTTTTACCCAATTTTGGTTATTTTGCCATAACTTTTGAACCAAAAACGTTAGAAACTCAATCAAAGGCTCAAAAGACTCGGATTTGAGGCTAGTTTCCACTAAAAACTTGAGGGCAGTATTTCCTTCCTGCTGTTGGGGCCCAGGGCTTGATAACCTCAGTCAAAAACGGCCTAAACCTACCCCACTTATGATGTCACTCACAAAAAAACAAAACCTAAAAATGTTTTTTCATTGCAAACTAGAAGACTCGCCAAGTCTTGAGGGTTTGAACAGCTCTCTAGCACAATTGACTAGCGAGTAATGGAGTTGCAAAGTGGTGTGAAAATAACCAATGTGTGGTTTCAAGGTACGATACACGTGTACACTAGTTCCCAAGGTGTTAAATTCCTCAGTGGGCATTTGGATTTCGAATTCCTACTGCCCAAAGCCTCTACTGGCAACTATGCAGCAGAAACATGTTCGAAAATGTACAAAATATACCCTCAAAAGTTGATTTTTGAAAGTTTCAATTTTGCCTTAAACCCATTTATTTCAGCAAGGATGTAAAAAAATTAGCTCAATTTGTAGGTCACTTTAGTGTGAAGTAATGTCACAAAGAAAAAACAAATCTTTGTATGATAATGAGTCCTCTGACTCAGGAAACTTCCCCAGCTCTGTTTCCAAAAGCCTTGGTATTTCATCTTTCAAAGTAGTGAACCTTCATATTACTTCTTACTTAACCACCTTAGTTCAGTGTCATACATTAGATAAATGTATTCTACACAAGCCTCCTGAAAGACTTTGATATGCGATGGCTTAGATGATTACTTCCGATGAAGGTTATCAATTTGATGGTAGAAGTTACATGATCAAATTCTAAAATCCTGTTGCATAAAACCTGCTGGTGTATGATGCAGTGGCACATGATTATCCTTCTGCTTACTCCTGCAGCAAAACCACAGCATCATTTTTTCCACAGATAGGAGTGGTGTAAGTGCATATTCCAACAAACTTGTTGAAATCACATGATAGTTGAAAACAACTGTTTCCCTGCATATCTTTTCCAGTTGTCCAACCGTTTGTGGACTGCATACCACCAAACTCTTCAGTCACATTAAAATCCTCATCAACGCCACTTAAAAACACAAACTTGTGTTGTCTGTGCAATTTATGCTTGCATTGAGAGCCAATGGATCGAAAAAATTCTGAAACTTCCTGTTTTAACTGGTAAGTTAAATTTTGCCATGATATCTTCTCTTCATTGTTCAGTGTTATGAAAAAGACTGATGTTTTCAAACTTTCTAGCACCTCTAGGTAACCCAAAGTAACTGCACTCAATGTTCATTTTTAACACATTTTCCATCAATGTTGTGTTTCCATCTGTAGCAATTGCCATAGATATTTGGAGACTAAAGTTACATTTTCATTACTTGGAACCTGCACACAAAAGTCATTAATTATCATATCATCAATTCTTACAGTAATTAAGTGTAGAGTTGCACAATTTTTGTGCAATTTGCTATTACTTTGCGGTGTGCAAGCAAACATTATTGCAATTACTGTTCACATCAACAACAGTTTTGCACATAATTTTGTAGAATTTCTTTAAATCATTTGTATTTGGCTTTCTGCACCAAAAGCTTTTGTGGGCTGCAGGCTTGCATTAAAACATGATCTTGCAATGATTTTTTAAATCAATTTCAGCCTGTTACTAGATTGGAACAAAAAGAGACCATTTTTACTGCAACCTATTCAGTCACACTACTAGCCACTGACACAACCCCAGTCAAGCAGGAAAAAGTAACTGCATCACAATGTCAAGATGAAATGTAATGCCACTAAGTGGAAGTATGCCATCTCATGTGGTGATCAGTGTTTAAAAGTGATCTTCAGCACACTAATACTTTAAATAAGCTTCTAGTACAGGTTTTGACACATACTTTTTCTTCCTTAGCTTGTACTTGAAAGCAGAATGGATTTTATCGTGATTATAATGCAGTTTTTACTCAAGGCTTTTTTGTGCAATTTACAGTTATAGTCATTATAAAGCTGTGTATTGTCATGGACACTTCATCGTGGAGACTACGTGTGCTGTTGGAACCTCGTGGATTTATTCGGGTATTAGAAGTGATCTTGGCAATAGTGGCATTTGCTACTACAGGTGGATACAGTGGTCAAGCTACTTATTCTATAGCATGCAAACCTCTGGCTAATGCCTCTCAACACTTTACTACTCCCATCTCATACCCATTTCGACTTTCATCTACTGTCATCACCATTGAAAAACCCTGTAACAAGACAACACTTAATTACCGAATGGAAGGAGACCTATCACCTTCAGCCCAGTGGTTTGAATTTGTTGGTGTCACTGCTTTTCTTTATGCTCTTGGCTCTGTTGTGTTCTATGTGGTGTTTGATGCTGTGATTCGACAAACTCATGAACGTCTTGTTACCATTGGTGACTTGGCTGGTACAGTACTTTATGCCTTTTTTTGGCTTACAGCTGCTTCTGCTTGGGCATGGGGTCTTGGACAAGTAAAGATTTGGTCTGGTCATGAAAAAGTGCTTGGATCTGCAGAGTTTAAAGATTTGTGTCAATCAGCAACTTGCCGGCTGAATAGTGGGGCAGACTATTCTCCACTAACAGCATCTGTAGCATTTGGATTTTTGAATTTCTTTCTGTGGTTATGCAACATTTGGTTTGTGTACAAGGAATCTCCTTATCATCAAGAACCTGACAAGCAAATGGATCCTTCTCCTCAGCCTCCCAACACAATGTAATGTTGAAGTATGATTGATGTTTGTCAAACAGATCTAGAATACTCACCTTCAAATAGTTTTGAAGATGTATTGGAACAGTTCGCAAAGCAGTTTTTGCTGGTTTGATTTTTTTCAACAGCATTGAGTTGAATATTAACAAATCATGCTAATCTCAAGAACACCTGATGTTTGTTTTGCTGTTGGACTCCTGTGAATTTGTGGAACTAGCAAAGATTGTGAACATTCCTTTGTTTTGTTGTCCTAAACTGGTTATGTTTCCAAGCAACAAAGTATGTTTATTCTTGTCCAGGTTAGGGTTTAAATAGTGAGGGCAGGGCAGCAGTTTTAAGGACTTTGATAGCCAGTTGTGTAAAATGTTTTGAAACAAATTAAGTCATTTATCTGAAAGTCAACATCGAGATTTGTATTGTTAATTTTACTGCTACTACCTAACATGTTTTTCTTGACAAATTCATTTGAGTATAAAAATGTTTTTGTTGTTGTTCACTTGAACAAAAAAGTGTAACAAAATGTTTAAAACCACTTGTCTAGGTTGTTGGTTGGTTGTTACATGATAGTGGTTGTGGTTACACCAGGAGTTCATTTACTCCTTATACCCTCAACAAGCCCTTAATGCCTTACGATTGATTTCATAAAATGTTGCTGATGAAATTGAAGCTTTCAAAGAAATTCTTTTTCCAATGTGATGCTTTGTATGGTTTATTATGGCTATGAATATGTTGATCTAGTTACATTGAGCTTTTCAGACATTGTTAAAACGTTTCACAGCTAAATTCTTGGCCACAATGATAGGGCTATTGGTGCCAAGATATATTTGCCTAGTCTTTAATTTACTAAGAGGAATCCATTGCTCATAATAATACCCAAAGTTTTAACATTGACAAGTTAAAATCTTTTTTTAGGGAGTAATCATATCAACTTAGTTTATCAAGCAAAATACCAAGAAAGCTGTAAGAAACCTACCATTTTTCATCAAATAAACAGTTCAAACTTTTCTGTAGAGGTGTGGAGTTGCCCATGCTGACTCTCTAGGGAAGACCACCTGGAAAATTATCATAAATGCTGGTTGATTTGGGCACAGATCATTTGAATTATTTGTACAGTAACCTACACTTAGCAAGAATTAGTGTGTCAATAACATGTTTGTTACTTAGCCATTTCAGTGTAACCATATAATACACAACGCTGTAGGCATTGTAGTGTATCAGATCTTTTTGTCACTGTTATGGCTGTTGCATCGTGGATGAGCTGCAGTTTCCCAAACAACCTGTATATTTGATGTGGTACTAATATTAATTCATACGAAGCAGCAGAAAAATTGCCAAACAGGAAAAAACTAAGTGACAAATTTTAAGAGTTCTGACCATTGCATCGTCAAAACCTCTTTTTGTAAACATATAGGATCTATCTCGAATTGATCTTACACTCAGTACAATTGGGTATATCTCATGGAGCTTAACAAATTAACCCATAGAAATCGCATAGACTTAGCTTCAAAAGTTGGGTCGTTTACAATTTGTCACCTTTTTTGATATGCTGAAACATCTGTATCACCAGTTACTGACTGAGCACTGCTTCGTTTGTGAGCGAAATGTGTGTAATTCATATCAATATGACTAGAGCTTTCCTACAGCACTTTTTGGGTCAAACTGTTTTTAAGTATTAACAGGGCTGAATTGAAGTAGAATACTTTTTTTAAATTTTGGTGAAAGATGCAACATCATTGGCAGTGTTTGTTTGCAACTCTCAGTCACAGCACGCACTGATCGCGATGACCAGACGGTAGAATTTAGTTTAATTTCGAAGAAGAAATTCAATTTAAATAGCAATCTCTCACAAACTTGATGTGTCCGACCTCTTGGGTACAGGCAATTCAAGTATGAACAAATAACGTCAAAGCACAGACAATGAAATTATTTATTTAGTGGGCCGTTTGATGAAAACTAGTTTAACTAGTGGGCCGTTTGATGAAAACTAGTTTTTTAATTGGAACTGGATAATATTTTACGACATATTTAGCAAATAGTTTCGGGTGTAGAAACGTTACACTGTCGTTAAAATTTTCTTATCTCTTGTGAAAATGTGAGTGGCATCTAACATACTGTTATACTTGGTTAATCCTTCGCCTTTGTGTTCAGTCGTCATTACTGCGATACAGATAGCACTCAAGTCACAATGAAATGTCGCTGCAATTATCTGTGCGGTTTTCCAAAGTTAGTTTTGATGCGCGCTTTTGTGCTCATGTGAAGTGGAACTGATGTTTGTCTTGGATCACATTAGGCGATGTCATCCATTGCAAATTCCTTCCATAATCATGTTGAATCTGAATCGGTACGAAAAGCGGCATGTGAATATAATTACAGCTAAGTTGCGATGCATTCTTTCTTATCTTCACACTAGTCATCACAAATGTTTTTTGTCCGCCTACAATATGTGTTCAGTAATTTTCATTCTGCATGAGATCTTAGTGCGTGGTTTGGCGTATTGTATCAGGCTGTATTTTGTTTGCTGTAGCTGTTGCCTGGTTGTTGATGCTGTAACCATCGTGGCTTAATAAATATAATGTGAACATTCTTTTGACTGGAGACGAATGCGGTCTAAATCTATTAACGAGAACTGCATCAAACAAGCCACATTTTCGCCATTTTTCAGTTATCGCTTGTCAGCAATCTTAACGTGTGAACGAAAGATATCCACGTTTTGACGTGAATTTGTCAAGATACGGTATGTGTTTGCTTAGCATGTAAATTTAGCACTTTCAATGCCGGAGGATTGCAATAGAGTAAATCACTCTGCACTGTTGCAACCTCTTGTTTGGCGTTGCATTGAATATGCGATTCACCACGAACGGAATGTGCGCGAAGAACAACCCCAATCGTAAATATGTGTCGCGAACAAGCAATAATAGAGTGATTGCGGCGCATGATCTCTTGTTGCTTGCTGCCACAGTGTGAAACTTTGCGCACTTACCGCTCGGGCTTTGCGAGCGCATCAGTACCAGGCAATTTAACGAAATTCTTTGCAGTGGCAACCTTTCAACCAGGATAAAGGCAAGATTAGAGCTGGCTGCCACTTCTGTGACCTACGTTGTGGCAACCTGTTTCCATGCAAGCTATGGATGCCATGAGCTGCCTTCTCAAGTAACTTCACTCCACAAGTGAAAGAACCAAGGAATCAATCACAAATTTTTAATAGGAAATCGATTTCACGTAACACTACGCATCGTCAGTCCTATCATTTGCAAGCAATGCTAACAGGTGTGAAACGTTGAAAGACCAGCACAAGGTCAGAGAAAGTAAACAACCTCAAGGCTGCAATGAAAAAACCGCGCAGACCCAACCGCAACAAATAAAACAAAGCCAAAACTCCTTGCTCAACTACATGCAAACGCTGAAGCCTCAAAACTTACTGCACAAATGACAAGAACTTATGCTAAAACTCAACGCCAGCTAACAATTATTAACACCAAAGAAAAAGTCGCTTTCGGATAGAAGTAACTCTTCAGTGCGAGGCTTCCGAAATAACTTGAAACAACAAGCGTTATGAATCAGTTAACGCGCGTTTTGGTCACTGTGGCAACCAAGTCTCTGCGAGCACGATGGAAAAGCTTTGACTGACGCGAACAAAAACACCTGCACACTGGCTGTGAAAAGTTAAACACAACAACGATCTGTAGAACTGAAATGCATCAGCGGCAGAGAAAACAAAACTGATTATCCTACGCGTGGGAGGATCATGTTTTGAATATTAATTTGTGCGTTAAGTTTGTGATACCACTTATCTTCACATAAATCCATACAAAGGGAATTAGGTTCTTGAACAAAAGTAACGATGTAAGCCTCATGTATCGGCGGTTTATTTACATTGCCATGGAACTCTGAAAAGTGCCGGGACAAGACCACTTTATCTTTGTTATTTTCATCAATTTCACAATTGGGTCTGTTCTCTGTTCCAATTACTGCAGTGCGATGACCATCTCGTGGAAAATTTGTTCTTGGTTTGCCCGACATATTGTTCGTGGCAAATAACACAAGTCACTACATAAATACCATGGTTTGCGCGTGTCAATTTTTGGTTGAGCGGGAAGGTTTTATTTTTGCCGACTGTTTGTGAAACACATGGCACCATTGATTTGTTGTGTTTTCCATAGTTACCACAAAGTGCACAGTGGCCACAAGGACCCGACATTCCTTTGACATGCTCTCTCGTCTTGCTTAAAGCAAGGTACTTGTAGCTAGTAAGTAATTGTCCAATTGTAGTTGGTCTTTTGTAGGTTATCATTGCTTTCGTATTTAAGTTTTTCTCTCTGTGTGTGAGAGTTATCAGGTGGGGAAAAGATGTAGCCCAAACTTGTGGGTCATCTTTCTTGTCGCCTTTTGGGGCCCGTAGTCTTTCCTCCGAATTTGATGCCACTGCTATAAGCCCCGTAAGAAGCCCCCCTAAATTTTTTTTCGCCCTCCCTGGAAAAATGTGTTAGGCATAGTTCAAAACTATTGGACATAGTTTAAAAAATTTGGGCCCCTCAGAAAACTCTTCGCCCCACCTAGCGTCCCAAGGTGGTTACGGACCTGATTGCTATCATGTCATTAGTCATGTCCAAAAGGAAGCTTGAGCGGATCGCTTTTTCTTTGAGTCGGTTTAAGCTGCTGAGGTAGTCTTCTTTCCTTTGGTTCAGACGTCTCAATCTCATTGCTTCTCCAAATAAGATTGACTTGAAGGTTGACTGTGGATGGTGTGATTTTCCGTTTATGAGCTGCCTCCCTTCTGCTGTGAGTTTAGCGATGTCGACTTTTTCTTTGATGTTAATCGTTAGCTAACGTTGAGTTTTAGTATAAGTTCTTGTCATTTGTGCAGTAAGTTTTGAGGCTTCAGCGTTTGCATGTAGTTGAGCAAGGGGTTTTGGTTTTGTTTTATTTGTCGCGGTTGGGTCTGCGCGGTTTTTCATTGCAGTCTTGAGGTTGTTTACTTTCTCTGACCTTGTGTTGGCCTTTCAACGTTTCACACCTGTTAGCATTGCTTGCAAATGATAGGACTGACGATGCGTAGTGTTACGTGAAATCGATTTCCTATTAAAAATTTGTGAATGATTCCTTGCTTCTTTCACTTGTGGAGTGAAGTTACTTGAATACAGGTATGTGCAAGTTTGAATCATCGCAAAAAGATGTAAGCAGAGCTCAGTCGACTGACTCCTCTAAAGCCTATAGAAAACCTAGAGCTTTTATTTGTTGAGCTGCCTTCTCTTTAGACAAATTTCCAGCGAACCATCGCACCTAGATGAAATATGTGCAGTGAAGTTAGAATACAAGTTTTAGCATGAAACCAATCCTTTCATTTTTTAAATGTTTACACCTGAATGTGGTAATCATGATAGATGTGGAGCACTCACAGCCATGGCTTACGTTTTCCTAATGTTGCAATCAGGGAGTGGAGCCGTCCGAAAAATGGCACATCTCCGGTCCCGGAGCTCTTCATGAACATGGCTCCAGCTCGGAGCTCTTGGTTTTCATGAGTGTGGCTCCGGCTCCGGAGCTCTTTTTTTTCATAGCATGGCTCCAACTCCGGCTCTGTTCGTTTTTACACATTGATATTTTCGCTTGTGTTGGTGTGCCTCAAGTTAATGGAAAATGAACTATAACAAGTACACAAAACTAAGAGAATATACCAAACATTTTTGAGTAATTTAATCTGATAGAGGAAATCAGCGAAAAAGCAACAATAGCAACAATCACAGGTTCAGACGATTCAGAAAACAATTTTACTAGCAGAAACGTAACTCAACGATAATATAAACGAATTCTGGAAAGGCAGTCGCTGGTTTTGCCGTCAATGCCTGAGGACCTTTTGGTATTTCTTACGACCAGAATCAAGAAAATGGCTGTTTGGAAAACTACATCAGTGTCCGAACATTTTAACACAGACCATGCAGTCCCAGTTGACCAAGTCTTTTCCACTCGTTGCATGCTTTGCCTGTTGCAGCCTTAGCGATTCCAGCTAACATCGCTGCCCGGGGAAATCGTGCACAGAGGGCAAAATACAGTCGATTACCTCATGTGTTCTTTCTAACATGCACACATTTGCATTAACACAAACACGAAGATGTGTTTCAAAGTCCGTTCGAATAAATAGTATGACTTCTCGCAAGAGACTCACCTTTGACTTTGATTTCCTATCTTTTGCACTCATAATAAGGAGTGATGAATCGTAAAGTAATGCACAACTTAACCTGCAAGCTTAGGAGAAAATAAGACTGGTTACCGTGCTGAAAACAATTTTGTTCCACAGATGAAAACTTCAAGAAAAATCCGCATTTGCTTACATTGCTTTTTTATACCCTGATAATGTACTGCTATGTAAAGCAATGCTAGTTCGCTACCAAATAGTTAAAACTTTCATGTGATGCTGCTGCAAGTAAACGTAGTTTCCTAGTGAGCTTTGCCAGTAATCTAATAAACCTTGCTGGTAAGCCTAACAGTTTTTAATAAAACTTCCTACTTTGCAATGGCGTGCCGTGCATTTCACGTTTAAATCTGCAATACAATCGTATCTTAATAATACTCCCTGCTAAGAAGCATGGTTACACAGCTACAAAAGCTATGGATATTATATACCTACTCATTATAGCTCGTTCTTTTTAGATCGCTGCACCAATACATACCCTGTGTGATAATTCTGACCAGAAAGTGAGATGTGGTAGTTAACGTTTTTCTTCCTTCTGCAAGTAATACCACGCCTGTCCAGCTACGATGCAACAGCCTCAGCGATGATTAAACCAAGGAAACATCAAAGGCTTGCAGATCCATTGTTGCTGTCTGGTGTTGTTACCAGTAACGGATTTACGCATAGGCCATGGCCTAGGGCCCCGCGCAACTCCCTCCTATAACGACTCGTTACTAACTCAAAATTTGGAAAACTGCGTAGACGCATAACTTAACAATTTACTTTGAAAAGCAAGACTCTTATCAATACAAACAACACGATAATATTGTTTGTTACGCATTTCTGCGTCAGAATCCGATGTTACGGCAGTCCAAAATTGCGAAAAATTAATGATAACTTCGCTTGCCTGAAGGCACGAAAAAAACTTTGTGACAGACTGTGAGCTGTTGGATATGTTTTTGACACACATTTGGTATCAGTTGATGCAGATAATTATGTATTTGCCCTCTTCTTCATGAATACAATCGCTGGTGCTAGTGAGGGCTACCTGTGATAACGGTTTCAAATGTGCTTGACAGAAAGACAGAGCAATGGTGTTGTCAGCAAGCCCGTAACCAGGGGGGGAGAAGCCCCCCTAAAAAGTTTTCTCCCCCCTGGAAAAACGTGTTGGACATATTTTGAAACTATTGACATGGTTTGAAAAATTTGTCCCCTTCTCAGAAAACTCTTCGCCGCCTGGTGTCCCAGACTGGTTACGGGCCTGGTTGCCAGGCACTTTGATTGGGTTGATCAAAAACCCGGATACCTCGCTTTGCTCACGAATTTGAAGAATTATGCATAACGTGACGTCATTTTGCTACAATGGCCCACGTGTCCCCAAGGGCTACGCGCCTCTCTCAATAGCTTGTAGTTCATCAAAGTACAGTAAATGCATTAGCGCCATCAAGCGTATACTCTCAATTACCCCCATGTATACTGTATATCCTCGTCTTCTTTCATGTATTTGCGTGTTTCTCTTTACAGCGATGCATGTTTGAAGTCTAGCGCCTTGCGTGTGGGAATAAAGAAGTTACACCAGTGGTTCCCAACTTTTTTCATCTCGCGACCCCATTTGAAAATATGGCATAAGCTCGCGACCCTATTTGAAAATATGACTTAGCCGCTCAGCCCCAGCCATTAACTGCAACATTAAGGTGTTCAAATAACAACTGACAAGATGAAAAGCACATCATTTTACATGGTACCCTACATCCACTGTATTTACATTCATACGCATAAGTAACAGCACCCATGCTAATCAGTAGGACGACTGTGCTTGCAGCCGTGCAACTAGTCTTGAAATTCGTGGAGACGTATTGTTGATAGCTAAGCTCATGTCATTCTGAATGTCCGGTCTATTCTTTGACTTCTGTTTTACTGTAATGTGAACAGGGGTTGAACATCCAGCCTCACAGACAGAGGTAGATATTAGAATTTAGGGGCCCGAGGCAAACTCTTAGAAAATTGCCCTAAAACAGTTGTTGAGGAGCCCCCTTTGGCACGTTTGCAAATAATTGTTGCTTTATTTTAAAAAACATATGGCTTGTTTCAGATCTTAATAAAATGTGGCTTTAGAGTGGTTTATAAGTTTTTTAACAGGAACGTGCAAAAGCCTGTTTTTTTGCTGAGACCTTTCGGTCGTCTTTCTTGCAATAGTATTAAAACTTATTGAAACAGTATTCACTAACCTGATAGTTTGGATATT
>Ga0210059_1006309_pt1 | contig 19062 bp, 11 predicted proteins | sample Ectturendosymbi2_FD_188042 | JGI IMG/M metagenome (GOLD analysis project Ga0210059, IMG submission 188042) | Ecteinascidia turbinata endosymbiont from Florida, USA - Sample 2 (SPAdes) (version 2) | ecosystem: Host-associated > Tunicates > Ascidians > Unclassified | place: Key West, Florida... | reverse complement strand
CTTTGTTGCATCACTAAATATGTAATGTCAAAGTGTCGGTGTCCGTTTGAAGGAATGCGTGACTTCAGGACTAGCACACGTACAAAGGTTTTCAGGTTTAACCAGAAATTTATAAAAGTTTTGAAGTGCAGTGCAAAGTTTAAGTGCCGCGCAGTGGGTAAAAGTCGGTGGTACTGGGTATGATGCACCAATCCAGCTGCATACTAGTCACCCGCACGGTGAAAGCCCTTCTCAAATAGCCGCTGCTGCTTCACACAAGTAACTCGTTGCTAGGTGGGCGTGGTTAGACAGGCTTCATCAATGATCTGGAACGTTATCCGCAGTGTGATTGGCTGAAAACCTCTTATTCAGCGAATAAGGTTACATTTTGTAAATATGCCCCTGGGCATCACTAGACCTCTGCACGCCACTGATTGTGTCAGATGTATTGCCTACTAGTAAACCTGCCCAACTCTTCGTCTTGTTTCAGCAATTTCATCAAATCGTTTATCATGATTTTTGAAATGTCAATTGAATATATTTACTGTGAGAAATTTCGGCAGACGATATTGCGAGTGGTAAAGCTGTCAGACACAAGAGACTATTGTAAGGATATATTTAATCAATGATGCTATTGTTTTAATTGTAGATACGAGACTTTGTCTGCCAGCTGAAATACTCTTGAAAGGAATGCAACTTTAACTTTATTACGAATGGTTGGGCTATGCTCGCCACCAGATGTGGGTGGACCTAACCACTTTTGCTAGGACTACCTAAACAACACATAACACTTTGAGGCTGTTGTGAGATTCGCATTTTCCCTGCAACTTTAGAGCTTGACTTTGAAACTCCAGCAACAGTTAAGCACTGAACCTAAAATGCAAAAATGCTTGAAGAGTAGCCTGCAGTAACCCCACGCAAACGTAAAGATAACACAATGTAAAAATATGAGTATGCTGTTTCTGTCACCAGGCAGAGCTCCTGGGTGCAAACTTTGCTTCACTCGTGTGATAGCAATTCAGTAGCCTATTTATCGTTGATAATTCAAGAGTGTATGCAAACTCTCTTACTCAAAAGATGGCAAGAAACAAAGTCAAAGTGTACACACACAGCATTTCTGAAAATTTTCAGAGTGGTACACGAAAAAAAGGATAAAAATGGCTCAGAAAGGGACTACTGTTGCGATCGGAAAGCTCGAGCGGCATGCGCGCAAAGCTTCGCACCATGGCAGCAAGCAACAATAGAGATCATGCTCGCAATCTCTCTTACTGTTGCTTGCTCGCGCTACACATATGATGGTGTTATTCTTCATGCACGTAACGTTCGTGGTGAATCATACAATGAATGCAACACCACCGGAGAGGTTGCAACACTACCAACAATTTAAACGATCACCCAATCCCAGCATATGTGTGGTTAAATACCAATCATTTACGAAAATTTCGATCAGATTGCCTGTCTCAAGGTACATCCTGTAAGGAGATAATTAACCAGTAAGACAAAGAAAAATTCAAGTAAAACTTTTCTTGAAAATGATTAGAATACAAAATTTCAACTTCACTATTTGAAAGTTTCTGCAAATGTCAAAAATGCTATGCAAGGTTTTGAAAATTTAGGGAGAGGCAAATGCCCCAACCCCCTGGTTCCGCGCCTGTTGAGCAACAAGCCTATAAGAACAAGGCTTCCGTCATCGTCTTACAGGAGACTCACCACACAACTGCAGACAAGCTAGTGATTCCCAAATTTTCACTAGCTGGGTCTGTACTGAGCAGGATCCTTGGCCTTGCCACGTTTGTCCATGAGCGGTTGGAATGGTCACTGGTCGATCAGTCTCCAAAACAATCAGAGACTGAGTGATTGTGCATGGACGTCGCAGGATACAAGATCATTCTTCTTCTTTTGAGCTAGTTGTTCAAACCACTGCTTGGCCGCACTAGATCTCGGGTTGTGTTGAGAAGCCATTTGGTTGTCTCATCGTCCAGAACCATCAGGCCGTGCAGTCCAGGGGGAGGTCGATGGATTGGACATCGGAGGACAACATGGTCGACAGTTTGTTTTTCTGCGCCACACTCACAGGCCGCAGAGGAGGCCACACCCAATTTGTTCAAGCAGGAGCGGAAACGTCCAATTCCTGTGCGGAGGCGGTTAAGCCAGACCCACGCTCTTCTTGGGAGACTCATCTTCTTGGGAGAGGATGAAAATGTGGAGTCTTGTGGGATTGTCTGCCCACTCCGCATTCCATTAGTGATCCGACCACTGCACCGCACGTATGTTGTTGTCAGATGAACTGATGAGATGTTGTGCAGCGGGTACAAATGGGTGTCTTGATTTGAGGCGTCGTGCGTTTGCACTCGATGGACGGGTGAGCGCTGAGTGGAGCAGATGTCCAGGCTCCATGTCACGGGGTGCTAGAAACAGTTTGGGTCCATTGGAAGGTTGTCCGCTGGTGTAGGACGCAGGTATCTAGTCACAATTCGCAAGGCGTCGTTGATAGCTGGGTCAATGAGGCGGGTATGAGTACTGTGGCACCAGACAGGAGCGCCGCACTCTGTGATTGAATAGATCAGGACTGGGATGGCTATTCGCAATGTTGTTGCTCCAACACCCCAGCCGGAGCCAGCAAGCCGACTCAGGAGAACGACGCGTGATGTCAGCTTTTTGCGAAGTGACTCAAGGTGTCAGTGATACGTGAGTGACCTATCCAGTATTACTTTGAGGTATTTGGGCTCGGAGCAGAAGGGCAGGGTTTCGTTGTTGCATTTGACTTTCAGCTCATGTTTTGCTTCCTCGTTGTTAAGAAGGAAGACTGCCGACACCGTTTTTGTAGTGCTGAGCTTTAGCTTCTATGTCTGGAGGTGTTCACCTACAGTTGCCCTGTCCTTGGTCAGCACTAGAGATGGCATGGACAGAAAATTTGTGCCCGTGGTCTGCACAGCATCAGCAACTTCTGTCTGTTGTCCGCACCACGTCTGCATTTGTTGTACATTACTCTGTCCGCGTCCACGCTGCACCGTAATCCCAAAGTATTACCCCCTAATAGCAATGGCGATTTGTGCCCCCTCACTTGAAGCACTGTGCTTCTCATAACATTTTTCTCTGGGTGTAAGTTTTGCCAATGAATATGGCAGTGTCTATTTCGCCGCATAGTGTCTATCTTGCCTCATTAACAGCACTGCTGGAGATATTTTGCCTTTAGCCGAGCTTTATCAGTTGAAGTGGTCACATTTCGTGACAAGTTCGAAACATGCGACCTGCTTAGCTGACTGTGATGTCAGAGTCCAATGGACGAGTTTTGTAATGTCTTTAGTGCTGGTAAATTGTTAGCACCTTCTTGTCTGTGTTGCATGAAATGTAGGCTAAACCTTCCATAAACGCTTTCCCGAAAACCTGACCTGAACCTCTAAATCCTTATACCGTATTCCTAAACCCTAACCCGCTGTCTCTTTGCCTATCCTATTTGTCATGTGGCCACATCAATCGATGGTCTTCAACTATAGGAAAATTGCTAGCCCCAGCACGGGAACCATATATATAGGCCTACATCATTTGTATCATGAAGAAAAACAGACACTACCTGTAAAGCTACAAAAGGTTTTTGATTCTTTTAAATTGTCACGCTTCTCTTTGCTACTGTATGCAAAGTCATAGCAAGCTTTTTCAGGTTCTGTCACAATTTATCAAAACAAGATATTTGTTTTTGCAGTTGCATTAACTGACAAACATGCACAAATCCCTTTAAATCATTGTTTCCACCAAGCACCAACATACATCCCTTGCATTGTGTCAAAGTTATACAGTTTTATAAACTTTACATGTGTTCCGTACCTGTTGCGATTGAGCATTGGTTATGTGATGCACTATATGTTTCACCAACTATCGCATATCAAGTCAGCATGGCAAGGTCACGGTGTGTTAACTAATTGACTGCCGGTCCACGGTATATTCGTGGCTGCTGTCTGATGCTAGAACGACGGTATGGTTTTTGCGCTGGCGCTTGAGTGGGCAAGGCGTTGTTTTTGAAAGGCTCTGGACGAAAAACCTTGCACGATAGAAACCCAAATTCTGCACAAAAACGTAGTCATATTGTGTAGTTTATGAAAATCGAAATCAAATAATTTTTCCACTTCTTTTGGAGAGAAAAACACCCTGAAACAAGGGCGGATTGTCTGTTTTTTGACTTTGAAAGTTTATTGCGCCTATTCCAACAATGGGAAAAATGTAAAAATCACAGAAAGGTTGCTATAGCTGTTACAAAGTATCCTGCCAAGTTTTGATAGGAACATGTCCTAGTGTTGAGTTCGCCTTGCATCCTCAACATGAAGCATCTTGAGAGTCTGAAAAACAAATAAAAGAAGACTTCAAAAGCAAGTTCAGAAAGCAACTTGGAAGTTTGTCTATAACCTCATTGAATAGCAAAGACAAAGAAGAAGCATTAGAGCATTAAAAGTCGCATCACCGAATGGACTGAGTTCCAGGAGAGTGCAATTGGAACAAAGTAACACCTAAAAACACTTAGTTTACAAAGACATTATATTGTGTAGTTATTTGAACTATTGTACATTTATACTCCGTTTGTAATAGCAAGTCACCACTAGGAAGAGAGTGAACCAAAACCTTATAAAAATCAATTGGTTTTGTGATTCAGATAAAAATATAAATAATATTTCTGATCCAAACGGATAAAAACGAACAACAACGAAACACAGTCCGGATTATGGTAAAAAACGCAAACAGAATCACTGGCGACTCCGGAAAATCAGGACTCAACGTGATGACGTTTCATGACGTCATAATAGTAGCCAATGAGAGACGAGAAACGCGGCTCTGGGTTTAAATTCCCGTGCGTTCGCCACGTTCAGTTAGTCTTGAGCCACTTCTTGAGCTATCAACAAGTCCAGCCACTGCAAGACTTTAGGCCACTGCCTACTAATAACCTTAGCCCACTGACTAAGAAGAAATTTCCCACTGGAAACTTATTCAACAGTCTACCGGCACTCTGTTAGACTGAGACTTATTGAATTTTCGGCAGCATGGTTTACTCTCGTCCTCCAAGAAAGAAACTGAACTCGTATTAGCCCCTGATGTTCACAGTAACTTTTGTTACGTACTTTAATCTATGTTATTGGTATACACCCCTGTTGTTTTAATTGAGATTGACAACGCAGTGCTTAACGTTACATTAATAAAACCAAAAGTGAATACAAATACATTTGATGTTAAACTGAGCATAAAGTCGAGCGATACCAGGCGGGTCTAAGTTTCTTAATTGTAAACTTGGGCGTGCCTTGGACATATTCCCACCAAATTATCCAGTGCTCTGGCGGAATTGTCCTGAAAGGCAAACCTGAATGCCACACTAGGCACGCCCAAATTTACAATTAAGAAACTTGGACCCGCCCTTTATCGTTCGACTTTGCGCTCAGTTTTAACATGAGACAAAATTATGTTCACGCATGGTTTTATTATGATAACGTTAAGCACTGTGCTGTTAATCTCAATTACATAAAGAATCTATTCCAAAACAACAGGAGTAAACGAGAATTCGTTTCTTTCATGGAGGAAGAGAGTAAACCATACTTCCATAAATTCAATAGATCTCAGTCTAACAGACTACCTGTAGACTGTATAACAAGTTTCCATGAGGAAACTTCTTCTTAGCCAGTGGGCTAAGGTTAAGATTAGGCAGTGGCCTGCAGTGGTTGGACTTGTTATTGCTCAAACACTGGCTCTAGACTGCCTACTTCTGGCGCGTGCACGGGTGTTTAAACACAGCGCCACTCCGGTCTCCTCGACTCTCATTGATTGATTTTCACGTCTCGAAACGTCACTCTCGTTTTCGACGAATCACGTTCGAGAATGGTTTTCCGGAGGTACCGGTAATTCCGTTTACCGTTTTTGCCGTAATCCGGATGTTTTCCGTTGTTGTTCGTTTTTATCCGTTTAAATCGGGAATATCATTTATAAATTTATACGGATTGTTAATGTAAATGGTTTCTATATTGTTTTGGGTTACTCTCTTCCTAATTGTGACTTGTGGTTACATGAGAAGAATAAATACACAATAGTTCGAATAAATACACAATACAATGTCCTTGTAAACTGAGTGTTTTTAATTGTCACTTTGTTCCAACTTCATTATCTTGGAATTCAGTTCATTCGGTGATGCGACTTTTGGTGTTCCAACATTCGTACCAGTCATTGCTATTCGATGAAACCATTGACAAACTTCTAAGTCGCTTTCTTGACTTGCTTTTGAAGTATTCCCTTGTTTATATTTCAGAGTCACGAGACGTTTCATGTTGAAGATGCAACGCGAACTCAACACAATCCATTGACCGCCCCATGGACTGCATAGCCTGACGGTTCTGGACGATGAGATAACCAACTGGCTGCTCAACATCTGCCTCGAGATCTAGTGCGGCCTAGCAGTTGTTTGAACAACTGTCTCAAAAGAAGAGGAACCAAATATCGTGACTCGAGTCCGGTCGAGTCCTTGACTCGAGTTACGCTATCCCTGTTAATTAGATTGCACCAGTGGTTCCTAACCTTGTTCGTGCCTTTACTCAAATCAAGGTAGCGATTATGTCTTATTACTCTCAATAGGTCGCAGTGATTGCTCATAATACAGAACAATATTGTTATTTTGCTTCTGCGTTTCTGCCCGAAGAATCGCATATTACCCCCATGGCGTAATTTACCCCCAGTTTGGAAACCACTGGATTACACCAATCGACGACGAAACTTAAAGCAATCCTGAAACTCTCAAAGTGACCTGAACACCGGGGATTTGAATTGAATCGGATTGGCAGAATGTTTCATATGTTATTTATGTCGCATGCTGTTGTGTTATGCCAGTGATGGCGTGACTCGAATCAATTAGTCGAATCAACTCCAGTCACAATTTTTAGTGACTTAACTGGAGTAACGTTCAAACGATGCGAGTCTAACCCTGCAGTCGCACTGACTGGTTGACGTACCTTTCATCTTTGCCGCGACGCGACACGTGGATTGCTTCGGTCTTAGGAGTATGTGCTGGCACTTGGCTACACTGTTGGTCTGAGCCTGCTAGCCTGCAGTACGTGAAAGCTTAGAAAGAAACGCGATCGGAATCTTAGCGTTCTTGCGGTGTGATGGGTAGAGAGCTGTATTGGCGTTTGGTTACACGATAAACTTAACAACAAGTTTGACGTTTTGTTCTGCGTAAGGAGCCATTTTTGTGGGTCGGTTGTTACAGAAGCCACACGTTGGGAAGCAGAACCATCCCAGAAACTGAGAAAGTCTTTTATCGGGAGTTTTGCGTTTGTGCAGGGGCTCCCGGCTTGTGTTTCAGCCACAATGCTGCGTCGCTCTGAGCCATCTGAAGCGAGAGTCGAACCGACGACCAGAAGAACCGTCGCCAGAAAGTCTTCAATAGATAGGGGGATTTTTTCGTTTCATGTTTGTGCATGGGGGTTTGACGTTCAAAAAATTGACAAAAACTCCACTGATTTATAGTGTTTCATATTTCAATTAGGGGGTCTTGGAGCTTTGTTTGGGGGTGTCAAGCCCACCAAACCCTATGCGGTGACAGGTCTGCGACTGCTGATGACCCTCTGGGTAACAGCACTTTTTCCCAGTTAACTAGGTAGACTCTACTATTGCTGCTACAAATTCAATATTTTATTTACATGGTGAATCACCACGCCACACTTCTCATTCTAAAATTTAACAAAAACAGTAACTTATTTATATACTAGTCTGTTTCACATTACAATTTGGGGAGGGCTTGAAGCTTTTTGTTTGGGGGGATAACCTAAGCCCACCAAAGCCCCTCGTGGTGACAGGACTGCTCACAAGACAATACTACAGCATGCAGTAGCCTAGAGGCAACAGAGCCACTCAGCATGAAGCTCTGGTCACCTCTGTCATTGAAAAATCGTAATACATGCTAACTCAATGACTGCAAATGTAGTTTTGAAATTTTGTACAGTTGCTGCTAATAAATTGTGAAAGAATAAACACTAATGAGGTAGTGGCTATAGGTCCACCAGCGGATCTTCGTTTTTGAAAATTTACTGTCTACCGCTTGTAAGGTGACAGTAACGCACGACCAGTGTACAGTAGTAGACTGCACTAGGCTTGGTAGAAACGTAGTAAACCTAAACCCTAAACTTAACCCCTAAAAGTAAACCCTGAATGTAACTCCTAAGCTTAAACCCCAACCCTAAATCTTAAATCGGAACGCAAATGTTTGGAAACTTTTGAAAAAAAAAATCGGTCCCATGAAAAGTGCAGCTATTCACTACTACTAAAATGAAATACGTGATGGAGAGAGCCGAACTGAAAACCATTCACACAGTAGGCTTGGATGCATCTGCTCGACTATCATGACGGTGCCGCTATGCTATTGAAAAACTTGTCATTTTATTCGAAGTGTGTCACCGCCGGCGTACCTATAGTCCCTTCATATTATGACATTACAGTAGCCTATTATATAAGCCTAAAATTAACCTGTTGACAGGATTGCTTCCTGCACGAAAAAGCACTGACTACAGTGTTTTCACTTGACAAACCGTTTGTATCAGGGCTGTGGAGCTAGAGCCCAAGCAATTTAAAATTTTGAATGGCTGGAGGCCAAAAAATTTTGAATGGTGGAGCCGGAGCTTGAAATTTCGATTCTCGTTCAATAGACAAAGTTTGTGGAACAAGCCAATTGTACAAATAATACAATGGTTTTCAGTTTGTAATGGACCAAATTGTTCTGGAGCTGGAACCAAAAACTTTTAGATGCTGGAGCCGGAGCCAAAAATTTGAGTTCCGGCTCTGCAGCTCTGGTTTGTATTGACTTTATTTTCTATAGCCTAGTAGGCTAGTTGGATCTATACCAAAACTCCAAAAATGGTGAATGAAATGTTCAAAACCAAGAAATATGTTAAATTTGTTCAAAACATCACATAGTGCTTAGCCTGGTACTAGATCTTTATAATTTAGTGCTGAGAATTTTTGTGCTTTGATATAAAAATATTAACTGTTACTTGAAAACCTTGTGAAAATCATTTTTCAAAATTCAAAAAGTTGTATGTGTGTAGTTATTTTACTTGGTCTTACAGTATTTGATCAAGTTACTTGTGTAGAAAATGATAAAAGCAATTAAGTGACTTTTCATCTTGTTTTTGTGTGTCCTTTGGAAAATTAAAATTTCAACTTCGTCATAACCATATTCACATTGCTGTGGTTGGGGTAAATGCTGCCAGCATACTGGCATGTGTGCAAGTTTGATCTAATTTTACCTGTTCTTTTTCTAGCTGCTTTTAACGTACTGACCACCATCGCTGCCTACCACTAGCCCCTGTATCAATGTGCAGCTATTGCCTTCCGAATCCTTGTTCTTTCTGTAAGATTCATTGTTCCCTCAGTTGTGCAGTGTTACCTTGTGCATTGGTTACATATCTTGTCAATCGCATGGCCTATGATGAGAGTACAGCGTGGTTTCGTGTTCAACATTGCTTGAAACCTCTGAGGCATTTCTTTTGCTTTTATTAACAATTTTTGAATCTGTTTTCTTAGGAAATTTAAAGGATAAATTTAACAAAAAACTTATCAAGGTAAGTTAAGGTGTAAACAAAAATAGTTCCATATGATATTGTGAAATCAATAAATTTCATGAAAAGGTTTAGTTCGTCCCTATATGAGATTTCAATAAAGAAAGTGGTTCCTAGGAAAAGAGCAAACTGATGATTTAAAATCTTACCTAAGTAAATGATTATGGTACAAACAAGAGCTGGGCTTTTAAGCATTAAAATACATGTGGTTTTCAGGTTGTTGTTATTAGTTCACTATGCCCAAACATTTTGTGTTGTCTTCCTAAATAAATCATTAATGTTGTTTGAAATGATGTTTGAAAATTAGCTTTGAGCAATTTTTATTATAACTGTAACTGAAAATATGTTGGTGAGCCATGTTTTAGAAGAAATATTGATTGTTTGTACATATTTGCAAATAATATTAGTTCATACGATTCAAAGAGTGCTAAACAAATTGTTTTTAAAAACTAAAAGTGAAATACAAGAATTTTTGCGTACCAATAATCAGTGAATGCCTCAGTGGAATTAAGCATTTTCCAAATGTAAGGTTACCACAAGATTTTGCCGCATGTAGCCATTTTGCATTTGCCCCAATGGCAATTAAGCAGGGTTGTTGTAAAAAAAACCCGACCCAAAAAAACCCACCCGGGTTTTTTAAAAAAAGCCCACTAAAAAAACAATAAAACCCACCGAAAAACCCACTTTTTATTTTTTCTTTGAAAAAATCTACTAAGAAGTAAAAAATAATATAGGCAGGACACTTTAACGTTAAACTTTAACTTTTTTTAATCATACAAAATGAACAGCAATGAAATTTGAAGGAGATGAAAAAAAATTAAACAGTGTGTAATGGTTACCTTTCTCTGCTCTGCACAATCAGTATATTTTATCCAATATTTCTGCCTTATGTGCATTTATCAAACTTTTCTGATTTAGGACCATATCAAATCTTATGTTCAAAAAAACACTCTAAAAATCAGGGGTCACCAATGTGGTGCCCACGGGCACTAGGTCGCCTGCAGGGACCAAGCAGGTTGTCCACAGGCATAGGCGTAGCCAAAGGCATGGCCACCAATTTTCTAGCATTTCTTGTTTTGCGCTTTGAGAGGTGTTGTCCCAAACAAAATACTGTTGCTTGCTGAAAGTCAAAATAATTGGCTCAAAAAAATTTTCAGGCTGGCTACACCACTGCCTGCGGGCCTGCTCCAAAAATAACATTAGCATGATCTGTGTCTTCACATTGTGGAGTATCTTAATTGTTAATACTAAAATAATTAAAGGTAAATTGAGCAACATTTTTATTTCAGAAGCTTGCATCAAACTGGTAGCTCTGCATTAATCGGCACGTAAGAAGTAGCTCTCAGCTTCAAGAAGGTTGGTGATCCCTGCTATAGATGCTGAACTAGTAGGGCATGCAGATAAACTTGACATGAAACTGCAGAGTTTGTGTGGAAATGGTTTTTCTTTGTTTGCTGTGCGCATTCTTGCCAATCCTTACCATTTTGGAATGAATTGACCAAAAATTTGCAAAAACAAAGATGGGGCACATTTCTTTGACCTCAGATTTGAATGGTATAATAGGTATAACAAGTTATTATTGTGTAATTCTGAAAATAATGATATTGCATGATGCAATAAAAAACATTTAAGAATAAGGTTTTTCTATTTTCCTTAAAAAAAGAACAAATCTTGTTTCTTTATAAAAAAAACAAAAAAACGGGTTTTTTTCAACCCTGCAATTAAGGCAAGTCTTGTCTTTCATGTGGAACTGTTTAATGTGGCATGTGAATGAATGCAATTTTTTGCCTGTCACATGTGAGCACACATCAAATAAGGTCTTCCATTGCTGTCTGGAGTTCAAGGAAGTAGCAGTTCAGTTTAACTTAACACTTTGAGAGCCGGCGTACGATTTATTTGTACTTCGATTTCAGCCTAAAAAACAGCAGTTTTCGGTTGCCTCACCAACGCCCTAACTCCTCCAACGATTGCACTAGAGAGCTGTTCAAGGGCTCAAATGGATCGGTCAGTCTAGTAGATTGCACTCGAAAAAAATTTTTTGGTTGGGGGGTTGCGGATTTTTTGTGACTGACGTCATAAATGAAGTAGTTTTAGGGTCATTTTGGCTCATGTTGCCTGGTCTAGTGCCCAACCGCTAGGCCAAAGTGTTTCGCTGAAGTTTTCATTGGAAACTAGACTTGAGTCAGAGTCTTTTGAGCCTTTGATCGACTTTCTAGCGTTTCTGGTTCAAAAGTTATGATCTAAAATAAACAAATTAATTAATTAACTAATTAGCTAATTAGTCACGTATTTTTACTAACTTACATCATAATTTTTGAACCCAAAACCCTAGCAGGTCATCCAAAGTATCAAAAGACTCGGATTGTAGCCTAGTTTCCAGTAAAAACTTCAGCGAAATACTACCACCTAATGGTCGGCGCCCAGGGCCAGGCAAAGTGGGCCAAGGTGGCCTAAAAGTCCTCTACTTATGACGTCACTCACAAAAAACTGCACCCCCGAAACAAAAATTTTTTTTCGAGTGCAGACTAGAAGACTTGCCGCGTCTTTTGACGCTACAACCAGGTCTGTAACCTGACCAGGAGCGGAGATATTCCCGCGCAAAGCCATGTGCGTTTAGGCGTTTTTTTTCCGAAAATCCCCGAAAGCAGCCGGACGCCAAAGAGTTAAAGTTCTATATTTGGTGTGTGGCAATGGTGTCGGCAGAAGGGAGTGATTTTGGCAGTACTGGTTGATTGTTAAATCACTAGAAGTTATTCTTAAATTGGGTAAAAATAGGAAACAAGATACTTTGAGATTTTGCAAAGAGTTGCTTTTATTTGAACAGCAGTTTATTTGGGAGGATAGCTACTACTAAAAATACAAAATACCAATAAATTATCGTCATAACAAGTTTCTTGACAGTAGCAAAGTAAAATGCTTAACACTTTGGCATCTGGCCAGTTTTGAGAATTCTTGCGCTAAAACAGCTGGATCGCACGTGGCTTCGTGCGTGCGTAACTTGGGCACCGAAAGTGGTAGAGAGCTGTTCAAAGGCTCAAAAGACACAGCAAGTCTTCTAGTCTGCACTCAAAAAATATTTTTTTGCTTTGGGGGTGCGGGTTTTTTGTGAGTGACTTCATAAGTGAATTACTTTTAGGCCACCTTGGCCCACTTTACCTGGCCCTGGGTTAGATGGTATTATTTCGCTGAAGTTTTTATTTGAAACTAGGCTACAATCCAATTCTTTTGATACTTTGGATGATCTGCTGGGGTTTCAGGTTCAAAATGTTGATCTAAAGTAATAAAAATATTTGACTGATTAGATAATTATTTAATTGGTTTATTTGATCATAACTTTTGAACCAGAAACGCTAGAAAGTCGATGAAAGGGTCAAAAGACTCGGACTCGAGCCTAGTTTCCAATGAAAACTTCAGCGAAATACTTTGGCCTAGTGGTTGGGCACTAGGTCAGGTAACATGAGCCAAAATGACACAAAAACTACTTCACTTATGACGTCACTCACAAAAAAATGCAACCCCCAACCTAAAAATTTTTTTCGAGTGCAGACTAGAAGACTGGCCAATCCATTTGAGCGCTTGAACAGCTCTCTAGCGCAATTGGCAGAGGAGCAACGGCGTTCGTAAGGCAACCGAAAACTGCTGGTTTTAGGCTGAAATCTAGGTGCCATATATTCGTAGACCGGCTCTCAAAGTATTAAGTGTGCTTTATGATCTGAAAAATGCCATACTTGTTTAAAACGTGTGTCTTAGACACAAGGTCCATATCATATTACAACACAATGGGTATAGAAATGCTCATACACAATGCTTCACAGTATAGGAATTAGTTGCAACACATAGTTGATACTGAAGGGGAACGAACATTGAAAAAGGCAGCAGTGACTAAAACATTCAGTCATTGTCCTACAGAAACATTACATAAATGGGAGAAAAATGGAGATTTAAACAATTGAGGGAGTGGATAAAAACGTTAAATCAAGATATGCATCATTTAACAAATGCACAGAAATTGATTGCAATCAAGGTATGAAATTCCTGAAGAAACTTGATGTGGGTTAGCACCTGTGGCACTGTTGCAGACAACTCAGAAGTGCTCAATACTAGACTGCCTGTACCTGCACCACAGTCGGCAAGCATACGTTGGTGTGTAATATGTGTGAAGCAGGGTGTTTTCAGCTGCAGTAGAGCATTGAGGAAGGCACGTTTCAGCTTGTTTGCAGCACAATAAAGTGATTTCACTTACCTGTGAGTGTCACTGTCATTTTTCAGTATATCATGAAGTAATGCAAAAAAATATTTGACTTGATTGGCAAACCAAGTTTACGCTGTTCAGTTTAGCACTTACACTATTCAGGGAATCGCCAGGTATGGCAGGCAGTCACATTTTTAGGTGAAAACTACACTAATCAGTAGATGTTACAAGAAATACCTGAAACAATGAAGTGGAACTTAAAGCTGCACATCTGACATCCATGATCAGAAGTTGCTATGAGATTGGAGTTAGTATTTAGCTCTGGTCTTCATGAACTTTGCTAGAGTAAGAAAAGTAACCATGACTGCAATGACAAGTTTCAAATGGGAAAGTGTATTGTAGGTTCTAAATTATAATGTTCGTAACCTGGAATGATCAGATGAGTTCAAACACATATGTAAAATAGATATTTGTCTATTGTGTCCACAAATGTTTGGGAAATACACTGTGAATACAATTCCAGAAGATCCACTGCCTGCTTAGAGACACTGGGTAGCAATGGTGTAGTGGATGACTATCGAAATTGATTTCTGCAAATTATACAGAGCTTATTGAACTCTTTTCCAATGGAGTAAAACAGTTGTGGAAAGTGTGACTATTTGTTGTTTTGCTTTCTCAAATGATTCCAAATTGTTTTGTTTAAAATTTTATGTTTTTTAATGCAGCCATGAAAACTTATTTTGCACTGGGTGTCATGAGACAATGATAATGTTTGATGTAAAGGAAAATGTTTCAGATATTTGCAACCGAAAGTCAAATTTGGCTGAAAATGTGCTGAAAATATTGCTGCTATTAACAGGGTTTCTACGGTAATAAAAAATCCTTGAAAATCCTGCAAAGTTTAGTTGTCATTAAGTCATGGAAAAGTTGCAGAGAATAGTTGCAAATGAGTGAGTCCTGACTTTACTGTTCATTAGGATGCTGTGCATACTGGTGGTAGAAATTTGCATTACGTGAAACTGCCAACTTGCCATTTAAATTACAGCATGGTAATATGTTATAATGTGGAGGGAAGCTTACGTTGCAAGACAGGAAAAAGCCATCTTTGGAAACTTATTGTATACGTAGCTCAGGATTTTACAATGCTGATGTATTTTACTCAGCACTAACGTTTTTAGGGAAGTACAAAGCAATTTGTTATGAATGGAAAAAATGCCCCACTATATATATAATGTTTATTGACCAAGGTAAATATCTCTACAAAATGTTAACAATGCAGAAATGTCAACAATCAAAAGCTTAATGTTTTCTGGCAAGTTTTTGAGGAATCAGCTGACTGTAGATGAGTGCACAAAAGTCATGAAAACATCGTTAATTTTGTCATTAAAAGTCATGCAATTTGATTATTGAATATTTGTGGGAACCCTGTATTCAGCAATAATGCAACTGCATGGAGAACAATACATGCCTCTTCAATTGATAGGTTCCACATGAAAAAGTTCATTTGCTGATTGCAAATTTGATGGTTGCATGAGCTACAAGTGATGGCGAGTGGTTGTGTGGGTGTTTGATAAAATTTATTTGATTGGCAATTTTTGGTTACTGGCAATAACTGCAGAAACCTTACGTTTAACATGGTTTGATTCATTGAGGTTGACAACAAGTTGATTGAGCAATATGATTGCAATGTCTTGATACTTAAGGAATAGACTAGCTGTCTGCACAACCCAAAAAATCTAAAAATTAAAAATTTTAATTAAAACAAACATCTGAATCTCGAAATGAGTTCTATCTTGCGAAAAAATAAGGAATCTAGCCTGATATTAATTTGTCAAGTAACGCTTTAATACTACAGAAAATACAATTTGTTAAACAACGTGATAGAGTCAGAATCATAAGTCTTGTTTGAGTTAATTTAAATGTTTACTACTTACTTTCATTATCGTGCAGTTTCAGGTCACCTGTTTAAAATTTTCTTCCGCAATGTCGGATTTGGTCTTAAGTAGAGAAATTAGCTACGTGCCTGAGGATGGCCTCACTTCTGCTTATCTTTTTAACCACGGCGATGGACTGACATACAATGATTTTCTGATACTGCCTGGCTACATCGACTTCTCCCCCGATGAAGTGGACTTAACTTCTGCTTTAACTAAGAAAATAGCCTTGAAAACACCGTTGGTGTCGTCGCCGATGGACACAGTAACAGAAGCTGACATGGCAATCGGGATGGCGTTGCTTGGCGGGATCGGTTTTATTCATCACAATTGCACGCCGGAATTTCAAGCATCCGAAGTTAGAAAAGTCAAAAAGTACGAGCAGGGCTTTATTCAAAATCCCATCACTCTGGGACCAAAATCGACAGTCAACGACGTTAGAGAAGTGAAAGCAAAGTTCGGCTTTTCCGGGATTCCGATTACCGAAGACGGAACGCCTACAGGAAGGCTGCTTGGTCTCGTTTCGTCCCGCGATTTCGATTTTTTGAAACCGGAAAATTCGAATATTTTAGTGGAGGAGATCATGACTACGCGCGAAAACCTGATAACAGCACCTACCACAGTCACCTTGCCTGAAGCGAATCGAATAATGTCGGAAAGTAAAAAAGGTAAACTTCCGATAATTGACGACCACGGGTGTCTGGCGTCACTGATTGCGCGCACAGACTTGAAGAAAAACCGCGAGTTCCCGTTGGCTTCGAAAGATGAACGCAAACAGTTGCTTTGTGGCGCCGCGATATCTACCCGCGAAGAAGACAAAAGCAGGCTCGGCATGCTTGTGGACGCCGGCGTTGACGTGGTAGTCCTCGACTCGTCGCAGGGCAATTCCATCTACCAGATCGAAATGGTGCGATACATCAAGGAAACGTATCCGGAGCTGCAGGTCGTAGGGGGCAACGTCGTCACTGCGTCGCAGGCCAAGAACCTGATCGAGGCCGGCGTCGACGCGCTGAGGGTTGGCATGGGCAGCGGATCGATTTGCATCACACAGGAGGTGATGGCCGTTGGCCGACCTCAGGCCACTGCTGTTTATAAAGTGGCGGAGTTCGCGAGCCGGCACGGCGTGCCGGTCATCGCTGACGGCGGTATTCGCAACGTTGGGCACGTCACAAAGGCTCTCGCGATCGGCGCATCAACGGTCATGATGGGCTCCCTGCTGGCGGCCACGTCCGAATCACCGGGTGAATACTTTTATTCGGATGGCGTCCGGCTGAAGAAGTACCGCGGAATGGGCTCCATTGATGCGATGGATGCGAACAAATCGAGCCAGAGCCGCTATTACAGCGAGAAGGATAAGATCCGAGTCGCCCAGGGAGTCGCTGGCGCAGTTCAAGACAGGGGGTCCGTGCACACCTTCATCCCCTATTTGCTCGCCGGCATGCAGCACGGTTTGCAAGATATTGGCAGCAGGAGCTTATCGCAGCTACGCTCGATGATGTACACGGGCGAATTGAAATTCGAACGGCGCACTATGGCTGCGCAGGTCGAAGGAGGGATCCACGGCTTGCACACCTATGAAAAACCACATTTGTAGCGACTGATGGTTGGCAAGTTAAAAGCAACGCCGACTCAATAAAAACTGAATCTGTTTCTGAAACAACTCGTGCATGATGCAAGCGGTGAAAAATGTGGTAGTTACTGTATGTAAGATCGAACGGGACTGTGTTTTGTTGTGCTCAGCTTGAAACGCTTTTCTTCGGTTATTATTTTTAACTTTTTTTGGTTTCGTGTTTTTTCGTGGGGAGGTGGAAAACATACTCAATTGTCTGGCCTGGCGTGTACTCACTGACCAAAGTTCGTTATGGCCTGAATTTAATCCCCTCTTCTCGCAGAGGATCTGCCAGACACTGCGTTTGGTTTTGTCATTGCTCTGGATGTGTGTTAACTAGCAAAGACTCTTTCACAGTATATTAACAGTATGGCCCCAATCAGTTTAATGATCCCGTTTAGTTTGCTGTGAAAGCATCGTCTCAATTTTTTTTTCTAAAATTAGCGCATCGTTGCAACAGCCTGCATTCTCACCATTGTTTGTGTTGATCAGTGCCTCAACTTTTTTTTCGCTGAGACATTTCGGTCGTTTTTCGCTGAAACATTTCGGCTATTTGTCTCACAGTTGTATTAAAACTCGCCGTAACAGTGCTTTTTACGCTATATTTACAGATATTCTGACCGAAAGGACTTAATATTTTTCGGTCATTTCAAAATCATTTCGGTGTGTGACCGAAAAAAAAACAGGCTCGAAGCCAACCTCAACGTTTGAAAGACTTGCCTTAAAATGGATCCTCCGGTTGTGGAGGCAACCTTCACATCCCGCTGGAAAAAAACAACACAAACGTTCGATTCATACCATGAAATACCCCGGTATTGGTTTCTCGTCGAAGCTCTGGCCTCCAAATGTAGTGAACGCTCTTCTTGACTTGATCATGTCGACCTGCACAACAAAAGTTTGGGTTATCGTGATATTAATTCGTGGTCTGTCTTGCGATGATTCGTGAATGTTTCTGAAAGCAGCGATTTTGTTTCTTTTGCACTGCCCGTCCGAGCCCGAATTCGTGTCCCATTCTTGTTGGTTGGTTGGTCGGAGTTTCTAGGTACATGCATACACACATACATCATTTGAAACGCAGTCAAAAATACGCTGTTGTTACGGTTCGCCTGTATTACATCGTTGTGCTGCTGCTTTACCAGACATCCTGCCGTTTGTGTTGCAAGACATTTGTTCTTGCGATTGTGACTTGCCGTTATTTTATCGCACGCAGCTGTCACTTGCTGTATTCACTCGTTTCGTATCAGGCTTTTTTTATTCGTTCCTCTATGTGTCACTAAACAAAATGACCGACCGACCTGCATTCGTGACCACTCGCTACAAATCCTTTGACCTATGCCAATCGATAGCGCACTATGCCCATCGATACTTGCAGTTCGTGTTAAGAGTTGTCGAGGATCACCAAATCACCGGGTTACTGGCTTTGCGCATTCCTTTGACACTTGATGTGTACACGTTGTTGTTTCTTCCTGTTGTTGAAATTTACCTTTTTGCATCGTTTTGCTTCGAAGCGCGTTCCCGGCAAAAGAAGTTGGCGCCTCGTTTTGAAACTCGTTTTAAACGTAGACAAAACGTTGTGTTCCGGTGTCGTGTGCTTTCACAAGTGTATTGCAGTAGTTCAGTGCTTTGTGAGTTTAGTTTCGAGCAACAAACACAAATTCTATCCTGAGTTGGGCCCATTCGATTGGCGTCTAGGGCCGGGCAAAGTAGGCCATAAAAACGCGAAAACACCCCCACTTGTGACGCCCCCCCAAGAGAACCCCTAACCCT
>Ga0210059_1006308_pt1 | contig 19064 bp, 12 predicted proteins | sample Ectturendosymbi2_FD_188042 | JGI IMG/M metagenome (GOLD analysis project Ga0210059, IMG submission 188042) | Ecteinascidia turbinata endosymbiont from Florida, USA - Sample 2 (SPAdes) (version 2) | ecosystem: Host-associated > Tunicates > Ascidians > Unclassified | place: Key West, Florida... | reverse complement strand
TTGTTTTTCTTTTCATTATGCTTATTTGATGTCCAACTGTTGTTTCTCAACACTTGTCAAAAAATGATAAACGGGGTTGGTTGACTAGATGACCGCCACGGTCTTTCGCCAATCCTATATGACACAACGCCCCTCTTTGTTTACACTGATCAACTATTGTGCCATTGTGATTGCACTTGCTCTAATGTTCGCTAATGGTTGGTTTACTGCATGCGATGGCTTTTATGATGCTTCTGCTTGTTGGCTGAGTCAAATGAAACAATAAACCATGTCCATGTCTTCCGGTTTTTACAGAAAAGCACATTCTTTTGGATTTAGGCGCGGTAGCACCTTGCAGTGAACAAGCCTTACGCCGATATGAAACTGATCAACTGTGCCTGCTAGTGCGAACTCATAATTACTCGTGCGTGATACCGTACGCCGTAGTTCTTCATGTAGCCAATATGTACACTGCAGGTTTTTAGACGCGTTCTAAGATCAAGGACCTTTTTGCATTGAAATCTCAGGTTTCTGCATGTGCCAGTGCAGGTTGTTGTCATCACCAACGTAACTCTGCTGATGAACTTCATAACCAGACAATAATTTCTTTAATTGAAAATGCCGCTTAGGGCGACTGATTAGAGAATTAAAAAAAAAAAAAATTCCTGAGCCTGTGAATATAAGACCAAGAAGTAATAATCCACTTGCTGTAATTCCTTAACCACAACTAACTTGAAAGAATATGTGTGTGTTTTGGCAGTTTTAGAAATTTTTGTTTTAGTTAATTCACCTACGAGTCAGATTCAGTCAAAGTGCACTTAAAATGCACAGCCATGAAAGTAACTATCGTCGCAAGAACTACTCAAAGAAGGTGGAATGTTCTTTGATCTACACAGTATATTTCAATCAGTTGCAATAGCAGTCTTGTTCTTCAAAGCATAGATGACAAAACCAATTGCAAGACAAACATAACACTGAAGATGTTACCAGACTTTCGCCTTCCAAGATCCTTTTAATAGACGTACAAGTTGGACAAAGAGGGCCCAAGAGTTGATTTTCACACAAAACTTCCGGATCACAGCTTCTAGTTTGTTTCACTTATTTAGGTTTCTAGCGTTTCCTGAAATAGATGCTCTTTGTCTTTTTATTTGCAGAATAAACCCTATAAAAATTCGGTAATGGCAGACCTGCTTATTGAGTGACAGGCATTAACCTGTCCGTATCTGTGTTTGCTGACGGCATAGTCATTTTGAATGATCACGTTAAGATATGAATGTTGCATTTCGATGAGAGTTAGAAACCGTCAAAAAAGTTTGTAAGATGAAAATCATAAACTTGTTTGCAGTTTTTGTAGTTTTATTACCAAGGATTGATGCCAACGGGTTATAGAATTATTTTATTTCTACCTGTTAAGCGTCCTATCTTGGCCCAGTCTCAGTTTGACTTGGTCGTAAACTCATGACTTGGAACTAAAAATTGTAAATGAAGAGAAACTGTGTCTTTGCAAAGAAGCAAAGAATGGATTTACTAATTCTTGAACGAAACTTAATGTTATTCTTATGCTTTTCATAACGTTACTTTAACGTGACTTGGGAATGAATCTATTCCTGAAAGCAATTCATTACCTTATTACGAAGCATGGAAAACCAGCTTGTAGGGATCATTGATTTGTCAGACTTTAGACAGAATTGTTTATTTTGTCGCGCCGGTTTCCCAAGCAAAATGTTTCAATGAAATTCATAAGTCGCCCGCCGGTGCTTATCTCGACTGGCATAACGTCTGTTCGGATTCCCCGGTGTTCCTCAGAACTGTCTTATCCAGTTTCGATTTCTTTCCTGAATGCAAATAAAGCGTCCCACTCTGGCCGCTGTTCCTCCTCACTACCAAAAGTTTCAGTTCCGGCCCCTGACTTTCCTTATTAATAAAACGTTCAGCTTTGATTCTTCGGCTTAGTTGCTGATCAAATGTTTCGTTGAAATAAAGTGTCAAGAAAATCTTGCCAAGTTTTTCAAATCGATAGAAATCTCAGCGGTCTAAGATTTTTGCACCTTGAAGATTTTTTCTTTTTTCTGTTTATGTTTGTTTTTCGACACTTTACAGCATATAAATACTGTGAGTATTAAATTGAATGATTTCAGTTGAGCTTTAATTTTCATGTCTGCAAACGAAACACACGAGCGGCTTGTGTTCAAACGTGCAGCTCTGGTTTTTAGGGAAAAGCTATTTCATATCTGGGCGCGTGCACGCCCTGCTCAGAACCAAACTAGTTTGTCAAAGAAAAAACTTGGGAGCTCACTGCTGAGTGATTCATCAAGTGCCCATTTCCACTTTTTGGAAACAGCTGCATTGTCAACTGTAAGAGCCGATCCTACTTTGCAAATTGTGTTTTAGGCCCGTGTTACATGAATGCAAACAATAAGTTCTTTGCTTTGGTAGGGAAGCAAAACAACACGAGAAACTTTTCAAAGCTCACATACGTGCCATCTGCCATGTTGAGTTGTGACAGTGCAAAGAAAAAGCAAAATGGCCCCTCACGGTACTTAATGATTTCAGGTCAAACAAATAAAATATCACTTTAAATCTCAGACTCAACCATATCCAGACGACTGCCTTCCCACTACCAAGACGGAGTGAAACAACCCGCCGAGTGGGATCGTCCCAGTCCGCGACAAGTCAGCAAAACAATGATGGCAGGAGAATCTGGAATGCCCTCATTTGACAACAAGACTACACTTTTCGTATATTTCGGTATGGCAGTGAATCGAATTCACGCTACCGGTACACAAGAATTGAATGTTGCAAAGACTTTTGCAACGAATTGAGTAGTTTCCGCACGATTTGGTAGTAAGTGCCATGTCAATAACTTTTCACATGACGGAAACCTTGTTAACGCTATCATATATATATAGCACTTATAAACTAATTTTCAAATGTAGTATATAGTACTTATAAAGTAAATTTCATATTTGATTTATTTACCAAAATATTTTATTTGATTCGCTTTCTTCTACGGTTTTGATTTCAAAAGCATAAACATTTAGGAAACAAACTGGACAACTGATGTCATCAAGTGCATTTTTTACAGGAAACGATAGCTTTGTCAACTAAAAGCCAGTGTTACCATACAAATCGCGTTAGGCCCGTGTTATGCGAAACCTAACAACAATTATTTGATATCGTAGGACAAACAACATGAAAAACCTTTCAAAGTTCTGTAAGGCAGTAAAGTACAGTATGTACCTACTTCAACGTATATTAAAGCAACTGATTTTACTTCATTTTATATTGTTTAGGTCAGCACATTTGGAACGAAATAGTGGACATTAAACGAGCTGGATGTCCACCCGAGCCGTTTCATATTCGAATTCCCCGCAACGACGAAATATTCAGGAATACGGTCAGGATAAGATTTAGGCAATTCCTATTTTTTGGATAAAAAACGGGAAGTTATGTTTTAGGAAGGTTTGGGAGTGCTCTCCAGGGACGTATGTCGAAGATGCAGTTGCGGCATGTGTGGAAAACCTTTATGATTGATAGTTTCGTAAAATTTACAAAGCAGATGTTTGTGTTACGTTTCATCAAACTGCGAATCCGTTACATTTAAGGAGATCTTTATTGAAATATTTTTCAGTCAGCCTATCGTATTTCATCTATATTGTTCTATAGCTGAGAAACATACCAGAATTCCTAAATCAGACAGAAACAGATAATAGGAAAAAATCAAAGCTTTTGGGATTAAGTCTGATTGTTTTCATTGCATTTAAAGCCGAAAAATTTAGATTGAAAGCCGTTATGTCTGTAATGCTCACCCACACCCGTTCTGAATCTTTCGGAATTGTTCCAGAAGGCTGTTTCTTGAGAAAGTTTAGGCTACGACTACATGCCGAAAAAACTGGTGCTGCATCTTGAAATACTGCTTCAGTTGAAATCGGTTTCCACGATGCATAGCTTGTGCGTAACTTCAGAAAACAAAAAAAAACTGAAACAGATTTGTTGTCAAGGTGGTACTTTTTCACTTTATGCTCGCATCATCGCCTACAGCGCTAGAGCATCTGAAACCGTATTGCTTTTGATTGGTTTCAATCGGAGCATTAGGGCTGGATTTACCAATAGGTTATATAGGCTTACGCCTAGGGCCTCAAGATCCAAGGGGCCTCCAGAACACTGTGGTACGCAGAGAGTCAATTGCAGGTATATGATCAGTTCGATGAATATTCGTCAAAATTTGTCTTAATTAATCATGAAATTTACTTTTATTCACCTAATCAGATTTCGTGTTGATACTGCCACAATCTTCCAACGAGTTTCCATGAATCTCAATATGACCGTTGGTCAAGCCGCATGCCGACTATTGAATCGATATACTCAAAGCACATTGGCTGCGTCCTGTGTTTGTTGAACCGTACCGATTGTTACGTGTGAATCAGGCGAAAGACGTTCTGGCTGTTCGTGAGTAAATGCACCTGGTCAAAGCTTAAGGTTGTACTGCAGATAAGAGCTGTGTGTAGGTAGGGCTACGAGCAGTATGCTACAGTAAAAACATACTTGCTTCTTCTGAACAATACAGTAGTTTTGTTAGCGTTTCTATTACGTAAAGCGTTTTCAGGGGCCGATCCAAAGGAGGGCGATTGGGGCGATCGACCCCCCTAAAACCTACGAAAGCAACTTTATTCACCATAACTTTGTACGATTCAGAAAACGGCATCCGTGATATAAGGCCATTTTGCTGTTCATTCGTTTGCCACAGCAGTGTTGTAAAGTATACTTAATCTCTCTTATAGTAGTGAAACTCTAATGAGACTTGACTACCAAATATTACTTGTTCAGTGGGTTTGTTCTTTTAAGCACGGATAAGAATAAACAGATGTGAAACTTATAAAAAACGTAGGCCATGTGCTTTATGAAATATTTGACCGGGTTGTTTTCGGTTGGTTTGCCTTTGGAAATTAATAATCCTGTTCCCGCCAGCCAAGTACGATTTCAAGAATTCCGTGTCTTTGAAAGTTTTTGCGTCGAAGGTAGCAACAAGCACAGTGATCGTGGAACACTGTATCAATGATTTAGAATTTTTTATTGACCGTACTTTTAGAGCCTCAATATCGTCATATTCGGTTTTGCGCAAGTTGATTATAATGCTTTTCTATTTTTCCTCGTAACAGTGGGATAGGGGGCCTCGCAAGTGGATTAGCCTAGGCCCTAGGGCCTCGCATCTGATAAATCCGGCCCTGAGGAGCACATAGAAGAAATAAAAAAGAACTGCCCGTTTGTGAAACATATTCAAAACAGTGTTTATCTTCAAGGAGAGTATTTCTTACGATCGATCGCGCTACGATGATTCGAAAACAGGGTTTTCCCCGGACAATCCACGCAACCCGATAAACGAAGTAACGTCTTGGATTGATGGCGGCAGCATCTATGGTCACGCAAAAGCTTGGGCAAACCAGCTGCGTACTTTTGGAAAACAATGCAAGGTTTGAATTATCAGAGCCTTCTCTAGATGGCGATGAAAATAACGGCCAGAGTAAACGCAGCAAGAAACATTTTCAAACATTTTCGTACCATCATCAATGCGGTTCCTGCAGATGAAAGACAAGATGTGCTATTAAGAACGTTGTTTTTTTTCTAAAACCTGACAGTGATCATCAGAACAGGTTTATGTAGCCATTCTGGCAAAACACATTGACGCTGTTTTTTAATTAACATCTTTATGTTTAGCTGGACTCTAGCCATTGTGCTGGGCGTGTTCAAAACACTGTTAGAAACTGACTGACCAGATTAAGCACGTACCTCTGTTAAATCCAAAGCAAGCATCAAGGATTTTTTTCTTTCTAATTAATTTGAAAATATCACCCTGACTAAAGTTTCTACTGCTTAAAAAAGGTTTAGCTTAAAATCTAAGGGTATTTTTATCCAGGTGTTAAACTTCTTCAACGAGCTGATTAATGCGGATCAACGTTTGTTTCTTCGATTTTTCGAGAACTTTCTTTGGGTCTTTGCGCATTTGGGTATAGCGATTCTCTGCCTTTAAATCTGTAGGTGATAAATGAAACGCTTGAAATAAAACCGCTTTTATTATTTCAATGTCAGACTGCTGCCGATTGCCGTGGCCAACTCCGCTCTTTAAACGACGATGGAGAATTCCCAATGTTGAATGAGATTGGACTGCCGTTAAATAATCCTGCTGTTCCGAAATTCAACAAAATACACTCGGCACAAAGGTTTTTCGGTAGGAATGGTGACAAGTTGTTTTTACACACTGAAGCATAAAAATGTTAATACCTCGGAAAAAATACTGGGAATCTGCATTTAATGCCGTGAAACAGTCAAGCAATGCAATGAATGGACCTTGACAGTGAACTTACTACATTTTTCAAGAAACAATAGATTCAAGAAAGTGTTTTAAAAGCAAGTTCTGTATATTACTAAACTTGTTTAGTGAAATAGGGTACAGTGGACTTGTTTAAGCTCTTTAAAATCAAGTATTGCTTTGTGGAGTTGTTTGCTAGTTGTCACCCTTTCCACATGTCGCTCTGCTTTACGGCAACAAATTTCTGATGTTTGGAATCAGCTTTGTGTGCACAAAGGTTTGTTATATTCACAGAGATGTTGGTGAATGGGGAAATTTATCTATAGTTTCAAAAGCAAATGCCACTGAAGCTAGAGCAAACAGATTGTCTCTGTCTGTGGCGAATGCGAAATTGCAGAAGTACAAATATTGGACTTGACTGGATGTAAAAGTGATTTGCATACAGTGTACTGGATGGCAATACAGTGCCATAGAACTATACCATTGGCTACGCATGAGATGCATATCATTTAGATATTTGACAGTAAAAAAGAGCGAAACATTCTAACATAAAACAATTGCTTGAAACGAACACAAAATTTCCTTAGAAAGATGATAGTTTTGTAAAGTACATGAAGACTAACTAAAGCATTTTTTGTGACATATACCATTGCCTTTTTAAGCCACTGGAAGTCGACGAGGCAACGAAAATCCGTTCCTACTCAGCATCGGCGTCATGTGGTTCCGATATCACAACTGGTGGGCAACGACTTTGAGAGAGAAACATCCTGATTGGTCCGATGAAAAGTTGTTCAACGAGGCGCGCATTAGAAACATTGCCACTTACCAGGTGCGTCAAAGAGCACCAAAAAATGTAGAACTCCATTTCAAGATGATGGAAAATGTAACAAACAGGTCATGATCAAAAGGAAGTACCGGCAAATCCCGCCTTGTTTGTATTTACATTCGAGTTATGGAACCATACTCCGCAACCTTGTAAAGCAGGGGTATTTAATAAAGGGCACGCGTGTTCAATGTCAGGCCAAATGTTTGAAAATGGCAAGCCATCGATTAAGTTAAACAAAAGTTGATATTTTTCTCTTTTAGACACCAATCATTAAATCTTGGTTTCAACGAAAACCCCTTCAAAGCATTAGTTTTTCAGGGCATTAAATCCTTAGTTTTTTCTTCTATATTTTTCTTACGGGATTAGATCGGGGTTATTCACTTCGAATGGGAATGCATGCGAACTTTTTCGTATAATATAGTCCTGTGCCATAACATGTTTAAATAGTTGCTGCTATAGTGAGATGAACATCCTTTTTGCACATCATAGCAATAACAATCAGTTATTTACTAAACCATACATCAAAATGTAATGCCCTGAAAAACTGCTGCTGTGAAGACGTTTTTGTTGAGCGCCAGCTTTAAAGATTATGGTTCAAGAGAGAAAAGAAATCAACTTTTACTTGAACCTAATCGCAAGCGTGCCGTTGGACACGCGTTCCCTGTTTGCACGCCTGGACTAGAATACCTAAAAACTTTGGCACACATCTCCATTCGAGTTGAAAACCGTTGCTGCAGAGTATTCCCAAAACTTTTCTTTAATAAACATTTTCGTCCGCCGCTCTTAAAATCAAAACTTCTATACAGAAAATAGCGAGAGCCCTCAAATGAGTGAAGCTTGCGGTTTTCTCGCATAAATAGTCTGTGTTTTCGCGCAACTTCAGCGTTTTGGACCATTTTTCTTGCAACAAAAACCAGGGCACTATTCTGAAAGTTTTTTTGGATTGCTGCCGCGGCTATCCGCTAAGGCATTTTTTTGTCTGTCCCATGATTTTTGTTAAATCCAAGCTTTCCAAGATCAGGGCTTCACAAGGTTTTTCTTGTTTGGTTCATGCAAGTGTAGAAATTGGCCAAACAGTTGGTGCACATCTGCTTCATAAGCTGACCATACCACTTGCAACCTCATGTAACTTCAGTTGCAGTGGCTTAAAATTACTGATGGCTGTTTAGGAGTAACACGCACCCATGTAGACAACTTATTTCAAAAAAGTTGTTGTATGTAAGACAAGTTTTACCTATCCGTGAAAAACTTTCAACATTCTTGACTTGGAGCCAGCAAGTACAAGGTTTAAAATTTGAACAACAATTAGTTGCGAATCATACGTACCTTTTGCAGAAAATTGTCTTTTATGAATGGCTTCCAGTCTTGCTTGGAAGGAGTGTCCCAACCTATTCAGGTATTATTTTACAATTATACTTTTAAAATAAAGTGGTTTGTGTTACGGACACTTCTAACAACATCTGTTGCGATACTGCAAACAATAGCGTTTTCACTTTTTTATTTCGCAGCGTCTTTGTTGCTCTTGCGCAAGTTTAGTGAGACTACCTTGATTCAATTGGCCATAGCTTCTTGAGCTTCTTGCATGCACTGGTAAACCAGATCAATGATTTTATTGATGTCATTTAAGGAGGAAAAATGTATATGTTAATAAACATTTATGGCAATACCTTACGAAATCTTTTTGTCAGCTGTTGGCTTCTATTCTTCTCAGGTAAACTAGTTTCGTGTATTTAAACACATCTTCAGTCCTTATTCAAATAGAATTCTATTCTTGATTCTATTTGAAAAAGGAGTGAAGATGTGTTTAAATACGCGAAAGTAGTTTACCTGTGCAAATAAACTGTGACGGATTCACTTGTGTGCGTCACTACTGTGATTTACAATTTTGTTTCATAGTATGATTAACTTCTGTTCTTTTAATTAGTCAGCTAATTTTTGATCACGACAACACAGCATATACTGTAGCATCATACAAGTAATTAACAACAGCTTGCGCTTAGGTTACTTAGAGGTTTTCAAAATACGACTAGAAGTGCAAACGTGACTGGCAGAAAGCTTTTTCGACCCGCTTCTTCGTTAATATACTTTAAACAAAGCGAGCTGTATTTTCGTTAGATCATACAGAGGAGGACCAGCAGTCGGTTTTTGCCGCAGTGGTGCGGCGCGACGGAGGCTAACCAATAACCGTTTTCTTTCATTTCTCGGGCTAACCCTGCATCATGCGTTTTACGCATAAATAGATAGTGGTTGATTGTCATTAGCTAGTACTTTAGTTGGCTATGAAGCACTTTGCTTATTGTTTTTGTCGAAAACTAAGCAAGGCGTTAAGTTTACGGCTATAGAGTAGGAAATTTTTTCTCCAAATGGAAAAATTTCGTAGGCCCCACATATCGCGGAAGGAGGTATTTGGGCAATTAGTACTTTCTGTTGAATAAGGACGCATTTTTTGTTCCAGGATACAACCCCTCTACCCCTGTGGGGATAACCGATGGTTTTGAAGGGGCAGCAATGCATTACTTGGACACTTTAATACCACCAGGCGGGTTTATTCGAAAATTGTCTGCTAAGTAAGTGAAATTACAAGCAGAAAATAACTATCATCTCTCTGTGATTATTTGATTTGAAACGTTCTGAGATTTTTGATAATTAATAGGAAACCAAGAACAACGCCTTCCTTGACGTATTAAAGATTTTCATGTGCTGATATCTGAATGAAAGTCAGAAGCGTTTGTATTGCAGCATTGAGTGAGCGTAAAAATTACAAAAAATATCAGGTTCAACTATAAATCTCTTCGTTGAATAACAAAAAATCCGAAAATATTAAATATGTATTTAATCGTCTTTAATAACATACTGTTTGTGCGTTGTCTGGTTTTGCTCATTTTTAGAGGGCTTTTAGCTACTTTAGAACCAGTTAGGAACAAGTAACGATAAAAAAGCAGAGGGTAAAATAAGTGTTTGATGTACTTTGAATCAAAACTGCTTCGACAATCAAGATGAAAAAAACACCGTTGAAAGAGTTGATCTCATAAATTGGTGATTTACCTTCGTTGCTAATGACATTATAAATGTGCTTTCTTTTCTAGCCAAACCGAAACTTGTGAGTTTTTCGAGTCGCCTATCCGTCTTTGCGAAAGCTTTGGGATGTCAGAGGTAGAAGAGAGTTCTTGATTTTCTATGCATTTTGCCATTAAACCAAATAACAATAGCAATGTTTTTCAGAGTGGTTCTAATGTCAACTTCATTTCGAAAATAGCTTTAGTTAAAATCATTGCAGAAGATGATAGCAACATTGCTGTTTTTGAGTAAATGTTGCAAATGAGTTTTTGAGGAAACTGTTGTGTAAATATGAATGGATGTACCTTCATAAAAAATCTGGCGATTCACCGAGAACAAAACTTGTTGGACCTCATTTTGAAACAGAAATTGCATATACGCCCTGTTACACATGGTGGTCCAAAAAGATGAATTCATTTTATTATGGCGATCATTTTATAACAAATTAGCCCAGGCTTCTGTTTTCCAAGTAAATCATACAGAGTAGTTAGAATTTATTGCCTAGCTTCAATGGATCCAGCAGCAAGATATTCCGTGCAGGAGAAGATCAAGATTGTTGAAGTCTTTCTCGCGACGAAATCAGTTGTCCAAACATAGCGACAATTTTGGAGGGACTTTCCAGGCAGAAACACTTCAATCATACTCACAAAAAGCGCCTCCTGGAAACATTCAATGAGACGGGAAGTGCACATGATATCATTCAGGAGAATTTCCCATGAGATGTTGGGCAGGGCCATTGCAAACTTCAACGTACGAGCAGCCGCAGTGATTCAGTGTCAACGAGCTTGGATGTAGCACCTAATAAGTTATTGTGCTGTGCTCGAAAAATTGTTGTATGCGAGGAAAAATCTTACACCACACAAAACGTACATGTATGTAAAACAAGCCTATAAAAATTGCTAAGTATTCATTTCAACATATAATGCAATTTTACCAAAAAAGGATTCATATTTTTGGACCACCCTGCATTTACAGGAAAACACACTGGTATCTTTCTGAATAAAATTGAACGTTTTATTTGCTTCATTTTCCTTAATTTGGAAATGTAGTACATAAATGCATGTCAGATTACTGGTGTGATGTGTAGCTTCCATCTTTCAGAAATGAAGTTACTAAAATGTAAATAACCGCATTTCTCGAAGGCTGTGGACATGGCTTTAGTGTCAACACTGAGAAAAAATTATCATGATCTAAACATAAGGTAACTTCATAAAAAGATCTTTTTGACTGTTTTGTAAATAGATTTAGAAAGGTATTGCGATACACTGAGTCTGTATACAGCCTTATTTCAAGGTTGCTTTGATTTCAAGGAAATAATTACAAGTCAGACTTTCGAAGGACTGTTGCTAGGAATGACCAGCCAAATAGCGGAAAGAGAAGACCATATTGTCACAAGCGACATGCAGGACTTTTACTACGGTACTTTGCAGTTCACCAGATCTGATGAAATTGCTGCAACTCTTCAGGTACTTGTCACTGCAATCAGCAGACAAACCGCTTTTTTGTAATGCTTGGTTTTATGTTGAAAATACTAGGCATTTTATTATTAAAAACTTCAAAGAGATTTTTTGAAAGTTTTCCTTTTGAGTGATTTTGCGCAGTGGGTATTTACGCAAGCTTCTTTAAATGCAAGCAATCATCATTTTAAATTTGAACCCAGCAATATCTATTTTTAGGAGCCCACAAATGAATCCTTTAGCTGATCAAGAAACACAATTATGTTTTAAGCATTTCTTATCAGTTCTTTGAGACCAAGCCACAGCTGGACAATACTAAGTCCACGTATGGAAATTCCGCTTGGTTGGTTTCAAAGTGGTCCCGCGCAGTTGCTGACATGGTTCAAACTTGTTTTGCCAACTTTCTTAGACGATTCTGCCTAATCGCCGAAAAGTATTCTGCTAAGATGCAGCAGTTGACCAGAAACTTTTTCAATTTGAAAAGACAGTTGAAGACGTTGTAGGCAGAATGTGCAACAGCAATATTTTGAACGAAGTTGATTTACTCTAAATTTTCATTAGGCTGGTCGTGACCACGGTCTTCCGGATTACAACACAGCCAGACAAGAGTACGGCTTGAACGTAACTGCGCACTTTGACGACGAAAATGTGAGTACTTGAAGTTATAGCATGAAAACCTTCTTACAGTGGCTGACTCTTCATTTCTTTTGCACAATGTTCAACAACTCATTAGAACGTTGATCTGAGGAAGTACAAGGAACCCTTATTACATATTTTGCTGATTTGAAGAAAATTTGAAAACAACTACGACCACCCTTTTAATGAGCCCATCATTAAAATATTCACAACAGTCTATTGCAGCTTTCAGCAATTGTTTTGTTCATTCAACTGAATCATATTTGCATAGCTATAAATGCCACACAACGGGAATTGTAAAACATCTAAGAGCAATGGAGAACGTCTAACAAATCTGTGCTAACATAATAAAAAATCCCTTGAAGTTTTCAAGCTACAAAGCTTTAGAACTTGACATTAAATGTTGCTGCCCATCACGTAAATGTTTCACTCAATTTTAATTAAAATGTTCCAATAAAACTATGCTGTTTGGTCCGTAACTAGACTCCTAGTTTGATTATAAAACTCTTGATTTTCTATGAATAACTGCTATCTTCTCCTGCCAAGTAAATCTGCTAAAGTAAAAAATGATCGATTTTCACCACAATCTCCCCAATCGTCAGCTGCAATTTGACCTTAGGAATTGCGAAAAGCAAGGAAGTACATATCAGGTAGTTGACTTTTAAAAACAGATTGTCTCCCAAAACTAAGCTAAAGATAAGGTACTTTGAAGGGGTCAGTGTAGAAGAAATGCGTTATGATTTTAATATTTGTTATATTGTCTGAATTCTACTTGAATTTTTTCACAGCTTTCAAATGCACGTTTTTAATTTCACAAAGAAAAGGGAAAGCCATAAAAGACAAGAAGTTCAGGTCAATTTGAATATACTCGCTTTGCACACCTTCCGTGTGTCACTAGCAGTATGCAGCGCCCATTCTGCGCTGGAGACCGCACGCGGCTATTTTCGTGGTGAATGTTGCACTGGTGGCGAGTCAAGGGCAACACCGCGCGTGAGGCTTTCCCTTTCGCTGATCCATTAACGCTGAGCACAAGTTTGGACAAGCAGCAAATGTCGTCTTTGTTGTAACACAACACCGATCCCAACATATCAGCTTTACTGACACGTGCTTTTTTCCACTTAGCTGATGAAAGACAAGAAGTGCGATTTTAAGTCAAAGTTTTGTTTATTGCGTTCAGATCAGCGGGAAAATTTTGCGCTTGTACGGATCCTTCGAAAACATCGATATGTACGTCGGAGGCCTTCTGGAAACTCGTGACAGTCGTCCTGGAGAACTTTTCAGCAAAATTTTGTTAGATCAATTTCTGTCTTTAAGAAACGGAGACCGCTTCTGGTTTGAGAACAAGAAAAACGGGTGAGGAGATTATATCGACAGTAGATGACAAGCAATGTGCAGCTGTGATGATTAAATTTTGGCTAACACCAGGTACACAGACCAGCATGGATTAGAAGTCATTTTTGAAGTACTGTACCTCACATGTAAACTACCTTCACTGCCAAGTATTTTTAGATGTTGTCACTTTGAAAAGTGCAGCGTTGTTGTGGTAGAGGTGTGCAACATTTTGCGCACATTTTCGCAATGTTTTGCAGCCCAGGGAGGCAATATAACAAAATGTCATGAAAAGTGAGTTTTTGCAAAAAATAGAACTTGTCTTACCTTCTGTATAACCAATGAACTAATGTCCTAATATGCCTTAGAAATGTATGTATTGTACATGATATTACTTCTACGTAATGGTAGAAATTTCCTTGTAATGTCTATCATGTTTACTTATAAATCAAATTCAAGCCGTGCAAAAACTGTTAAGGACGCGCTTTTAACCTCATACGCAAATACAAAACAAATGAGCTTTTGTGTAACACCTTGTTTTCTATATTTGTGTACGAATATTCTCATCGTGATATTCAGTGCAATTGCGTGGGTTTTTGAGCAGTTTTATGCTGAAGATGTGTCACTATTCATTTTGCGTAACAGACACTTTTGATTACAGGAAGTGGATGTGCTACTAGGCATGTAAAAGATGGCAATCAAACATATTGCAGTAAAACCTTTTTTGACAATTTTATCAAGATTTAAAAGATGATTCAAGACGGAATCTTGCAAAATCATTAAAGAATAAGATTGTTCCATTACTTTTATAAACTTTATAGAAGTATGCTCGTCAAACTCATATTTACAAATAACAGACAGGTAAAATACTAAAGAGTACCCTATTGGCAGATATGTCAATACGTGATCAAGGTATTTCAAAAATATATGGTTTATATATAATTTTCTACGGCATTAAAACATTCTAATTCCGAATTACAAAGTTAAAAATAACAACTGACTCATGCAATTTTGTTGTTACAAGATTATAAAGTGTGCACATTTTGTGTTAACTGGTAGGGCACAGGACTGTGATTTTAAAACGGTCATTTTAAACAAAGATATTGAAATGATCAAATCTGTACTATATCGTGTTTCCCCGAAAATAAGCCCTAGTGTAAATTTCGGAGTGAAAAGTAATATAAGCCCTGTCTTATTTTCGGGGAAACACGGTAGGATTGGAAAGTGCCAGTCGTACAGATTTGGTAATTCTTGTTAAAGTCGAGGCATCAACACAGACATTGCCCGCTCAAACTCTTTACTACATCAGGCTACGCAGTCACTGCTGGCCTGCACAATTTTTGGAAAAAAGCATTCTTCACCTGGTTCCACCGCATGTGAGAAACAACGCTTGATAGAGGAAATGTAGTCAAGCATGTCTTGGGAGTACGGTCTGTTTTGTTTGCACTATAAAATGCAAACAACGCATGTAAGCAACACTGCCTGTATCGTCTGCATTGGAAACGTTCTAATTTTCTTGTAAAACCACTAAATGGTCCGATGGACAAAGGGCGACGCAGCGGACGCTACCATCTTTGAAGGACCAAATGTGAAGTTGACGCATCGTGTTCTTTCCGCATGCAGAGGTCGTGCGGGGAAAATAATTGATTACTGCGTGAAAATTTCGAAAGTTCTTTTTTTAGGAATTTCTATGAGCTTGACCACGGTCAAATGTTTCTTTTAAGGAACTTGTGCCTTTTTATATACCTGTTTACATGGCAATTTTAAAGAATACAAGATTTCAAAAAGTTTTCCGATTCCTAAAAATTTGTACAGTTCGTTTTTATGCATAAATTTACTAGAACGAGATTATCAAATTAGTGGTATGGCCTGAGCCACGCGTAAAACTGGTTTCATCAAGCACCACCGTGATCAGGGACGCCGGAGAACGGGGGCATTGTCCGTGCCGTTTTGGAAGGGGGGCAATGGGGGTGGAGGTGCCTTTTCGTAAACGTATTTAAAAGTATCATTGGTAATTTCGTGGTTTATCAAGATCAACTTGAAACAAATTTATTGCAGCTATTCGGGCACCCAGACAATACAGAATGATTTTTACATCATTATTTTTGCGGTGAACATTTCTAGTGAACAGAAACAAACATTGTCTTCAACTCTTTTACTGTTCATTCCCTTCAACTCTATCACTGCCCACCCTGCCCTACCGCTGCCCCGGTGTCCCTGACCCTAATAAGCATGAATATGAACGAAAACCGATCATACTATCGTGATGGGGAAGGGTTAAAATGTGTCATAACGCGAAAAAGGACGGCTGTCTGCCTCGCTGTTGATTTCGCTGCGGCAAATTGTCCAATTGGTCTCTTTGACGCCACCAATCTCATTTTTCTGAGCCTGACTCTTACGCTTGAGCTTGGTCGCAATTAAATCACTCAAGGCTATAGTCATTCCCGTCTTTTGTTTCCTTTCCAAATGAATTCTGAAAGTTTTTTCTGATCCTTGCAACCTTTATTTATAAAACTACGTTTATTTTCCGTCCTTGAAAGATCCTCAGTGAGGCCATATAGATCTTAGTTTCTGATCCACATTTCACCGTTGTTTGGTGAAGGTGTTTTTCTCCAGTAAATTTCCACAAGAGGGCAGTCTCTTTCCTGACAAATTGTATCGTTGCGTGGCTCTACGCCAGTGCCTCTCAACCTTTTTTGAACCAGTCCCCACTTTTATCTAAAAAAGTCTCAGGCCCCATCAGAACTACTACATGTCAAAAGTATTTGTTTTTTCTCCGTCACTACACTGCTTACTACGTGATATAGTTATAAACGCACATATGGCAAAGTTTACTCAAATTCATTGCGATATTCAATCACATTGTTAAATGGAAGCTCCGCGCTTGATGCTGGTTACATATCTGCTTGATTCGAGGTTCCGTTTTGGTCTGTTTCAGTCTTAATCACCAAGTTTGGTGATGTCCAGTTGATTTCTCTTAGCACACAGCAAATCCGCAACAACGCAAAACCCACATTCGATCAAACAAGATGACGGAAAAGTTATCAATTTTTGCCTTGCCGAACCGAAGTACTCGAGCGAGGGTATTTTTTTCGTATTACTCGGACAGCCACATCGTGGTTCCTTTGATCTTGAAAATAGTTTTCACGACTTCGTCTTGCTGTAACTCATATAATTCCTCTTGCCATTGCTCTGATACTGCAGATAAATTTACTAAAAGTGGTTGAGTCAACCAAGAAGGGAACTCCATTGCTTTCAAGCCATGAAATTTTTCATTGAAGTCATGAACCAGCATTTCCACGTGTGCAGCAAAAAATGTATTTGCCTATTTAGTATTGTCACATTCTTTTAACCACGCGAATTGGACATAGCTTTTTGACAAAATATTGTTTCTGCACAAACTGAGAAACGTCACAAATCCAAATATCTTTGCTTTAACATCGCAGAGCGTTGCATTGGCTTATTGGAGCTGCTTGTTTGCAGAACAAACTTTCTCAAAAATATCCGCTAAGTAGCTCATAGAAGCTTTGCCATCTGTGGTCATCAGTAGCTCATCAGCAGCACTAGCATCAGTTCAGATTTGTCCTTCAAAGACTCACTGGGTGGTTCAAATAGTTCCATAAATCCGTTTAGGCAGTTTCCCTTTGAGAGCCACGTTAATTCGGTGTGGAGCAGCAATCGCCTGTGATCAGTGGCTTAGCTGACGGGGGACAGGGGTGCGAACCGCCCCCCTCGCAAGATAAATCTTAAATATAGACCCCCTCTTAGCTTACATTTCGGTATTTAGTGTTCTTTTGGTTTTTAGTAGTTTGTTGTTTTTTTCGTTGCTTGGCATTTTTTCGGAGTATTTTCCGCTGATTTTGGGTTTTAGTATAGACATCCTCCACATCCAGATTCACTATTATTTCTCAATTTTTTACTGATTGTTAGTTGGTGGGCCTCTTCAGCTAAAATTTTCTGATACAGCAAATACCAGCCAGATACAGCAAATAACAGTCTCTTACAGCAAATACCAGTCTCTTCTGATACAGCAATACCAGCCAGATATCAACGTCGATGGTTCATCCATTCCCCTGCTGCTTTTAACACATAATGGTCTATATGACGCAACACAGTACGAATGCCCTAAATTGCATCCTTATTTTTTCCTTTAACTGTCGCATTTCATTTATTCCTGATGATGGCTTACGCATTTACGCATAAGCCGAAACGTCGAATAAAACAATGTTTTCGATTATTGTGGCTGTTTTATTTGTCATAAAAATCTACAGCAACTCCGCGCATAGTTTACCAAAGTAAATTCGTAGCCACTACGGTAAAGAAAAGCTTTACATCTACCAATCAGCTTGATTGTGAACAAGTGCCTTTTCATTTTGCATTCCCACCAAAGTTGTTTCATAATGTCTTCATCCTCCACGCCCCACTGGTGGGGCTCAGCACGTTAAGAACCATTGCTCTACGCCTTACGCCTTATGGTCAGGATTTAAATGATTTTCTCAGAAAAAATTAAGTGAAGCATTTATACATTTTTGTGCCTTTTTGTAATTCTTTGGGTAAAGTTTCCTAAGCCACCGTATTTAAGTGAATACTTCGCTGAATCAGCATAAGATACAGCACATTCAAGTGTGGGACTTAAATTAACTCTTTTTGTTTAAACTTTGTGAAGGTATAATATTAATTGTTGCCATGGGTTAGTCACTCTTCTTGCAAACGGGCAGATTGCTGACAGAACAGGAGATTCAAGAAATCAAACAAACCACGATTCGTGACGTAGTCGTCCGCACGACTGGTGGAGATATCTTGAAAAAGATTGATCTTCAGAAAGATTTGTTTCGGTGGAAGGAAGGTAACATTCATTTTGTAACTTTAGAAATGGCAATTCTTTGGAGTAATCAGTCCAGATGTTTCGCTCCTGAAATCCTATATATCAGAATACAACGCTACGAGCACATCGCATTTCAGCATTCATATGTCTTTGCAGAAGCAGATGGGCGACCTTGTCATCAGCCGTATCAGTTAAACTCACATATCCTAGAAGAATGCACTGAAGTCAAAAGCCGCGATTTCTTCGAAGGGAGTGAAACCTCCTTTGCTATAGCCTTTGGATCGATTGGTGCCGTTGTGATCGGTAAAATGTTTGCATAAACTTTTTTATGTTTCTTGAAAGCTTGCAAACAGTGCATATAGGTTTTTATTCATGCAACTCCATAAAAAAAACTTGAGCAAAAGCAAATGTTTTAACATAAAAGGAATCCACCCACTTTAGTGTTGTCTTTACAGTCAAGTAGCAAGTGCGGTTGAAAATATCAACGACTTGCTTTAAGACCTTCACGTGGCTCTACCTGTTGCAGCATTTCTCGAAATACTTACCAAATCTGTCAACTTGAGAGCAACCGCTGCTACCCGTACTGGATGTGTTCGGCATGGGGTGGGTCATCAAACGCCCTTCTCAGGGCGCGGCAGCAGAAATGCT
>Ga0210059_1006307_pt1 | contig 19064 bp, 14 predicted proteins | sample Ectturendosymbi2_FD_188042 | JGI IMG/M metagenome (GOLD analysis project Ga0210059, IMG submission 188042) | Ecteinascidia turbinata endosymbiont from Florida, USA - Sample 2 (SPAdes) (version 2) | ecosystem: Host-associated > Tunicates > Ascidians > Unclassified | place: Key West, Florida... | reverse complement strand
TATATAAACCAGTTCGGTAGTATCTCCACTTCATTCTGACGATATCCCCTGAAGAGTGTCAGACGAAAAGCTTTGGGATGAATCTCCCACTTCACGCCATCTTCAAGTTCTGTACCACCAAACGTCTGTTCAGCCTTTGTGGTAATAAAGTAAAAACAGTGTGAAACCCAACTTTTTACTCCTTAGTCAAGGCAGATGAAGCAAAATAGCATATTCGAAGTAATAACAACAGCGAAGGTGTGGACGGTAATGAGCAATGTAGTTCAAATGTAAAAGAGGCACCTAATCCGAAGCGGACCAAATGTAATTCAATTGTCAAAAGGTATAAAATGGGACGACACATATTTGTGATACGTGTTCTTTTCGCCAAATTCAGAATGTAGCAGATACATTCCGAAATGCAAGAACTAGCGAGTCATTAAATCTCCTGCTTTATAACTTCTGTAATAACTGTTTATTTCTGGAAGTGTCTAATAACAAAAATTAGATTTACTTACAAGTAATTCGTGTTTTTTTAATTTTTGTTAATGGGGGTTCCATGACAACGCGAAAGTATATCAGGGGTTCCACGATGACAAAAAGGTTGAAGAGCACTGCCGTGGACCGTTTCCTTCGCAACCTTGGCAGCGTCTTCCGTTTGGATGGCAACCTAGATAGCAGTGTGGAAGTCGAGCTCGTCCGCCTTCATCTTGAAAAGTGCCACGAGAATCGCTTCGTTGTTTACCGAGCAAATGAAGCGCGTGCGTAATGCTTCGTCTAAGGGGTCGGCAATGGAACCAAAATCGCACGTAGCCGCTGCTTAACGAATTCGTACAGCCAGCTCTTGAATGGACACCTCAGGTCGACGTTGCATGGTAGTCCAGAACTTGAAACGCTCCCGGATGACGAAACGCGTTGGATCAAATTGCACCTTCATGTACGCCACGATTCATAAGTGTACGGGAGCGCATATTTTTGGGGATGCAAAAAATTTTTGCCCAAATTTTATCTTGCTTTCCCAAATAGCGCATAAACAGCAAATCTTAATGTTAAGACTAAAACGTACCATTGAAAACTAATCAAGGTTTCTGCATGCCTAATTAGGCCTACCAATTGCCGGGGTTCAAAGCTGTACGCCCTCAACTAGCAATCAATATTCTGCATAGCTACATGTGAACAATGGTAATATTTATTTTGTTGAAAAATGTTAGCTAATTACAATAAAATCCAAAAATTTCTGTTCATGCCACCTCGCGTGGAAGGTGTTGTTCAGAATCTTCATTTTCAAGTTTTTTTATACGTTATAAACTTATTCTTCTAACACCATCGTCCTAATAATTAAGATCTGTTCTTCTCTAGCATAGATGTGTGCATTTGTGTTGCCCACAATGGTAGTCAATCTGGAAAAGGGGTAAAATATCGGGTTACGATCTAAAGTATTACATTGCCGCGAATGGGTCAAGTCTCAAGTAATTAACGGGAAAGGAGGCAAATTAATACATAGCATATAGCTTAACCTTCCACATTGGCAATCTTCACTGCAACATGTTGTACTTACAATACTACAACTTAGTTAAACGCTTACAGCTTCCAAAGTCACATTATGAAAACCAAAAATCCACTCCAGTTTAGACAATTTGTGCATTGAACACATCATGTTAAGAAAAAATAGCAATATGAGACTGATACATCCAAATACTGCAACCTATGTGATTAAATAGTGTAGCGCCTTCCCTCTGAGATTATGGCTCTATGTATATTTCCTAGATTTGCTATTTTTTATTGTCAGGTTTTTGTACTAAGTTTTTCATAATTTCCATATTTTTACGTTAAACTGATATCACAACTGTTCCAAATTTCCGTTTGTACTGACACACTTAGAATTTTCGCAACACCGCATGTCGGTTAGAAAACGCAGAAAGGCCGTAAAGCCTATAGCAGTAGGCTACGTCACAGTAGCTGATCAGCCATGACGAATTATTTGCTCTCTGTATAAAACTCTCATGAGCAAAACTTTTCCTCAAGAGAGTTCCGAGGCATTTTTGAACGTAAAAAGTCTGCATGACGCAGAAAAAAAAATTAACCAGCGTGTTTTAACAATGTACTTTGAAAAGCACTTCGAAAGATGTGGTTTCATTTGTTTTTTCAAAGAGAAACATTTGGCACTCTCCCACCTCTTATGGGTTTCTTAACAAAACTCTTGGAAAATCAGTGCAAAGATAGTCCTTAGCAAAATACTCCCAACCTCTCGTTGCAGAGATTAAGCGCTGCGGTTTCATTGGTACATGCACATTTTTTATTGAATTCAGTATACATTTTAAACGGGGTAGAGGGCAAATTAACATGTTTGAACGGCTAAATTTTGAACAATCAATTTTAAAACCGTTTTATAAGGAACTCCTTGCAAAACTTCATAAAAAATAACCTGTGCAAAGTCTCGAGACGAAGAGCTCGAGACCGAGATCCTTCGAGATCGAGACTCCAAAAAACTGGTGTCGAGACGTGTCTCGAGACCGACACCAAGTCTCGAGACTCCATCACTTGTTCAGGGTGACTGCGGTTGACGATCGCCCGTCCTCGTTCAGTCCAGAAGAAAAGAGTGAGAATTCTCGTCGCCAGTAAAACTCTGTTGTGATTTTCCGTGACAGAGTTTCAAAACTCAGAGCACCTTTTACAAAATGCACTGTACTTTATTCGAAGAAGATAATGGAAAACAAGGCAGACAGTTCCACTTACGGTTAGGGTACAGTAACGTAGAAGGTATCGAATAGAATGAGTTACCAACAAAGGCGACAGTATTTAACGACCGACCAAGAAGTACAGAGCGCGCAAAACGAATCAACGTGCGGCGTGGAATAAATCATTTGCCGGCAGAAACAATGCAACAATCCGTACCGCGGCATTTGTGCCAAACCTGCACAAGGAACATTCGAGAAACACAAATCTGAACAAGAACATTGTCGAAAGCGGGCGATCTCAGAACTTTTAGCATCAGCCTTACACTTCTGAAGTTTGGCATCCCAATTACATTTCAGCTGTTGCTGTCAGCAGAGGTAGTCCTAAAGCTGCTTTTTTCTAAGAAGACATAGGCCTGTAGCGTATGTGGCATGTATCATATTATTTATATTATTACTGTGTCGTGAGTCTCACAACTTTGTCTGTTAAACTTCACATATATGCAACAAATAGTATGACAAAATGTGTTCATGCAGACACTAAAATTGAAAACAGAAGCTTTTATTTAGTAGCCTGACATGGACCCTGTGTGTAGTATAGGCAGTGGCGTTCACAGAATATTTTCATGAGGGGGGTTTCATTCAGTGGCACAGGGTAGTCATTTGTATTTGGTGTGCGCTGATTGTTACGTCACAATTTGACGTCATAGTCCTGCTTCCAAACCAACGTTTTGGCGAAGTTTATTGACATGATATGCACATTTTTTTATACATCCACTCTCCTTATTTTATGTGTCATTGCACTGAATATAAATTATTAGCGCTCCAAGTTAGGCTATCGGGGGGAAAAAGGCCTACGCACAACGCTCAACGCTAAGATACAACAGTTCGTAACTGCAAAAATATCAGGCTGCGCGTTAAAATAGGAGAGTACGACACACTCATCAATTCGTCAGGGCAATTGACAACTACAAAACGAGGCTGCGCTAATGTCTTGTCGAATACGAGCAGTCGAGCACAAAGTGCGGGTGGACTGGCTGGTGCACACCCCGGTATGAAAAATCGAATCTTGCTAAACTGCACAAGAATTGAGAATGCGCATAAAGTACGCAAGAAAACTCTCGATTTTTTTGTTATTTATGGAAGTCCAGCAACGTTTTAGTTTTCCTTTTTTCCTGCTGAGACACAATAATAGCCTGAATGCTATGTTAACAACTGCTGTTTTTGAGCTCGTGCAACAGTTCTATCTTGTTACAGAAATTGTTAGGCCTGATGCAGCCAATGCAGTCAGCGCTTGCGCTGATCAGTCTTAGCAGACAAAATAAATGCAATTTTTCGGATAAAGTGAACTATTGCCGAACACAATCTTAAACATGCATAACCTAGTGGACGAAAGGTCTGCAAAAAGTGGTGAGATGGTTTTTGTACCCAGACGATAACCCAGATTCCTATCGAAACCTAATTATTACTTTTTGGCCCATTTACAATGTCCTTTGAAATTTGCATGCAAATTCCTAACCTGTTATTTGCATTAAGCCGACAAATTAACAAGCAAAAAGTATGCGAAAACAATCTCCTTTGCAGGTAATAAAGTTTTTGTAAAATATCAAACTCAAGGGGGTTTTAATCCAACCCTCTCCTTGCATACGCCCTTGGCACTGAATATACACTAAAATATCAGCGCTCCAAGTTAGGATATCGGAGGAAAATACATACAACGCTATTACACAGCAGTTCATAACTGCAAAAATATCCGGCTGAGCATTCAAACAGGGGAGTAAAACACACTCATCACTATGTCAGAGCATTTACAACAACAATTTTTGCGTTAAGTCGACAAATTAACAAGCAAAAGTATGCGGAAACAATTAATCTTCTTTTCGCAGGTAATAAAGTTTTTGTAACATATCAAACTAATGTAGGGAGTTAACCCAACACCCCGGTGCGTACGCCCTTGGCAGAAAATATAAAGACAATGGTTTCGATAAAGTGAAGTATCGCGGAACACAATCTTACACATGCGTAGTGGACGAAAGGTCTGCAAAATGTGGTGAGATGGTTTCTGGACGCAGACGATAACCCAGATTCACACCAAAACCTAATTATTACTTTTTTAGCCCATTTACAATGTTCCTTGAAATTTGCATGTGTTGCAGTTGACTGCATCGCCTTGAACTACTTTGGCATGCACAAGCGAAAGATGGCAATTCGGGGCAGTAACTAACAGGAAAGCAACCAGCAGCGATAGAGCTCACTCGACGAATTCACTCTACTATTACTAGGTTGCACTATCATTACAAGGAATAAGAGAATTACGATAATTCCCTTGTGGTGACTATCACAGTGACTTGTTACTCATAGGCACCATCTAGCGGTGACCATTTATTTACATGTGGCGCCATATTATGGCCGCCACACATGCAAGATCATACCCTGTCATTTGCATTAAGTCGACAAATTAACAGCAAAAAGTATGCGAAAACAATTAATCTCCTTGCGCAGGTAATAAAGTTTTTGTAAAATATCAAACTCAAGGGGGGTTTTAACCCCAAAATCCCCCCTCTTGCGTACGCCCTTGAGTATAGGTGCCCTGCAGCATACTCAATTACCTCAGTGTGCAATTAATAAAGCACAGAAATGAAACTTCTTCTTTTGCCCAAACTTTCAAGTGAGTCAGTCACTCATCAACTCTCACAAAGTAAAACACGAAGTTATTAGAAACAAGTTTTTGATTTTACATAGGGACCTATATTTAATTTGTATTGTATGGTATAATAAACTTTTATTGATACATTCAATAACAAAGAGTGATTTCATTTATATTGTTAAAAATTTTTGAAACTTTTTGCCAAATTTTTTGAGATTCTGCCAAAACTTTTGACCAATTAAAATTTTCGGGTGTGCGCTTGCACTCACAGCTCCCACATCAGTGCTTCACTGCATCCTCATCAGGCAAATACAAAGTTATTTTCGGTATGTAGAGGTTGAAATCTTTGCAGGGATGTCTGGAAACTGCCGTAGCTAAAAGAAATTATTTCAAAAATATTTTTAATGAAAGGTTTTCACACGTCCTCTTTTTTTTTTTTTTAAACTTTTTTCACACGTCCTCAGTGTAGATTGGCCTTTCGGTCTAAAATAAATGAAGAGCCGAAACAGACAAAATATCGGTCATGACCTGAATTCTTCGCACGAAATCTAGTGTTAATGGCTCAGTCGTCATTCATGCAGAGAACTAACGATTTTTGACGTTAGGTGTCTACGGTCAGTTTGAAGTGAATACTTCAAGGCAGGGAACAGTTGAAAATTTTCGAAAACTATGAACGTAACTGTCCGCGTAGGAAATTTCTGATTTAAACCATGGTTGGGGAACCTATTTACTATCACGGGAATATTTTACGATCGCTGGCGGGCCGCAAAATCAATTAATTTTATCCTAAATTTCTACCTTTATCTGAGGAAGAGTGACTTCTCTTGACTTGTTATCTATATCTAAGTAACTGTTTATCATGGGTCTTCATTGTGACGCGATGTTGTAACACTACCCACAAATTTATGTTTATTTCCCAGGCTTTTCCATTGGCCATAGTTTTGTTTCATCGAACTTGTAACTATTCAATTCAAAGGCATTCCCTTAAAACTAGTAATACGATGTGGAATCTCATGTTCATATTCAATTTCTAGCCGGGAATCCTCTTCCCACGGACAAGACTGATGCTATCGCTGCAATCGCCATGCTTGTCAGGCTTAAAGTCGATGCCGAAGGTTTTGCTCGCTGAACTGTATCACAGACCGACTTTAAGATCTTCCGGCTATACTCTTATTGCAAATATTGATCTTCAGAGTGAACGACAAGTCTGACAATGAAACTGCTGGCTTGTTCCGATGGCTGATTTTGAAAATGTTTGAAGTGTACAAAATTTATGGACATCATGAAAACACACATTGCACGATAATAACACGGTACATAAAAGAACGCAATTGAGAAACAAGGCGTCAACGAAGTCTGGCAGTCGCATACCGATTGCCCACGAGCATCGGGTTTCTGAAAACATAACAGATTGGAAAGATAAATGCATTTGAAGACAGGCCCGCAACCACGGGAGGCAACCCGAAAATTTCAAAAGCACGTTTAGTTGTTAAGTACGTGTTACGACCATTTCCTCCTCCTCGAAAATGGTACAAGTTACAATCATTTGCCCACATCCCGAAATTACCAGCTGGCTGCGGTCCTGCTTCAAGGATGCGCGAGTTCAAAACAGCAGCTTCACACCATGAGCCGTCACCGCATGTGCACGCGAAAAAATGAATATCGTTCGGACATTTTTTGAATAGGTTCTTTCGGTTGCCTGCAACAGAGGCTGAACATTAAAGGAATTCTGTGTAACCCACGGATGAAGCTATTTTTGATCAATCATTAACGTTGTCTTAATGCAATCCCACGGGCTTTCGTTTTGCTTGGGCAACTTGATCGCTCACAGCGTCATAGGAGTATCCCATACGAAGATAACTGTGGGAAGGTTGCTTTATTTAATATTAGTACGACAAATCAAGAAAAAAAATGTTTTACAGTTTTTTATTTTCATAACCTATCGTTAATCGAAACGTAAGTTTGATACAAGAATTTAATCTGGGCGCTAGTAAAGCCACCGACGATGAGAGCATTCCGCTTTCTATAGAGGGGAGGCTACAGAACGCTAAATGGGGCATGGTTTTGAAAAATTGAATGTTGGGTGGTTGAGAAATACCGTTTCCATGACAACTTAGATCCAAAGCTTTTTCAGAGCAAGTGACCACTTTATCCAACGTTAAACTTTTGCTGAAAAACTTCCACTTAAAGCTTAGGCGAAAACCCTCTTATGTATTTTAGGACTGTCGTTCTGCTGGAACTGAAACCGATTCTTACTTACACTCATTTTAATGTTATAGAATATAGATAGAACGTTGTACAGTGAATTTGAAATACAAACTGTAGGTGGGTCTTTTTTCCAAGTTTTACGTCTTGTTATGTCAGCTTCGTTGATAAACGTTGAATATTCAATTGGAAGATACTTTTTGGAAGGAAGGTAGCATATTTGTAAATTTTCGCATCTTGCAAAGTGTTTCAAGTTGTGCTTTTGCGTCATTGCTTTCAGCAAAGCTTAGTTTAAGTGATCGGTTTAAGTGTTTCCCGTGGAATCCCTTAATTTGGCCGGTAGCTGTGGCTTTCAGGGAGACTGTTGACGTTGCAGCCATTGCAGCGCGGGCTAGCATGCGAGTAACATCGAGTTTATGCAGAAAGCACAAACTGTAAAAAAACACTTTTTTGCAGTTGACATTACAATAAGACACTGGTAATTCAAAACGCACTGTAATAAACAGACAACGTTGCAAAGTATAATTCGAGATCAGATCGTGTCTCGAAAAGTTGGGAGTTAGTGGTGGCATCTGATATACACTGGAGGTTCGTGTTAGGATAAAGTTCAGGAACTACTGGCGTAAAACTTCTTAGACCTACTTGTAAAATCTCATTTTACAGACTGTGCAAAATGTTTCAAATCGTTTAACTAGGAAAATATTTAATGCACACAGCACATTAATTAGATAGAGCAAATTTCAATTGTTGAAGAGAGACTGGCAATTACCAACACACTTCCGTAAAGCTTTTATATTTAAAAAAGGATCCGAGGTTACATAATTCTTTGGGAGCTATATCTTGTGGAATGAGGGCTTTCTCACCAGTTCCATCTCCATAAGGTAATGGTGGAGGTTTTACGGCCCTCTGCTTCCCTTAAAAACAATCGAATCGCCATTCGCCAGTTTATCAATGACGCACAAGCAACTTATGTATTTGCTTCAATTGGAAGAACAGATGCTTATGCACTAATAATGACAAACCTATGCTGCAGTGACAAGCAACTATCGCTTACTGAAGTTTCAAACAGCGCGTTATCTTAACAAATTCAAAAATATATGCGAAAAACTGACAATCCAGAAAACAAAAAAATGCAAATGCCGCTTTGCGAGCAACGTGCGTCTACTTTCTATGCTAATCACTGAAGTGAAAAAAAATTAGATATAGAAGAACGCACCAAAATTTATTGAAGGTCTCCTCAATGCAGGAGTAAACAGCATAAACTGCAGTACGTAGGTAAAGAGCATTACGCCAGGTCCAGTCTGGAAGTCAATAGGTCTAAACGCTAATCTACATTGAAGACGAGCCAGGAGTTGCCAGGCACAATTCTTTGTTTGTTTGTTTTATTGCGTCCAGGAGTTGCCGTGCCGAGCCGTTCACGGCGCAGAATTACCCGATGCAATAAAACAAAGGATTACGCCTGGCTACTCCTGGCTGGTCCTCACTGAAGATTGGCCTTTAGGTCTAAAATAAATGAAGAGCCGAAATAGGTAAAATGTCGGTCGAGAGCTGAATTCTTCGAAAAATTTCATGGCATTATCAAATTGTATCTTTTTTCTACAATATATAATATTTTTCTACCCAACGTGATTGTATATGGAAATCAGAGCTAAACACGGAGAAGACGCATAAAAATGAAATATGTTGTTTTGTAGTTTACAGATACGCACAGATTAGCCGCGAAATAACCGCTGCTAATGCAATGCCGCAGAATATGCAAAAGTGATTAAAGAATCACAGTTGATAGATGAATAGAACTTCCTTAAAATACGCACAGGACAGACGCATCAGATCATTACATTCCACGCAAGGTACAATGTTTGTCTTCTGACTGGTTCATTAAAATTTCACTGGACTCAAAACAAAATTTCAGTGGCAGGCGCGCAACACTTTCTTTATGCGTCACTTAAATACAAGAAAATCATAACTCACACAAATGAAAAGCCAGTGAACAACAACTGTTAACTGCAACACAAGCCAAGTCACTCTCGACGAAAAGGATGAAAATTGAGTTACTTGATGTCATCGTCCTTTGTGACAACGCCACTGAGCGAAGTTGGCAGCGGTAAACCTGACAATAAAAGCGAACATTTGAGGGACAACTGCCAATAAGCTAGCATTACCAAAAACGCTGTAACATACAAATTGTGATAAAGTTAGGTATTTTCTGTACGCAAACTTTTTTATGTAAACTTGCCAGAGACTGCCACATAAAGGAAAAATAAACTCATTTCAGCCTTTCATTACCTGATGCAATATTCGACAGAATATCATTTGTCACTTTAAAGTTTTTGTTTCAAACACAGTGTAGTCATCATCAGAATCTGACTCTATTGGGTTTAACTCAACATGCTCTCCTCCAGATCCTAGCAGTCCGTAGCGCTTTACTTTCCTTCGACGAGTTCTGCGAAGAAATCATTATCGATCTATGGTTCCTCTCTAACATTCAAGTGCCAGGCATAATATAACGATTCTGTTACACACGGCCACTAAAGAAAAATTTTTGCAAAACAAGCAACACATTATTTTGTTCAGTTACATAAAACCCGTTGCGTATAACAAGACCACAATTTTTTTATAATCTTACGTTTTTCACGGATTTACATTTTAGCGACATTCGTTTGCCTGTGACGACATGAGAAACAAAGCAGAGGCAGACAATCAAAAATGCACACTTACCGATAAGCTATGTAAAATTAGTTAATGAAAAGAATAGAAAAAACGATTAATGAAGGAAATATCAACGCATGTCTTGAAAACAGTTGCGACTGAAATAAAAAAACACTTGACCTTTACGTTGAGATATTTAGTTCTGTGGTTCTTCACACTTTGAATGAAGCAAACAACATGAAAACACAAACTTACATCAGTAGTCAAAATTTAGTGGCATACCAAATACGGCATATATATCATTAACCAGAAATTGCTTCCAGACTTTATTGAAACAAGACTGCGGTAACTACGTTTTCTTCATAATGCTTTCGTCTAAACTGCAGCAGCTTCACGCCAAGATCAAACCATGTGTTAATTTTTTTGCTGAACAGCTTTGGTAAAATGTTTTTACGTACCTCTGAACTACAGTAGTTCACAAATCATGCAACCTTTCCTGGATAACTACACAACAATTTCTGTACAGGATGTGCATTCCTACCACCCAAATGCAAACACAGAAATTGGAAGTTTCAGCTTTTGATGAGCATTTAACAGATTATTTGATGATTACGCTGCCGTAGTTTATTCCGCTACACTTCACTGCGAACACTGATTTGGTTGGACATGTAATATATCCGCATTTTCTAAAAATATAAGTGTTTGCCAGTTAAATGTGCGTGAAATTAAAACAAAAAATGTAATGCCTTCTTCCAGTAAGACTTAACTTTTTTGAACATCACCATTACTGAAACATTCGTTTGCATATAGGCAGAGAGTTTTTAACAAACTTGTTTGTTGTGACAGCTGTCTCAAAGTTAATTGTGGACGACCAACCTAAACCACAAAAACAAAAATGTACGATTTTATCAATCTGACAATTCACTATTTGTATCCAATTCATTATGAAATGAGTTATTTACCTGTAAAATCGTACACCAAAGTAAATCACAATGACGGCAGTGACAGCCAAAAGGACGAAAAATCCACGTTTCAGCATATCCTTGTTTTGTTTCATGAATGTCACCGGATTCATTGGTGAGGAGTGATCAGGTGAACTGCTGTTTCTAGACACAGTCGAATTCATAGTTATATTTTTTTGATTTGACAAACTTGGCACAGGGGATTCAAGACCATTTTTTCCTTGAAATGAGTTTTCTGAGACAACCAAACAAAAAATCTGACAGACCACCAGGCAACAGAATACCATCCATTTGTTTTCCACAGCCATTTGCATTTGAAGGTTATACTTGTATTATGTGGTCTACACTTCTCCTGTAACACAGATGTAAGGTTATTGTGTGTTGGTCATTTCCTCTTCAGTATGCCATGACAGTATACGGCAACATACGATGCAACCACTTTACAATCAACAAATGAGGCAAGGCATGATGGAATCATGAATTCTTAATTCAAACATACCAAAATATCTTCACAAGGCATTTTCATACCATACATTTTCTAGGACAAGGGGTGGCAATAATGCACCTGATTTCTGAAGGGCTCTCACGACTGAATCGGCATAACATACCATGTCGACAACTGCACACACTTGCAAACTTAGAATACATACGTGCTTTTCAATTTTGAAGTATTAATTTGTAATGCAGATACCATACCTCTGCTGAATAGAGAAAATATAGCAAGATGTCAGCAAATCATTGGTATTACAGTAAACAAAAAACACTAAAACTCACTTTTTTTGTATTGTATTTTTTTGTATTAAAATGAAAACAAAAAAGTTGGTTTCATTGCAAACCGTGATTTATTGCAATCCATATCATATATATGTATATATTAACAAGAAATGGAGTCTTAAACACTTTACGAGTACAATTAGTTTGATATTTGTTTTTTTAAATTGACGTTTCACTTCCTGAATTTTTGCATGTTTATAATGCAGTGATTAGCTTAACGTTTTGTTGCAAGTTTTTTCTGATTTGCAAAAACTGAAATGTTGTGTTTGACATATCAAACTAGATTGTATCTTGAAAAAAGATGTGTCAAGTTTTTGATTTTTTTCAGACCTCTATTGGTGGTAGCCTGAATTTTGGTCGAAGCCTGAATTTTGCTAATTTCCCGGGCATTTGAGGTGAACGGTCTTTCCTGAGGAGTGCTACAGCAATTCACTCAGTTCCCGTGGATTGCATATGAACACAGACACCATACCACTGAGCTATTGCCGCCCTTATGTGCAAATTGCTGACAGTATGCTAAGACTAAGTGTATTTCAAATTTGCAATAGTTGTCTGATACTTCCAGCTATTCAAACGAGAACACTAGATGAAACAGTTCTTTAGTATTTTGCAGGCTACAATGCAAGCTTTATGATCAAATGTGGCTTTCACAAAAGGCTTGAGAAAAGCAACAAGTAACTAGTCTCCATAACAGCAACGAAATCTGCCATCAGAAACATTTCTTAAATAGAAAATTGATTTCACATAATTTTACGCATCCTCACTTTTGAAATATGCAAGCAACGCTTACGGGTGAAGGACTAAAGCAAAAGCAGAGAAAGGAAGAAAACTCAAGACCAACATGAACAAATCAAAACACAAGAAGGTGAAAACTGGAAAACAGGCCGTTCTCAAATAATTCCTTTAACTCAGGGATTCTAACTGGGGCAGTGCAATCGTTCAGACATTGCCAGGGCGTCACAAGCTTATATTCAGCTTAGATACATTCTACATCTAAAGAAGCTCTCCAGACTTAATTACATTTGCTACTTTGTACTTGCGCGAAGTTGGGTTTTCAGTTGTTGCGGCAATGATACAAAGTATTGCTTGAAGATAAGCAGCAAAAGAGAAATGCGCTCAATTGTTTCAAATATAACACCAGTAGTGTGTGGTGGCCATTGTTACTAGGTGTGTGCCGCTTACGATGTCACAATATGATATCACATTCACATTGTCATATCAACGTTCATATCTATTTCCTCAGAGAATCTTCATCACAAACTCTGTTATCGACATGGCATTCCACTCTCTACAGCAATTTGCAGCCACTGCAGAAAATTTCAGTGAGCACCCACTTTTGTTTGTCAGCAAGAATGGTCTGGAGAAACTTTGTATCATCTTGAGTACAAGTACCAAATTATTTGTTACATTTTGGAGATTTTCTGACAAGGTAAGCATTACCCCAGCAACAAATTTCATAATGTGAATGTCAATTACGGATTCAAAATGTTTTCTCTGACTCAACAGACCAGCCTTGTTAGATATTTCAGGATCACTATATTGTTAACAATTAACATGTTGGCTGCTGGTGTATGATATATTTGCACTTTGAGCTCCCACATTACCTGCTCATTGTCATGCCACTTTGCAACTCCTTAACTCACCAGTCGATTGTGCTAGAGTTGTTCCCTCAAAAGGTGCAACAAGTCTTCTGGATTGCAATGAAGAAAATGTTTGTCTTTTTGTGTGTAATATCATAAGTAGGGTAGGTTTTTGGCCATTTTGGCTCAGGTTACCTGGCTCTGGGCCCCAACCGCTTGGTGGAACTCTTTGACTCTTTTTTTATTAGAAACTAGGCTAGAATCAGAGTCTTTTGAGCCTTTGATTGGCTTTCTAGCACTTCTGGTTCAAAAGTTATGGGCATGGCCTAAAAAAACAAATTAATTATCTAATTAGGAGATTAATTATTTGAAAATAGACTGAAAAAGAGTAAGTCATTTTGGTTAAAATGTCTGAAAATATAGGCTAATGAACACAGCGATTTTTAATACAGCTGTGAAACAAATGACCAAAGTGTCTCAGTGAAAAAAACCTCTTGCTCAACAAATTTTCTGATTAATTGGCTTATAATGGTCAGTTTGCAATCTGCAGTAATCCTATGATGTTGTGTTGATTATGGCTGACCCTAGAAGAAAACTGCAATCTCATTAGTACTGTTAGTGGTCAATTCAGCATGTCAAGTATATAAATCTATAAAGAAAAGGTTGGTCTTTTGGCACAAAAACAGGTGTGATCAAATACCAAGAAAGCAAAACGTTGCAGAAAATTGTTGCAGTTAAATTCAACTGTTGCGATCGGAAATCCCGAGTGGCATATGCGCAAAGCTTCGCACTGTGGCAGCAAGCAACAATAGAGTTCACATGCCATGATCACTCTCCACGTATGCTAGTCGTTACGTTCAATGGTTCACAAGTTAGTATCGGCAGAGCTTCCACACCACGATCCCTCTATTATTGCTTGTTCACGCCACATATATGTATGGTGTTGTTCTTCACGCACATCCCATCCATGGTGAATCGCACAATCAACGCAACACCACCGGAGAGGTTGCAACAACATCCCCTCCTTTTTACAATGAACCGCACTGATCGCATGTTCTTTGTGTGAAGGCTGAACTCCACACGACCTTCATATCCTGGTCACAGCACCATTTTGTTGCGATCGGAAATCCTGAGCGGCATATGCGCAAAGCTTCGCACTGTGGCAGCAAGCAACAATAGAGTTCACATGCCATGATCACTCTCCGCGTACGCTAGTCGTTATGTTCAATGGTTCACAAGTTAATATCGGCAGAGCTTCCACGCCACGATCACTATATTATTGCTTTTTCGCGCCACATATATGTATGGTGTTATTCTTCATGCACATTCCGTCCGTGGTGAATCACACAATCAACGCAACACCATCGGAGAGGTTGCAACACAACATATAACAATTATATGTAAGTTTGCATATGTGGAAGAAGGAAACGCTTTTGTAGAATATCATTGAGAACATGTTAATCCATTAGGGAAATGTGCCAGAGAAACTGGCAGTGTTATTTCAGGCACTCATAATGCAGCCGAAGTTAAATGACATGAATTCCTTACTACAGTCCTCTTCACAATAAACTTTTTCCAGACAATCTCTGCCACAGCACCTGTTCACAATAAACCGTATTTCTAGGAGAAATTGCTGAAACCAGAGTTCTCCAAATGGGGCATCATGACACCTTTGTGTGTCATTTTGAGATTAGGATGTTGCAAGCTTATATCCACTATTTCACTATTAAGATCTTAGGATTCTAGGAAAACCTTTTCACACTCAATGGACACACAGTGTAGTTATGTCTGCAACAAAGTTAAAAGCATTGTGTGCAGTAATGTAAGAAATTGCAAAATTGATTTGGTAATACTAATGATAATAGTGACCTATGTGAAAAAATCCATTTGTTTAAGACAGATGAGCTTGACTCAGAGGTTAGAAACCTCCTTTGTCTATGCTGGTGATCCATTCCTAGATATTGATTATTGTATCCAGTGTTTCTGTACTTTCTATGGCACCAGAGCATGACCAACCCTTCCTCTGCTATATTATTATTACACGTATTCTTTCTGCATTTGTTCATTTGGACTTAGAGATCTGTGCTTGTGCAATCCTGAGATTTTGCTTCTTTCCCAACCTGACAATGATAGTTTGCATCACAATAACTTCATTTGTGTGTATCTGAACAACTCAAGAAAGATTTTCGTGGATATTGTGTGCAGATGATAGTAAGCAGGCTTGTTTGGTTGCACATAGGCATAGCCATTGGTGGTTTTGGTGTTCTGCCATCTTGCACTATGTCATGCGCAGATTCTGATCATTCTGGGTATGTACTGATGAGTGCATGGGTCAGTCTGTCCATGACCATTTTGTGACCAAGTATGTATGTTTTGCAGTGTTTGGTTCTGAATGACAATACCATGCATTTGCATCACCCATCCTTTGACTTGGGTCTGCCTCATTAGCAGCAAATGATTTGAATTAATATGTATGCAAATGTTCAGCTTTGGAAACCTAAGAATAATTGAGCATATGTTTCCAAATTCAATATTATCCCATGCACTTACCTTGAATAATCTCTAAAAACAATGCTCTGCATCTGTGTATTTGACAACTGCACTATGGTTGTGGGTTGTGTGCCTACTGCATTCTGCATGTGTCTACAAATGAACTTCATGTGTTCAACTTCAGCCATAGCAAAAACTAGAAAATCTGTCCTTGGAAACTGTGTTTCTTCTGGTCCAGTTTGACCTCCTGAAAGATCCTAGTGGTCCAAAAAGCTTGTTGTTGACTCCTGGATTAGTTAATGTTTGGTTGGTGAATTGTCTGAGTGTCTCATTTGATTTTATGCAGGGGTTAATGTGGAGTTTAGAAAAATTGGGAATCACCACTTTAAACACATGTTTTGATTAACTGATTTTGTCTGTATTAAAAGCTTGCAAAGTAATCCAAAACTAGTAGGAGTCATAATCAGGATATTTTCGACTCCAACACCACTGATCCAAAACTTCTTGCACTCCTGAACTGTACTACTGTGTTTATGAGCCTGAGTGTTTGTTTTGGGTTATGTAAAATTACAATAACCTGGTACAGTGAATTTTCACAATTTGAATTATCTAATATCAGAAAATCAGTGTGTTACCCAATCTTTTTACATTTTTGTCAAGGTGTTTTCTAATTACAAACTTTCCAGTACTCATATCCACAAATATCACAATTTACAAAAAATAACAGTATTTAACACTACGACGGGACGTGTCAATTGACCCACTTTTGACATATATGGGTCAATAACTTTGTAGTGGCAAATACTAAATAGCACAGTGATGAAACATGAGTTTTTCTATTTTACGTTTGTAGTAGTATCCTGTCCTGTGAATTTTTTTGTTTTGCTAAAAAAGTTGTAGTGTGTACTACGTAGGACAGCATGCATCAATTGACGCAGACACAGAATCGCGTTGAAATGTAGAGGTATAGCGATCAACAAATGACTGAAGAAGAACAGCATGTAAGGCACATTCAAAATTATCTAGTACTTGTCTACTAAACCATACAAGTTTGGTTTGAAGTTCTGGTTGGCGGTTGATGTCAAAAACAAACATTTACTCAACAGGTTTTCTTACATTACAAGAAAAGCTGACATGCAGATCTTAGATGTGAGTGTAGCTACCGATGTTGTTCTGAAGCTCATGGGCTTGTCTCTTTAGGTTACAATTGAATGTCACATGTGATAATTTTTTATCTCACTTGACTAGGCACTACAACTCGCTGAACAGAAACACAGTCTCGTTTGAGCAATGGGACAAAACAAGAAGGAAGTTACAGAAGAGTTTGTAATGAAAAAAGAGGTGCACAAAGCAGAAGTGTTTCAGTTTGATAGTCAAGCACAAATCACGCTGACATCACAGCAGTGCAAATCAGGGTTGATTGATTTAAATCAAGCAATAAAAATCATGATTTAAATTAAATAAAAATCAAAAAAATCATGTCGTTTTAGAGATTTGTATTGTGTGATGTCTATGACACAATTAATTAGCATTCCAATAGGTTTTCACATAGCCTATATAGTATTAGTGTGGAAGGCATAGAATTCTCATGACGACACAAGTTACAACCATGAGGTCACAGATTCTATGTCATTTAACTGCAAAAATGACATGTGGACTGTAATCACTGGCATGAAGTAAAAGTTGCATTTAAATTCCATCAATTATGAAGGCCGTTGACTGTAAACATAGTTATATAACATATTTTTGATTCATGAAATAGATATATTATTACAGATTGTTACATTTTATGCATGTGTGCCAGGAGTGTCAACGAAATTACTAAATTGACAGTTTCACTATTGGCATTTCAATTGAGATTTCATTTCGTACGCTGGTGTTATGAACTTCTTTGAATTAAGAGATGTTGCACAAGCGCAAAAATCTTTGAATGATAGTTCAGTTATTTCTAGTCAGGGTTGATTGATTTAAATCGTTTCATTTAAATCAGTGATAAAATCAAAAAAATCAAGCAAAAAATCATACGCAGTTTTGAATCTTTCTGTGATTTTTATGACACATTTTGATTTAATTGGTATAATAATTGGTTTTACTCATTAAAGAAGGCAGAGACTTTTTATGACAACACAACTTATCAATCATAGCAACTGTCAGCCTAGACGTAGACTTTCAAACTTGTGGCATAAAGCAGGCCCGTAGCCAGGTTTCGAGGTTGAAGGGCAAAATGATCTATTGGGGGGAAATGTTTCGGTTGCATTACGGTATATGTTTAAAACAAACTTTCCTTGGTGCAACAAAATTCAGTTGGCACAAAAATATTTAGGGACACTATCCCTGAATGCCCCATGGCTATGGGCATGGCATAAAGCAAAAGTGAGATCTAAATTCCAGCAAATACGAGGTATGTAGACTGTTGACTATAGAAATAATAGTTTCAAAACATGTTTTTGATTCAGATTCATAAGATAATAACTACTACTAGAGATAGACCGATATATCGGCCTGGCAGGTATATCTGGCCGATATTTGGGTTTTCACCGATATATTGGCTAAAATGGCCGATATTATCGGCTTCAGTAGGTGTTGACAAAATGCTGCTATATTCCTTAACCATGCACACAACTTACGCAACAAAACACAACAAACCAAGCCAAGACACCTAGGTAAAGTGAGCCCAACCGCACTCTTTTTTCCAGCCGCACTTTTTTCAATGGATGCGAGGTTCTTGCGTAAAATTGAAAAGCCTCAAAAACGCATAAAATGAGCTGATACGACAAAATAAACGAAAGCAAATGAAAGAACAGGTTCTGAACATAACACCCAAGGCAAAAAACTTGCAAATATGTTGCATCAAGCTCACACAAATTGTTCAAAACAAGCAAGTTCTTCAAAATTAGTGATAATTCAACCAAAGGCGCAGCCAGGGGGGGTGCTGAAGGGGCTCAAGCACCCCCCTTAGCGATCAGAATATTGATGTTTATTTCTTAGTTTTTCACCAACATTGTACTGTAAGTCGAGATCAGGTGCATTGCAAAATGTTCTTTGGCAGTACCACAGGCGTAGCAACACATTCGTTATCAAACCAAGCGGTTATGAATTTTCG
>Ga0210059_1006306_pt1 | contig 19065 bp, 7 predicted proteins | sample Ectturendosymbi2_FD_188042 | JGI IMG/M metagenome (GOLD analysis project Ga0210059, IMG submission 188042) | Ecteinascidia turbinata endosymbiont from Florida, USA - Sample 2 (SPAdes) (version 2) | ecosystem: Host-associated > Tunicates > Ascidians > Unclassified | place: Key West, Florida... | reverse complement strand
AACAGGAATTTGACATGTGAAGATTAATATCATCAGCAAATAAAGTAGTATGAAAAGAGGATGCTTTTGTGATATCGTTAATGTAAATAAGGAAAAGCGGGCTGCACAGAAGCCCGGGCCGGCAGGCTGCATAACAGGGCAGGCCAGTGAGCTGCACACAAAGGCGGGCCAGCGGGCTGCGAAAAAGTCCGTCGGACTGCCTTTTTGTGCAGCCCCCCAGCTCGGACCTCAGTCTAATGTGCATCCTCCCGGAATGCACGATTTTCATTTGGAAACACGGTCCTCCAATTTTTTGTTTGGTCTCAGAGGTTTCAAGCAATGTTGAACACAAAACCACGCTGTACCCTCATCATAGGCCATGCGATTAACAAGATAATTAGCCAATGCACAAGGTAACACTGCATAACTGAGGGAAAATGAATCTTACAGAAAGAACGAGGATTTGGAAAATAGCTACACATTGATACAGGGGCAAGTGGTAGGCAGTGATGGTGATCAGTACGTTAAAAGCAGCTACTAGAAAAAGAACATGTAAAGTTAGATCAAACTCGCACACAGGCCAATAATATGCTGACAGCATTTCCCCTGACCACAGCCAGGGACAGACGCTGGTGGAGCCATTGGCACTCCCTGCAGTGAGTTTTAACACAACTGTGAGACAAATGACCAAAATGTTTCAGTGACAAAAATGTCTCAGCAAAAAATGACCGAAATGTCTCAATGACAAAAAAAAGATTTGAACCTTTAATATACATCACAGTCAGATGCAGAGTGTAACTGCTGTTTATTCCAGTGATACCCTTGGACCTCATCTTGAACTACAAAAGAGTACTTTTCTGCAAAACCTGCTAAAACAATCGCTGTGTTTGAAGGTTGTTTTTTTCTGAATTTAAGATATTGGTTGGACCTGACTTTTAGAAATATAAGGAGCAGTGAGATGATCAATTTTGGAAGCAGCCAGTTCAGTAAACTCATCTACCGGAAGTGTGTGTTCAGTCTGGTTCTGTCAGTTGATCCCCATTGTTTAAACACATCATCTTCTTGAAAACTTCCATTTGTTCCAAGTTGTAAATTAAAACACTTTTTTCATGACACTTTGAACAGTGATGCACCATGCAACTTTTATTTGACAAATCACAAAAATAATAAACTACATTCAAAATCATAAGTGTCTTTTCAATACATTTATATGCTATACTTTTTGCAGACAGTACAAAGCTGGTTCAGATATTGAACAGATGTAATGTTCCCAAACAGTTTACTATGTGGTAAGCAAAGCAGCAGCTCTGAATGATATGTGCTAGGACTTTGTTATATAGCAATAATAGCAAAGCCACAGCAGTGACCACACATCAAGCGAATAAGTTGCAGTAGTTTATTTGCACAAGGAAACTAGTTTCGTGTTTGACACATCTTCAGTCCTATGCGAAAGGTGACAATGAAACAATGTTAGAAAAACTACGTACTGTTGCTAAGAACAAAAGCTAAATAATAAAGCCAAAGAACGACTCCTTAACTCACTAGACTGATTACAAAACTGCTGACTCCGATCGTAAAAACAAGTGTCATATAGAACAGTCAACTGTCAGCAAAACTGCTGACTCCGATCGTTTGTAATCGCAAAGCCATGTGTGATCCGCTTTTTTGGCGCGAAATCCTCAAACATTACTGGACGCGAAAGAGTTAAGCATTTATTTACCCTTGTTTCCTTGTGTTATTTTTGTATTTGTTACTATTTGTTGAGGAATTGTTTCTTTATTGTGCTTTGGCCTGTCATACCACAGCATAGAAAATTGAAGATGTTTGTCATGTAATAAACGAAAAGTAACAAAATGGATCAAATCAACGTAAAACAATGTTATAACTAGGGCAACCAAAAGTTAATAAAGTCAAAACTTTTCTGCCTTTTTAAAAGTTTATGAAACGTCCACAAACCAAATTTGACGCTGATACCATGAGCCACTGCAAAGTTATTAGGTTTAAAAAAGTCAAAATTTATCGTTAAGGTCAAAATTTTCCTGCAGCAGAGTTGTTTTCTCGTTATCGATATATTGTATTAATTACAACAACATATTTTCATATTTTTTGCAAGTTTAGTTTCAATTCAGAAGCACTAATGGGTTTATTGTGACTTCTGATGTAATTGTTTAGCCCCCTACTGGACGATTGAATATTAAGTAGACTAGGCATGGCAATGCAAGAAAACATGGTCTTATAGTACTTGTTTTAGCAAATGCTCAATCCATTCTGCATTTACAGTATAGTGTTTTAACTTTATGATATTCGCAGGTTTGACTCTACTGTAGTTATTAATGTACTTATCAACATATCACGCCTAATATTAAACAACCAAATTCTTCAAAAGTTCGAAGTATACTTCATGCATATGCTTTTGAGCTTACCTCAACACCTAAGGGTGAATTATTGTACAAATTCTGTGACTGCTTAGTGAAAAGTGACAAAAGGTGTATGGTGGGAGCACATCGCCGCAGCGCAAGGCATCAACGAGGTTTGCTTCATGAAACTGAAAGCATAGTCAGACATTTTTAAAGCATGCTATACCAGATTTTGCAGATAAACTACTTCTTGTTTCATTTCAACAGAAAAACATATCAGTTTGTTTTCTAATACTGTATATGAATATCCTTTGCATACCGCATTTCAATTGAAAATGTAGAAAATTGATAGGTCAAAATAAAGTCAATTTTTAAACTATAAAGTCAAAACTTTAGGTTTTTAACACTTTGAGAGCCGGGGACGATATATTTGTACTTCTATTTCGGCCTAAAACCAGCAGTTGTCAGTTGCCTTACCAATGCCCTAGCTCCTCTGCCAATTGCGCTAGGGAGCTGTTCAAGGGCTCAAACGGATCAGACAGTCTTCTAGATTGCACTTAAAAAAATTTTTTTGGTTGGGGTTTGCGGATTTTTTGTGACAGACGTCATAAGTGAAGTAGTTTTTGGGTCGTTTTGGCTCATGTTACCTGGCCTAGGGTGCAACCGCTAGGCCAAAGTATTTTGCTGAAGTTTTCATTGGAAACTAGACTTGAGTCCGAGTCTTTTGAGCCTTTGATTGACTTTTTAGCGTTTCTGGTTCAAAAGTTATGATCTTAAATAAACAAATTAATTAATTATTCAAAAAATTTTACTAACTTAGATCATAATTTTTGAACCCGAAACCCCAGCAGGTCTTCCAAAGTATCAAAAGACTCAGATTGTAGCCTAGTTTCCAATGAAAACTTCAGCGAAATACTACCATCTAACAGTTAGCACCCAGGGCCAGGTGAAGGTGGCCAAAAAGCTCTCAGCTTATGACATCACTCACAAAAAACCTGCAACCCCCAACCAAAAAATTTTTTTCGAGTGCAAACTACAAGACTTGGCGCGTCTTGTGACACTTCAACCAGGTCCGTAACCCGTACAGGAGCGGAGATATTCCCACGCAAAGCCACGTGCGATCCTGCTGTTTTTTTGCGAACTGCTTGAATTAACCCGGACGTCAAAGTGTTATGTCAAAAAATTGGTTGCCTTAGTTATAACAAAAAAAAAAACAAAGGGAAAAGCGGCGTACCTATGTACAGAGGGGTATGGGGTGTAAAAGATGTAAAAGAAAATAGTGGTACTAAAAACAATATTACAGAAAAGTGAAAAGCATATGAAAACATAAATCAACAATAATGTTGACAAGATACCAGGACATTATTGTTTTGTTTTCCAAATGAATACGCTGAGAAATATTTCAAATGCTCAGTGGGACTAATATACTGCAAAAAAAGCTCACACAAAAATGTTTTCAGTCTGAGTAAATGATATTTTTGCAAAAAAAGCAAGCATTGCTTGATATTTATGAACTGATGCAACATCAGAGAAGTAGTTAAAGTGTTTAGGCAGTTCACCATTCAAAAGAGCACATGAATTTGGCAACTGACAACTTAAATAAGTCTGTAATCCTATTAAAAATTTGTGATAGATCCTTTGGTTGTTTCACCTGTGGAGTGAAGTTACTTAAAGTCTTTAATTTTTGTGCTTAGAATAAACTATTGTTGTTTTAGTTTTGTTGTATTTAAGGATTCTTGCATCTTACTTCTGCGATCTAATTATAGTGAGTAAAGTGATTTTATTAGTTCTTTCCAAATTAACACCTTAGCTTCCAGGTGATTTCAGCTAAAAGTAGGCATAAATCAAGCATAAGCCATGTGTCTTAGCAATGGCATAACTCCTCAGCGGATTGCGGTAGAGAGCTGTTTAAGCCCTCAAAAAACTCGAGTCTGCAATACTAAGAATCTTTTTGGTTTTGTTTTTTTGTTAGTGATGTCATAAGTGGATTAGTTTTAAGCCTTTTTGGCCCACTTTGTCTAGATGGTAGTATTTCGCTCAAGTTTTTATTGAAAGCTAGGTTGAAATCCGAGTCTTTTGATACTTTCGATAACTTACTGGGGTTTCGCGTTCAAAAGGTATGACCTAAAAACAACAAAATAATTAATTAATTCCATAATTAGATAATTAATTAGTTTGTTTATTTTACATCATAACTTTTGAACCAGAAACGCTAGAAAGTTGATCAAGGGCTTAAAAGACTAAGATTCTTGGCTAGTTTCCACTGAAAGTTTCAGCAAAAATACTTCATCTAGTGGTTGTGCCCTAGGCCAAGTAACATGAGCCAAAATGGCCAAAAACCTTCCTCACTGATGATGTCACTCACAAAAAACCTGAAACCCCAAAATTGTTTTATTGCAGACTCGAAGACTTGCCGAGTCTTTTAAGGGCTTGAACTGCTGTCTAGCGCAATCGGCTGAGGAGTTATGCCATTGCTAAGACACATGTTTTTTACCTGATTTCCAAGTATGATATATTCATACGCCGGCAACGAATGTGTTAAGTATTAAGTAAGTTAAATAGAAATCAAAGAGAACAAACTGAACAGATTTGAGCACTGAAATGTTGTTATAGTGGGGTCATTCCATATCAGGCGATCCAGAGCTATATATCTGACCGTGAGCAAAATCCATGAAATTTCATAAGCAGAGAGATCTCATCATTCTGATTTCAAAACATTTTGAATTTTTAAATCGGACCAGTATTTGCAAAGTTATGGCTGGTTAAAATTTGCAGTGTTCCCATTTAGTTTTTGCATATATTTTTTGTGAATTTAGTGCTCTGACATATAAACCTTTGTATCTTTTTTATCTGTGACTATTTGTAGCTGGAAATTTGTGAGAATGTGTCAGAGGGTGTGTTTATTAAAAATCAATCATTGGCACTTTCCTTATGACCTTTGAACTTATGTAAATCAAGGTCAAGTTAGACATAGTTTTTGTGTGCGCTCATGCATGACCATATTTCAATTGCTTGTAACTCAAAAAGGTCAACTGGTATGAAGTTGATTCTTGTTTTATTTTAAAGCTATAGAGTAGAAGATTTTTTTGGTTTCAGGAAACCTTTACTTATTTACCTATTCGATATGCTTTTTATCGTTTGAAGTAACTAAGGGGATTTTGACTCATAATTAATATATGCACTAGAGCAAGCTGCAATAATAATTTCTATTCTCAACTTTTATTCATTTGTTTGACATGATACATGTTTCTGATAGTATGTTGAAGATAAAACAGTTTTCAGAAGTTTGATCATAGTAATTCCATGTATAATAAACAGACAAAAATTGTATTTTATGAGTTTTTTTTAATTAATTTTTTATTTTTTCTGAGGTGGTGTCATATCTATCAGATTCTCCCCAAAATGCAAAAAATAAAATGTTATACAAAATCATAACTGCCAAATGGTAACAAACAAGATCATGCCCTCAAAAAATTGAGAGATTAACCAGGGAAAGATTAAACAAGGATACTTGTGTGGTCAATCTGTAACATCAAATTTCAATGTATTAGGTTAGTTTTTCAAGTGAAACTATTTGCAACTCTTGCAAGAGGCAATGCAGCTTCATTTTATGTTGACCAGAAACAAGTATGCTTCAATGCATCCTCATGGAATTTCTTCATTTTTTTGGTCACAAAAAGTGCAAAACTGATGGGAGCAGCAATTCTTTGCAGCAAAGTGGCAAATTCTCACACCTAATCCTTGCTTAACCCGCTTCTAAAATTTGTATTTTGTGGGCACTGTTCAATTTACAAGAATTTTTTTTACTGCATTAGAGTTTTAGACAATTTATTTAAGTAATATGGACTGCTTACATGAAGCTTCGAAACAATCGCTGGTATATGGAAAATCGTAACGCGGTTTCAAACGACCAACCAAATCGTAGTATGTAGACCATGAGAGACTTTTAGACACCAAACTAAAGATATCCTATGGGTAACAAATTTTAATCTCTCATGCATGTGTTACGGCAAGATTGTACGTAACTCGCACAGCAGGGTCGAGCAATTCCTACTCTCAAGATGCATAATCATGGGATGCCTGTTGCTCCTGCACAGTATAAACCAGTGGTTCTCAATCTTTTCACTGAAGGGAGCCAAATCCAGATCTACAATTTTGTGAGAGAGTCGCACTAAAAATTTTTAATGCAAGTCAATTCACACATTTTGTTTTATTGCAGATCGAAGTCTGTTACACAAAATATTAGAGATTTTATTCAAAGGCGAGACAGGAGGACCTATGGGGCCATTCACATCCTAAAGAGTCGTTTTGTGCTTTGATAGGTGTATGCCAAAGAAAAGTGTTAAGAGTTTTCCCCCTCAATTTTTGGGCTGGCTACGCTACTGACTGCTAAGAGCTGCACAAAAGGTGCTTGGGGGCCGCGTCCAACTTTCAGAAAAGTGGTTTTAATTTGCTAGTGGTGTAGCATTTGAAGTGATTGTGCCGTCGTGTTTCAAACGTTGATTGTTACGGCCACTTCGGTGGCGGTGAAATAAGTTTTTAATCGATCCGACGTGTAGAACGATATTCAGACGGTGTTAAATGTTTCTGTTGAGTGAGCGTTCTACGCACGAATGCATTTTTGAGTGCGAGTGCGTAGTTACCAGGGTAAGCTTGTGAGTGGACGCTAGTTTGGGCACAGGTTGAACACTTTTGCAATAAACTTGATCCCGTTAAAAGCTTTTTTGCATATTGTTTTACTTTCTGCAACAGAAGATCTGCAGCGTTGTCTTTAGCAAATACTGTAGCCCCAATTATTGGGATTTTTGTACTGCCTACCCTGAATTATACTTATTGCTTCATCATATACAAAGTCAAAGATGCAAAAGTCAGCTTAGTATCGACTTTCTATGACTATATGTTCGTAATAAATAACTAACCAATTTTTTGGAACAAACACAAAAATCCTGGTTTAAAAGTGCTATTTTTGGTATTGGGATCCTGTAATGTAAGGTGTAGCAATTTTATGCTCATTCAAAAAAATTAAGCTCTAGCTATAAGTGTAATGCCATTCCAGAATGGCGTCATGTTTTAAACGTTGATTGTTGCGGCCAGTTCGGTGGTGGCAAAACCGTTTTTTAATCAATCCGGCCTGTAGAACGATATTAAGACGGTGTTAAAAGTTTCTGTTGAGTGAGCGTTTTATGCATGCATTTGTTAGGTGCGAGTGCTCAGCTGCCAGAGTGAGCTTGTCAGTGGACTCTGGTTTGGGCATGAGTATGAGCATTTTGAATGGCACTACATTCCTGAATTGCATTCGGAATGCACTGCCATTCCGATTGGTAACCCAGTAAGGCAAGCACTAACCAAAGCAGTCATACAGACAAGTATTAACAATCTGAATGTATTCAAAAGCTTCCAGCTGATGCTAGCGCCACCGTCCACTCTGCTATCTAATGCAATGAAGTTCGCTCGCATAAACGCACCTAGTTTTAAGGACGTGTTCGCCTCAGCGTCCTCTGAGTACATGTGTCATTATAGCAGCAATATTAAAACTAGTAGCTTTCCGCCGCCATTACGAGTCTACGACACACGACGAGGTTCACCAAAAAAGGTAGACCTTGTCTCAAAAAAAGCCAAATAAACCATATAGCAGTCCTAAGACGTGCAGGCTACACATACAGTAAGACATGCATAACCAAACAAAAATAGATGTTAAAAATCATCAGAAACATCGATAAAATGCAATTCAGATTTTTATAAGCAATTTCTTTCCCAGTAAATACAATGTCGTACATTTGTTTCTTATTAAATACATTGAAAAATGTTAGGGCAACAGTAAAATCTTTCCAATATTTTTTCCACTCTGCATAGACTTAGACTCCCATCAGAAGATATTTGTAATGTATATGCAGCTCAGACAATGTTTAGCCAGAGCCAAATTCTTCAGACTGAAAAAAAATAAAAAAGAAAAAGCCAGATTTTGACTGGAATTTTTGATTTTCAAAAAAAGCTAGGTGCGTCAAAAAAGCCTGAATTTAAAACTTTGGTTTCAAAAATGCCAAATTGGCAACCCTGCATGCAACCAACAACTGCATGAGACCACTATTGTTAAGTAGGGGTAACTGTTGCGTCACAAAGCCATAGGACCACGAACACCGCAACTGAGTGAGGGAAATTCGTGCAGTCCCTTTTGAAGTTTTCTGCAAATCTTTGTGTGTTATTTGATTTTACTTGACTTGCAGCTGATGAATTTCCCACGAGCATGTACGATTTCCCAGGATGCTCCTTTCTGATTTCCACACTTTCTACAGCCCTGCTTTCAGGTCTTATCTTGCTCTCAAAGGTTACAGGTCTTAGTCACAAGCCTGTTGTCTTGAAATGGTCAATATTGCAAGGATATTGCTTTTTAAAACTTCTGTAATTCAATGAGTTTTTTCTATGTTGTATTACAGTCGAAATCGGTTAATCGCATAGTCAATTTGCCAAGCTTTTTTATGTGATTAACCGATGTATGCGATTAACCGTATCCATTAATTGACAGTAACCTGGTATCCTACACGTCAATACCGAACGTTCATCTTACACAAAAGCTTGAAAGCAGACCGCTAGACATTTTAATCGTTTATGCAATCATCACAGTTTATAGGCATGAACGCGTTTGTGCTACTGTTGCAGTACTAAGGTGTTGCTAAGCAAAGTGAGAAAATGCATTGTGTGACTTCAATACTGTACAAAAAAGGAAATGCCTCTCTGATGAAGTTCAACAACACACGTTTTCCGAGTGTCTGTCTGACGTGCTAACGAAAAAAGTTATTGCGTGCTTATTCTAGTGTATCCACTAAGTGACGCAATCTTATCGCTTTTTCGATGAACAAAGGCATTGAGCTTTAATACGTAACTCGGAATGTTGGGAGTTTTACAATAACAAAGCAACCTGATGTAATGGTTAATACAGCACTGTATCCCGTCGGCTCATTTGCCTTCACAAGAGGGCTTCCTGCTTTTTGATTTTGGCACAAGAAAAAAACACGAAACAAAACGGAAATCTATTTTTATTAAAATAACTCTCAATTGTAGTTTGTTTAATATTTTCCGATATGTTGTTAAGCTGTTCCAGAGGAAAAAATTTGTCCATGTCCATTCCCTGAACATTTAGTCGCTGCGGGTTGTGGGAAATCTTGTGACGATTTTTGTGTATTGGTAAGGATAATCTTGAGCAACTTAACACTTCGTCAAAGGAAATATGGGGTTAAGTGATACAAGTATACAAATCAATCAAGAATTCTTATTCGATTAACCGATTTATGCGATTAACCCTTATGCGATTAACCGTTGAATTTTCTTCACAAGTGAATGGGGATGGTTTGGGATTATGCAATGCCATGCTATAAAGCGATTTATGCCTTTAACCAATATGCGATTAACCGATTTCGTCTGTAGTAAGAAACAACCAAAACAGATTGCAAAAATGCCAGAAATATTAAAAAATTCAACTGTAAAGTGGTGATGATAATTTTTTGAAAAATTTCAGGAAAATGAAAAAATTTTGAAATCTCGAGTTTCGTTCTTGGAGTTTTAACAAGGTCTCAGTATCAAAGGTTAGCCTTGACTACATAACTGATTTTTGACAAAACAAAAATAATGATATCTGAAGTATGTATCGGACAATAATGTATGGGTTAATTTGAAGCAAAAACAACTGTCACTGTGTGTGGAAATAATGATTTCTGTTTGTATCAAATCAAGTAAGATCTTTGGATCATGCAACTCTGGTTTTTAAAGTGGATGGAATTATAAAGAAAATCAACCAGACAAAAAGATTATAATAAACAGTAGTTACAAATGAGAAAAAAGAACAAGTTACTACTAAGTATATTGTAAATTAGGTTACATGTTAGAATTCACAATGGTAATTTTCTTGACCATAAAAACAATATGCAGATTTATGTTATATTTGTTTAAATTTCAAAAATAAAAAAAATTAGCAATATTCAAAATTGATCCTTTTTTCTAATTTTTCCACATTTTTCAACATGTTTTTGATCTTAAAAAATCTTGTTGAGGGTATTGAGCAGCTTAAGAACTGTGTTGTTAAACATTTATTAAAAAATGTTTTTAATTAAACAAATAAAATTAAATAAGATTTAATTTAAAAAATTTAACTATATTTAATTAAAAAAATTAAATTTAGTTACAAAATTAAGTTTTTTAATTTCATGATAATATTTGTAAAAAATATTTTTGATGAAAAAAATTTTTAAATACATATATACTATTATATAAACATTTTTTTTTTGCCTGAAGTTCAAACATAAAGCATGGGTGACCAAGAAACAGTAGTATCTCCATAACACCAGCCCTTACACAAAAAATGAAGTCTGTTGAAGTTGCACTATTTGAGTTACAGGTATTTAAAATATCATAATGCATGAATGCACATGAAAAACATGTTGCCTTATAACAACAATTAACAAGGGTTGAAAGGTCACCACTGAAAAACTTTCTGTGTTGTTTTGTTCAGCATGGACGTTTCCACTTTACTGCAAAATATTGAATGAAAATCTTCAGAGATAAAGGAGTGACAGTCAGTTGAAGTTCCAACAGCAAAACTCCAAGAATTTTTTCGTCCAATCCTCTTGAAAACCATCAAAATTTCAAATGCTCATAATTTTGGAAATACAGGTCTGATTTAAAAAATTCCAACTTCGTTGAGCTCAAAAGTTTGAGATCTTTCCCCTTATAAAATTTTGTGAATTTTGGTGAGGGTCTGATGAAAAATCCTCGTTTTGCTGGATCACCTGACATGGAAAGACCCAGTGTTTGTATTTGACCAAAATGCCACATGATTTGGACAGTTGTGTTTCTAACTTTTCCATCTAAGTCTTCCAACTGAGTTTATTGTCAAGTGTAATGCCAAGATATCTTAACACGTTCGGTGCCAGTGTATGATATATTTGTAGTTTAAAATCATGCATGAGCCACCATGATAAAAAAACGATGAAAACGATGATAATTTTGTTTTTAGAGTCAACAAACTGAACATTAAATTGCAATTTTAACTTGGTCTATGTATGTCTTGTTGCGGGCATCCATTTTCAAAAAAAAAAATTCATCACATTTTTCTTATCACATGATCTTCTGTCTCCTAGCCTCACATAGTATCATATTATTAATGCTCAATGATCTTATTGACACAAACGTTATCAGCCACTTCTATATTTAACCCCACAAATGCTAGTGAAGACAAGAGCTTCAGAGCTTAAAAATTGTCCATAACCATTTCATTGAGTAACGTTTTGATCAAGTTTACTGACCCCAAAAAGAAATTTATCATTATTCCACAATTGATTACATTGTGTTCTAATAAAAACTTAGGGAATTGAAAGGTCAAAATAACCAATTCTGCAAACATGCTTAAAATTGAGTATGGTAATGGAGCTGGAGCAATTGGTATCAAAGAACTGGAGTTATATTGTGATAGAAGACAGTTTCAGAGCTGTTCATATTTAAGCTAGCTCCAAAGCCTTGATGAAAAGTAAGGTTAAACTCCTAGCACTAAAATGCAATCCACGCACACAGAAACATTCAGCTGTAACCTATGCAGAATACTTGGACATCACTTTGAATTTTTCTTTTGTCATGGACACACTGATATTTTTGCTTGTGACATATTTTGAACAATTCTGTTGTTTACTTGTACTGCTGTTTTGGTAATTTGATTTTGTCTCAGCATGGTATTCTTCATAAACACTTATGTATATAATTATCTGTGTGATACCTTTTTCAGTGGTGTTTTAAATTGAACTTGTATAACCCACGTTGACTACAAATTGTCCATTTTCTTCAGCTTAATATATGTAACCCACTCCTTTTCAATTTGCCAGAGAGACTAGGAGACATCATTTTTCCATTTTGTAAAGGGTTGTTATTAGACCATGTGAAACTAAAAACAGCTAATATGAATAGCATTTCAACAAATGGTTTGGAGCTGGAGCTGTCTTATACACATCTAGCCTTGTTCCGGCTCCTAAATTTTGTTGAGTAGAGCTCCAGGTTCTTGTCTCTGACTCTAGCTCCAAAGGCCTGTCTTTAATTGCCTGATTTCATTGTATTTTGGTACAAGCAATACAATATTTCTTGATTTGTTTATGACATATTTCAATACATTGGGTAAAACTGTTCTTTGAAACATTCAACAGTGTGAGTCTCATTCTGTGTTTTTAGGATTTTTAAGAACACAATTTTTTTTAGCTCTGGATCTGTTCTAACCAAATGTTTTTCATCTTCACTGTATGTTTCACCCCAAAACAAGTGATATTAATTGAATGTTCATTTACATAAATTTTATTCAATAAGGTAAAGTTAAGAGATGTGCAATTGTGTTACCGTATTTTTCGGACCATAGGGCACACTTAAAATCCTTTAATTTTCTTAAAAATCGAAAGTGCGCCTTATAATGCGGTGCACCTAACATGTGAATCACGTTGTGCTTTCTCACCTTGGACCAATTTTATGTGGTATACAGTGCTATTTATTTAACTGCTGCTTACAATTTTTTTGTAAACAGACCTTCGTGTTACGCAATAAACCAACAATTGCAATGAGTAGCGTCCTAGACTAGCCAACACATACCACAGATCGTATGACTCCACGAGGCTCCTGACTACATAGGCGCACAACGAATCAAACACGCACACTTTTATTTTATTCTATTCGTGTCTAACGGTTTAGGCATACCTGACAGATTAAAATCCCTCGTATGTAATAATGACAGATTAAACTCCCAGTGGCAACTGCGGCACTCGGGAGTTATTGTGGAAGAGTGAATACAGTTTGACTAGTCCAAGTTTTGCTTCATTTAGTGCGCCTTATAATCCGGTGCGCGTTATGTATGAAAAAAGAACAGCTAGAATTCAATTTTTGATCCTGCGCCTTATAACCCAGTGCGCCTTATGGTCACAAAAATACGGTACTTAATTTTACTTTTTCATATGTGTTCATTTTCCTGCTTGTATTTTTAGGTTAGCTTAATACTAACTTCACATAACTCCACATCACCAATTGTTCAACCAGCTGTTGGACTAAACTACATAACAACTGTGGTCATCATTGTGTGAAAAGTTATTGGCAATGGTATGAGTATTATTTTACTTTTTGGTAGCAAGTATGTTTGAGCATTCTGAATGCATTTTCTTTGTATAAGCCAGGGGTGTCAAACATACGGCCTGCCGGCCAAAACCGGCCTGTTGCGAGGTTGAATCCAGCCCGCAGGATGATTTTGTAAAGAAAAAATTCCTTGTTTGCTTAAGAAGTTTATCCAGTCATACTTCGATAACTGGTGACTAGATTTCAATTACTTGAAATCTTAACGCAATTGCATATATTATATTGTTTTCCACTGTTTTCTCACGTGAAATTTTCCCGTTTTCTACGTGTTTCCTTTTGCATGTTCTCACCGGTTTGAACTTTCAAACAGGTATGTATGAACATGCAAAAGTACAACTACTGTTGATAAAGTTTAACACCAGAACTCCGGGTAAAAATATACCTTGAGCTCCAGCGATGTCCATTTCGAAACCTTCGGAGTTCTAGCTACAACTGTAACTAAAATTTGCTACGCAAAGCTTCTATTCCACTTACCGACAGAAAAATAAACTGAACAGAAATCTGTTCGGCAGGGTAAAATTTGAGAATCGGTAAAAAGCAGTAACCACAGAAAATTGCGCATTGAATTACAAAAATGTCAAAATCGACATCGCCGGATTTCTAGTGTCAAAAAATACACAAATGTTAACTGAAACCACTGGCTCAAGCAACTTCCTGTTTCAAATATGTCAACCTGGAGTGAAAACGGGGAAGACATCTTTGTAGTTTTTCGTGAAAATAAGAGAGACGGAAATTGTATTGTGGCGTAATAAGGACATATTGTTCAATGTAGAACTATTCTATGCTTGGATGCTGCAAACTATTAAAGAATCTGATAGTGACACGCCTGAAAGTATCATTCTTTAAATTACTTTGATTTTGTTGCATGTTTGTTTTTAGTTTCGCAATCAATATGACAATGATGTCACTGTGTGGAGCCCACAGGGAAGGATCCATCAAATTGAGTATGCTATGGAGGCTGTGAAACAAGGTTCAGCAACAATCGGATTGAAATCAAAAACTCATGCAGTTCTAGTGGCTTTAAAAGTAAAATCAAATATATGCTGGACACAGTCACAAGTTGTTTTTAAAATGCAGTGTTTTAAACCGTTTTAGTGTTTCTGTTTCTGATAGTGATGATGTATATTCCCAAGTATTTTTGTGATTAAAGCAATTTGTCCTGTGGTTTACATATCTCTGAATAGGTAAAACTCTGATTCTTGAAGATTCTAAAACTCAGAAGTAACTCATTTGTGACTGATAGCTTTTTTGTGTTTGCTGCAAAATATTTTGTTAAAATGTAAATTCAGGTGATGCACTCGTATATCACTAATAAAGTGGTACTGAGCTCAAAACTGTGACAGCCATTAAAGGGATGTTGGTATGGAGTTGTTACCACTTATTATCATTAGCAATGTTTGATACCATAATGTGCCAAAAGGCTTGGATGTTGTGAATATTTTTACCAAATTATGGGTAACAAAAACGTTTTGTTTAACTTGCAAAAAAGGCTGGGTCTGAGGATATATTTTTTAGTTGTAAATGTATCTAATGTTAATTTTTCATGGTTGCTAAAGTCTATGTATATGGGCTGTGGGTTGAAGCCATGCATTTGGTAAAGATTTGTTCATGATACTGTCTTATTTAATATCTGCTTGTTTGAATAAATGTTGTAGGGGTTCAATCTAGAGCTAACGGTTGGAGTTGCAGATTTTTTATTAACCATATAATGTCACCGTTGGTTCTATTAGTGAAGAAATTATGCACATGGTCTATGTTCACTGTATATAAATATTTTTTCAATGTTTTGTTAGAGAGCGCAATCAGATCTCATTGCCCATCAAAAGAAAATAGAACGCATTTCTCCTCATATTGTCATATCCATCTCTGGTCTGACATCAGATGCAAGATCTCTGGCCAACTTCATGAGAACAGAATGCATGCATGAAGAGTTTATGTTTGAAACACGTCTGCCAGTTTCAAGACTAGTTGCAACTGTTGGAAACAGTGAGTCTTGTTAGGGACTATAAACTACAGTTTTTGCAAATTAATAGTAGTGAGTTTTGTATGGCTGTCCTGATTAACTCAATGTTGAACCTTAAACTTAACGTTTGGGCTGCTGTTTCGAATTGTGAAATGTTATTTAATCAACTTACTAAATTTTTTGTATGCTTTCAATCTTCAGACGGAACCTTTTTTTGCTGATGTTGACAAAAAAATCTTAAATTTGCTGCTACATGTTACGGCTGCCTTTTATTGAATATATTATCCTGATAACAGTTATATTGTTCCTAGCGCTGTGTGTCTTCAACCGAAAGCGAAATTTAGTTTAGAAGAAAAGGGAATTTTAACGTTGTCACTTTATTGTAATTGTCAGTCACTTGAGCCACTACGTGTTCACGCGAGTTCAGTTCCATAAAATCGCATGAGCTCACATGGCAGTGTTTTTATTGAAGTCAGTCGCGGTGTTTTTGCTTTTGCAAAATTTCCGCTGCAGTTTAGACACCGCACAATTCGAAATCTGCGTGCGTGTAGCGACTACCCGAAACTAGGCCCGTAGCCACGGGGGCATTCAGGGGCTATGCCGCCCCAAATTTTGTTTTGCCCAGAAATTTTGTTTTAAGCATATACAGCAACAAAAACAAAAATCTTGCCCTCCTAAATGTATTTTGCCTCCCCCAAATCGTAAAGCCTGGCTAAGTGCCTGCCCGAAGCAAAGCAGTTGTAATGACTTTTGGAGCGGCTGGAATCTGTATGAAAGGTCTTGCCCTCCAAAGATTATGTGAACACTACTGACCTTAATCGAATCCTAGCTTGACATTAACCCGTAAAGTTTTCTTGTCTGCAAGAAGTGCACACGCTTTGAGTTTATCCGTGTACAGTAGTTGCCTGATAGCTGTCCGGGCTATTTGACAACAAACTATGAAAAACAACGGGCTTGAGTTTGGATGATCTCTATATGTTTTTGTGCCTTTGTGGGTTCGCAACAGAGCCGCGTGTGGTTTGATTGCATAACAGAACTTTATTCGGTTACTCTACTGTTTTCTTTCAGAAACGCAAATTCCTACACAAAGGTATGGAAGGAGGCCGTTCGGAGTTGGAATCTTAGTTGCTGGCTACGATGTACGTATAAACCTGTCAGTCAAAAAAGCACTCACGTTGGTAGTTTTCCATCTTTTTGCATTTGTAGAAAATTTCTATCGGTACGAGAAGACTGCAGCCCGGGGGTTTCACCCCTCTAAAAATCAAATTAAATTTCGGAATTTCTGGGGAGACAAACATAGATTTGCCAACAACTCTTAAGCTTTATGCTGTTTCTGCATCGCTCTATAGCTAAATGTGTGATTAGTGCTGTGCTGCGCATCGAACAACATCGCCGTTGGTGAGTAAAAAAACAAAGCTTCGAGGAAAAAATTTTCTGTCGGATTTTACTCATACTTAGGTCAATAAAAGTAAAAGTACAATGCGCTTTTCCCTTCGTTTGCTTCTCTGCCGAATAAAACCGAATCCTTGTTAAGAGAATTGTGGTAGGTGTCGGAGAGACACAATTTCGTGTCACTTTCTCTGATTTTGTTTTGACAAAGTTAGAAAATGTGTTGAAAACACATTTTCAAACTGACCAATGACCCTCCTCGAGCACCGCGCATGAATCTGAGCATTGTTACGTGAAGTTGCTGCGTCGATGGCGAAACGCTTGTGGTTTGCAGGAATGACGAATTGTGTTCTTCCGCAGCAAAAAGGACCACACATCTTCCAGACGTGTCCTTCCGCCAATTATTACAACTGCAAAGCGATGGCGATCGGTTCCAGATCCCAAAGCGCGAGGACGTACCTGGAGAAGCACCTTGAAACGTTTCAAAACTGTACGACTTGAACGCGTGCGATGATATCAGCTACGATCATAATGTGCCCTCCCCCCACAAAAAATGCCTGGGAGGCAGCATCTTTTGAAACGTTAAAAAACGAAAGGAATGGATTGAACCTTTTTAGTAGTTGTCGCTGCAGCTCTTTTCGAAAGATTGGCAGTGAAGGCAGTGGCGTAGCCAGCCCATAAATTTGGAGGGGCATAATGTTTGATTCTAGGCGAATAACACTATTTTGTTTGGAAATCCGCCTCTTAAAGCACAAAATGACTATATGTTCTAAAAATTTGGGGGGGCACGGCCCCTCTTGGCTGCGCCTATGAGTGAAGGCTCAGGTTCTGAAGATGCTATTTTTGAAAACTTTTTAACAACATTTCTGAGTAAGTCCCATCAGTATTCAAGGAGTAGACAGGAAACGTACCACGCATGGGCGTCGGAAGTGTTTCTTCCAGGGGGGCAATAATGGATTTTCCCAGTGGTAGCATAAAAGATTTTTCCAGGGGGGGGGGCGAAAGTAACGAAATTTCAATTTACCCACTCGATACTAAGCAAATGATGTTTTTTTGATAAAAATTTAATAGAAAAAAGTCAAAATTCAAAATCCAGTTGGGGCCAAGCCGCCCCTCCTTCCGACCCCAATGGCGCCATGTCCTCACGCCAAGACCACGTGATGGTCGTCTAAATATTTCTATCATTCGTAGAAAAACAACGAGATAGCGACAAGTCATGCCCCTGCAGGAATGCTTTTTTGCCTTTGTCCAGATTGTTCATCAGTTTGCCAAAGCTATCGTTCAGCCAAGAACAGGGCCACCCAGCGTTTTGCAGCTGGCCTGTTGTGTATGACTGATCAATGCGTTCTGTATGCTAGCAGGCTACTGCGCCTTTTCTGCTTTTACAATCGGAGATGTTATTTAGTTTTTTAATTTGTGAAAAGTTTGGAGCTGGAGTGGGCAAACTTTTCTATGCAAGGGACACATTCAAAAATTCACAATTATATTGGGACTCGCCTGGTATATCTTCTAAAAAATAATATATATTTGAAATAACCAAAGTAAAAGGTTGCCCTTTTCCCTTTGTGAAGATAAAAGCTTTTTCAAACAGTCTGCTGTTGTTTGAAATCTTTTCATCAGATAGGTTGCATTCTTTTAACAGTTCTTGCTTTGATAAATTGTACCCAAAGTTTGCGTGTTTGTTTGTTTGTTTGGAAAGCTTCGTTTCAATTTGTATTCGTCGGACGCGGCAACTGGTTTGCGACGAATCAAGCATGCGGCTTTAGATCAAACATATTTATTTCGTGCCAGCAGAGAAATGTCATGCAGTTTGTTGTTCATTAGAAACACGGCATTCTTAATATCTCGCTTTTTAATTTTGAACCACTCATTTGAGGTATGTTTTGTCTGATCATAAAAGCTAGTCTTACATAAAAACCTTCATGTCGGTCGCTGAAAGTCATCACGAAATAAATACGACGGTGAAACGTCTGGCGAGTGAACTTTAATTGTCGGAAATTTTTCGGAAATTTTACAACGGTAAAACGACGTCTATAGCGGACCGTAAAGACATCAAGTGTAATATGTTCTAAGTCTATCTCCAAACACCGCAAACACACGACTTGTTCGTGGCGGGCCGCTTGAGCACTTTCGGAGGGCCATAGTTTGCCCACCAGGCTTAGATTGTTGTAATGAGCAGTTCTAATTTGTCGGATCTTCCTACTCAATTGGACGAGCGATACAAGCTAT
>Ga0210059_1006305_pt1 | contig 19066 bp, 15 predicted proteins | sample Ectturendosymbi2_FD_188042 | JGI IMG/M metagenome (GOLD analysis project Ga0210059, IMG submission 188042) | Ecteinascidia turbinata endosymbiont from Florida, USA - Sample 2 (SPAdes) (version 2) | ecosystem: Host-associated > Tunicates > Ascidians > Unclassified | place: Key West, Florida... | reverse complement strand
GAAACAGCATTTTCTGCTTTAACAACTATTAAGAACAAAAACAGAAGTTGCTTGAAGGAGGTCGATATGTGTATGAGAACTGCATTAAGCAACGTTGAGCCTCGATTTAAGAAGATTGTACAAGAAACGCAACAACAACAGAGTCATTAAATGTCTGACTTTATAACTTTTGTAATAATTATTTATGCTTTGAAGTGTCTAATTATTTTTTGAAGTGTAACAGTGTAATAACGAAATATTTAATTTTATGACCAAGCAATTCAGAATTTCTAAATTTTTTTTAGTGGGGTTCCATGACAAACGCAAAAGTACATGAGGGGTTCCGCGTTGACAAAAAGGTTGAAGAGCACTGGTCTAGACCAAGCTGGTCCAAGACTGCGAGCATGAAGGGCCACATTACAGTTTGAGGAAACATTTGCGGGTCGCAAACAGAGGAACTTCATTGCAATTAAAAGATTCGTCTCCTGTTCTAATAGACCTAATTTTGCTGCACGCCTAACGCAATTTTTGATTCTCGGGTAATTTTTAAGCTTTCTGTTTGTTTGTTTGCGACTCAAAACAGAGATTTTCTGCTAGAAAAAAGATGTATAATACACCAACAAAATAACAAAACAACTTTCTGTTTCTTGTTTTTGGTTACAAAGTCAATGTCCGCTTTAATTTCCGTAGTCGACAGACGCAAGCAGGCATCCAGGTTTCATCAGCCACTCTATTAGTGTCGCTTTTCAGTTGCGTCATAATTGAGAAAGCATTTTTGCAAATCACGAACACGGAGCACGTTTTCAGTGCAAAGTCTCTAAAGCGGGGGCAATTGCCCGGTTCCACTCCCCCTGGTTGTGGGTCTCGTTACCCTTCAATTATTTCAAAATGCTTCCTTAGAATTTCCATGAAATTTCTCGTATGTTTTCCCGTGTTTTGTGCTGTAATGCCTTTTTAAATAAAAACTCTGTCGGAACGGATATTACTTGTAACCTCGCAAGACACTGTGGTTTGCTCCCAGTATAGAATTGAACTTTCTGTTTTTCTCTGACACATCTCCTTTGACACTTATATTTTGTTGAATTGCTCTGCTTGACTAAATATTACTTCATTGCTTCCACAATGCACTTCTAATGTAGCTCGAAAAATAATTACAGAGTCTCTACTTGCAACAAAGATAAAAAATGAACGCATGCTTTGAGGTTAGAGTACTGCAGCGTTAACCTAGCCTAGAGGTTAGCTATTGTAACGTCATAAATTGTAAAAAGATATTGTTACCTCCTAACAGTTGCATATTGACCTGAAATTCAATGATGTGTGACTTGGAAGGACTGTGTTGCAAATGCAATGTCTTTACGACTTTGTGGAATATACGGGATACAGAAAGCGTTCGCGTGCTGCACAAAACCTGTCCGCAGGCCGCATGCGGCCCGCGTGCCAGTGTTTGGACCATGCTGGTCTAGACCAGCTACACTACAGCACTCTAGCGCTTTTAATGTGGCCTGTCGTCTTCACCAGGCCTTGCAGTCTTCACGCCTATTATTATATGTGAGCCTGCATTGACTGGTTGTTGGAAGATACCAGGGCAGATAGGTTTTTTCATTCTTAAACACGGGATAATATGCAAATTTGTTGTTTTGTGACAATTGAATGATGTGTCAGACCGAATTTTTAGTCAGTCATTTCAATACATGAGTCAAATGACGTTTATTAAGCCATTTTGATTGTGTGAATGAGTCAAATGACATATATTAAACCAGTGGAGGCTAATATTTTGAATGCTGTTTTAGTTTGTAGACTAGCACTGCTACGCAGTGAGATGTGGCAAAGTGCAACAGTGGGAAGGATTAATAAATGAAATTATGAATGTGAACTCATGGATGGTGTTAAAATATAACCATTGTTGCCGAAGAAATGGCTATTGAAAAGTTTGGTGTGGCATCAGACCTGTCACCAGAAAGTCTTCTGCACATTTAGGGGGGCTGTAGATTTGTGCAGTGGGGTTTGAAATTCTGAAATTTAATTTAATTCAATTCAATTTTTTTGTTTATGACCAGACTCGAAGTCCATAGTATGAACACACACTCTGCAGAACGCAGGTCGATAAAAACAGACAAAACAGAACGTAGTACAAGGCATTGAAGCCGGTGGAATCACAGGGTTACAGACACTTTTTGCAACTGCATTGAAGACAGAAACATAGGGTTACAGACACATACTCGGAAAAGTATTTAGGTTACGTGATATGTCAAGATGGAAGATATGTCAAACTTTCTGTTTATAAGCATGACAGGTCCTAAAGTGGCACAACGCATTCAGGTAGTGCCTCTATTCTGCTTCATGAAGCAAAACCTGTGCTGGGACTATTTTGCCTTCATTCAAACACAATTGGTTGAAGTGATCATGTGACAAGTACAATATGCAGAGACTATTGGTTGGGGTTTAAGAGTTTATGGTTATGTTTAGGATCAGGGCTTATGGCCAGGGTCAGGTTTTCGGTTTAGGGGTTCAGTGTTTAGAGTTAGGGTTTACCTTACAGTTTACTTAATGCAAACAAGAAGCTGCTAACTGCTTGCCAGCTCTCAAACCATAACAACCACCATCCATGCATGGGACTGAGCTGTTACAGATGTCATGTGTGGCATTCTGATTTGCCTTTTTGGATAATTCCACGCGAGCACTGGTTAATTTAGTAGGAATGTCCAAGGTATGCCCAAGTTTACAGTTAAGAAACTTAGACCCGCTTGGTATCGCTTGACTTTACGCTCAGTTTAACATCAAACGACTTTGTATTCACTCATGGTTTTATGAATATAACTTTAGGCACTGTGCTATTAATCTCAATTACATCAGAAAGATAATCGAAAACAGCAGGGGTTTACACCACTAACATAAGTTAAAGCATGTAACAGAAGTTACTGCGAACAACAGGGGTTAATACAAGTTTGTTTTTTTTCTTTAACACAACCTTGGTGATGTAAAACATCACACTTTTTCACTAATCACCACAGTCTATATTGCTTGACTGATTATTTTTCAGACGGGTGGAAAGTTTTCTAGTACCTGGATGGTAGGCCTTTGGCTATCCTCAATTTTTATGGTCTATCCAGTTGGGGGATAGATGAAAAGAAAAAACTTGTGAAAAGAGAATTTTATCCCACTTCCTCTTAGTCAACTAATCTTCCCCATCTAGGGTGTACTCTATATTGAAGTTTAATCAGGGTTCTTTCCCCAGGTCTAAGAACTTGGTGAGTTTAACCACAAGAATGACAGTATACCTCACTATTCGAATTTTTGCCCAATTTATGTAAAGCGATTTGTTTCAATACAGTATAAAGTTACAACTTTCTTACCAAGTATGATATTGACTGTTTTAGGGTACTTGGTTGTCCTAATTGCGGTCACTGTAAAACTAGATGTTTTCAAAAGCTGGTTTTTAGCCTCTGACAAAAGAGGGTTCTCCTGACAACATTTTCGTCTTCCAAAAATAAAGTCTTCCAATGGAAACAACTGGTTGACACCTTTATTTTAGTAAAGGAAACGGTTATAGGATGTTTCCTCATTACTTTGTCTGTTCGGACTATCAAATTTATTTGTCGAAACTTCACTTTTTTATGAAAACTACTTTTGAATCGTTGCAAAGACCACTCTTTTAGAGGGAAGGTAAAACCTTACAGGATTTCTAGTCTTAACGGTGGGGAAGTCTGAATGAATATCGAATGGTCTTGACACTTTATATAAACGGACCTGTAATTAGGTCGTTTGTTATAAAACAGCTGTACATGGTTCAGCAGGAATGCCAAACACGAATTTTATTCCACCATTTTTGTGGAGATCTCCTGCCAAAAAGCTCCCTTTTTCTTCTACTATATTCGACCCCATGAATTTTCATAACTGTTTCTATTTTGATCTAAATTCCTGGCAATTATTAGGGTCGGAAATTTTGTAAAATTTTTATTGCCTGGATTATCTAAGTTGTGCTTCTGCTCCTTATAAAAGTTCATTTATAAGTGGCTTACGAATAACACACTTCGTACTAGTTACCAGGTTTAACGTTCAATAATAATTTTCAACCTTGAGTAAAAACAATTTTCTTGAAAAACTGGCAAAGAACAAATCAAACTATTCTACTTTGAAAACCTTAGACCACAATTTACTACGCTTAACCTTTTGTCCAGAAATTTGTAACATTTTTATTCATGGAGCTGTGCAATAGCATATAGATGCCCCAGGATAGTTCCTTTGGATATTATAATCCGATCAGAATTCGCTTTCTTGGTAAAGTACAAGGTTAAACCATTACTTATGCCTATATGGAACGTTTTGAACATTCCTGCAAATTTTAGAGTGGGTTGAAACTGAAATAAAATCCCATTTTGTTCCAAAATTGTTATTCCTGGTAATCGTCATGATAATTTAGTTTGTGAATCTAAAGTGGGACCTTCGTTAGCTAAATGTTTCATTTTGTGCAAGGAAATCTCCATTCTAAAATAGAACTGGCGTCTCAAAATAAAACATCGTCTGGGTTTTTCCCAAATAATAGGTAAAGGATCATGGATTTTAAACGAAAATTGACTATCTTTATGGGCGTAAATCTTAATTATAGTAGAATCTCTATTAATACTTTTCTGTTCATGGCACCTGCACCCCGCGACTACATTTGATATGGCCCGCATCAGAATTTTCGTTACTGAATTTAGAACATTGCACCACATCAAAACAAAGCCATGAAACCTCATGGTAAGCATGTACCTAAGGTAGGATGTAGCCTAATAAGAAGCCTCCATCCCTCATAGTAAGATAGAGGAAGTATTTTAGGATATGACCAGTTGCTGTTTGCCGCCCGCAAGCGATAATCCACAATTTATGCGGCCCATGATAGCAAATAGGTTCCCCACATCTGCTCTGAACCCTGAACCTAACCCTTAAATCTAAAGCCCAATCGTAAACCTAAACTGTAAATCTGAACACAAAAGTTTGGAAGCCTGCGGAACCACTACTACCAAAACGAAAGTTGCCAAGCTAAGAGTCAAACGACAAGCCATCGGCACAGCAGACCTTAAATTAAACGTGTCCATTACGCTACGATGTCAGTGGCATTTGAGTGACAAACTCAGTGTTTTATTCGAACCGTGTCATGAAAGGTGTATCCATGGTGAATACCATTTTAATATAGGCCTATTAAAAATGATCAAAGAACTTTCATTTATACCAACTCATTTGCCAAAGCTTATTTTATGTACAAGTATAGGCTAATGTGCTTTTGCCTCAGGAGGCAAAATATACACTGCATTGTGTTTGAATTATGAGGCAAAATAGACACTGCCTTCTTCATGGGCCAGGCTGGGTATGGACCAAAATTTAGGAAGGGTTACAGGTTAGTTTATGGATTTGTTGTGATGGGTATGAGTCTGTCCAGGTCATAAAAATGTGAGCCTGTGACATCTCTAGTCTGCTGTGCAAATGGTTTTCAGTTTGTCTCTCACCTTGGCAGCTTTCATTTTAGCAGTAATGTTTGCAAGCCGACCAGTTTTTCTTTACTTTTTTCAATGGCAGTGACTACAGAAGCGCTTGTGGATCTTCATATTTGAAACCTTATTCGACCACTTGTAACGTGACAGTAATGCACGTGAGAGCGCAGTAGGCTTGGTAGAAACATACTTAACATAAAAGGTAAACCTTAGTTATAAGTTAACTGTAACCCTGATGCCATGGGCATTGGGAGGATTTTTTCCAAGGGGGGCCACTAGGGGAATTTTGAAAAACTTTTGTGGGAGAGCCAAAAGTGGTAAAATTTGTTTTTTACCCCTCTAAACTAAGGAAACAACTTTTTTTGCTGCAATTTGGAAAGGCCCCCCCTTCCAACGCTCATGCCTAACGCTAAACCTAAAGTTTGGAAACTTTTGAAAAAACTAAAGAAAAAGTGGTTCCATGAATTGAAACGTGCAAGCACAATTACCAAAATCAAAGTTGGCAAGATGTGAGCCAAGTCATAAAACATTGGCACAGCAGATGTAAAACTACTGCTGTGCTACCAGGATCGTACCACTTCACTTGAGTGACAAACTCAGTGTTTTATTTGAACCACGTCAAGCGAGGTGATTCCCTAGCCACTTGCTTTTTCAATACTCTGCAAATTTTTGTGTTCAGATTAACAGTTTCGGTTTAGGGTTTATGTTTGGGGTTTAGGTTTAGGGATAAGGTTTAAGGTTTGAAAGGTTTGGGGTTTAGTACATTTCTACCAAGCCTACTGCAGTCCACTGCACACTCATCATGCATTACTATCACGTTACAGACAGTGGACAAATAAGTTTTCAAATATTGAGGTCCATAGACGGACCTGTAGCTGCTACCTTTTTTAAAGGTTGATCTGGCCTTTTTTGCTTATGACTACCTGGCAACCCTGGTAGGCAAACGTTTTCAACAGATGAATCATTGGCAGAAAACCAAACACAGCAGCGAGTCGCAAAATCAGTTTGTAGGGTCAAAGACAGTTCATTAAAGAAGGCAAGTTTTACATAGAATGACCTACATCAAATTGCGTAGACTCCTTGGCAACTAACTATATGAAACACTTTGGTAATTCACTAAAAGCAACTAAAATAAGAACATAAAATTAGGTCAAATACAGGCCAATATGCTAGCAGCATTCCTCTGACCACATCCAGGGGCAGGTGCTGGTGAAGCCACTGGCACTCACTGGGGTCACCAGACATATTAACAAGTTTCTTTGCGACGCCACTCAAAAAAGGGGTGGTGGACTTGCTGTTCATACCAGAGGTCTCAATTGCGACTGCTTGAATGAAAGTGGTAATTGCTTTGGAGGTCATGGTATTATTTTTGGCATATTGCAAACTCAGCCTATGTTATCTATATCTATTTAATTATTTTGTGATTGGTTATGCACATTCTATATGTTTATCTATGTTTTCAGACTGCTATCTCAGCTTGTTTTTTTTGTTTTGTTTTTTTGAGACAAAGTATTGGATTTTTTGGTAAAGACAGTATGGCAGCTCTTGCATAAAACTAGATGTAAAAAATATTTTTTTTTATGAGGGAACAGAGCAGTTGCATGAATTACTGTGCTTGCTACTGAATGTTTTGGCACGTGAGCGGTAAAGTCTAATGCAGATACTGACTAGTAATATGCTTTTTTTTATTGCACTACAGTAATTAGAAATGCTTTTCTCTTTCATGAAGTTAACTTGTGGTGGAAACTGAAATGTTTGTTGAAGAAAACAGTGTTTACAGAAGGTAAAGCATATTTTATACAGTTTATGATGGGTATGTCACTCATTGTCAAGTGTATCAGATGGCACTTTTTCTTCATGTAGAGCCTGACATTTCATTTTCAGTATATATATGTGCTATATTTATATGCTGTTTGGATAGTGGTTAATTTGTTTAAATTACATGATCATTTTCATCTGTTGCATTTGCAACACTCATAAGCCTGGTCACATGAATGGCATGAACGAAAAAATGTTTTGTGGTTTAAAGGTAAAAAGGGGTGGATGGCTACAATGCAACATTTTAAACTCCAAAATGCAGCATCTTATTTTTTAGTAGTATGATCACATTCTGCATTTCATAATCTAAACAGATGATTAAATATTTAACTTATTTGACTTTGCGAGCCATCAAATGTTTTCCCAGGCCACATGTGATGTGACCTGCGAGTCGCTAACTGCCCATCCTTACCTTTAAGTTAATATATTTTGATTATGGTTGTACATTAAATCATGTATCTGATGAGTGACATGTTTTTGCAGGAAATGCTTTCTTGATTACAGAACATTATTACTGCAAAGAGTTGCCTCCAAGAGACTTTGAATCTGCCATGGCAGCTGTAACATTCTGTTTTGTTATAAAGAGAGAGAAAGTTTATTGGCACAAACATTAAACAATTTCATGCAAAAATATAATTAAGGCGCTGGGACACCGAAAAAAACCTGCAAAACAGGTTGTCTGATCAGGCGCCCCTCGAAAATTTCATAAATTTCTATCTTTGTTTAAAGTTGATGGCCGAATTAGTGCAAATTTAATAAGGTTATAGTTTTGAAGAGGTTGCAGTCTGCTGGATGATCAACACAGTTGTGCGGGAGTGCTGTGTCGCAACCGGTATCTATCGTTGTTTGCTCAGTTACGCAAAGAGCTGAGTGTGATAGAGAAAGTGTAAACCCAGCTAAAATGAAACTCTGCCCGGGCTTCCATAACCCTTTCGCATCCAAGCAGACGATTGTTGCTCTGTAGCAGTTCATATTTTTGTGCCAAGAGGAAGTCAATTCTCCCACTTCTGCAAAAGCCAGCTGCTTGGAGCCATGCGCACTGTGGCGTACAAAGCTTCACAAGTTGTGCAGAATCATTTCATGATTGTGAAGAAACTCCAAGGTGCCGACCTGCTGCATATGATGTAGAAGAACCTTCTTGGCGCATTTTCCCTGCAAAATAAAGAGACCGCGGCAGCAAAAAAGGAGAAAACAACAACAAATACAACGGAAAATTAAACAGCAATAAACAGTCAATTCGTACACACAAAAACACACTAGACTCTAATATTAATGTTGCACTCACAGTATATACCTGTTTAGCTAATACCAATGGTACATTACAAACAGGCAGAGATCGGTAAATCCCAGGTGTACAGCCCTTACCTTATCGTAGTTTCATAATATCGCATGGGATAATCAATCACTATATTCATTAACCAGTTTGTTTTTTACTGCCTTTTGAAGGCAGGTGGTGAAATATCATATAAAGAAGGATCAATGGAGTCCCAGATTTTTGGACCAAGGTGTTTTAGTGATCTTTTGCCTTTGACAGTCGAAGCCAGTTGCCAAATGTATCCACGTCGTGTGGCAGCATGGGTTGCATGGGAGTGGGCCTGATTTACAGAAGTAAACAAATGATCGAAATTAACAGGTATTTTACCCCAGTGCAAATCATGCATGAACTTACCTATTTCAAGAATGTATATATCATTAATTTTAAGAAGGTTTAAGTTTTTATATATTGGTGAGACTCTCAACTTGTAAGAGCTATAGGTCATTGCTCTTAATACTTTGTTATGTAAAACATTCAGTTGGTTCAAAGCTGTTTTTCCAGCTCCACCCCAGACACCAATTGCATATTGGAGATGACTATAAGCTAAACTGTAGTAAACTGATCTCAATGCATTATTACTTAGGTCATATCGTATCCTATAAAACATTGCAACACTTCGGGAGAGTTTTATTTCAAGGTTACGTATGTGGTCTGTCCAGGAAACCGTGCAATGATGGTGGGTTGCCAGTTACTCTCAGAGACTGGAGACAGTCTGTGTGAGACACTAATATCTTTGGCAGACAGGTCTACCTGCAAAAGCTTGGAAACACATATCACCAGTTGATCAGTGTTCTCACTTTCTTCCCAGGACAGTCCTTGAAACTCAAGGCATTCACGGCGGCCATACTGCTCAAGGTTGTTCATATCCTCTTGCATTTGGCCAGACTGAGCCTCAAGCTTGCAGACATGATCTTTAAGGTCCTGGTTCTCAATGCGCAGGGTCTTTACCTCCTCATCTGTAGAGTGTAGATGTTTCTTCATCTCTTCATACTGGTCAGACAAGAACTGCTGGCTCTTTCGAATCTCCCTCATCTCCTCTATCAGCTTGTCAAGGGTGCTGCTGTTCGCGACAAGAGTTTTCAACATCTTGTCTAGTTTGTCATTGATGTTTTTGGCGTCAACTTTGGTTGCAGGAGCAGCCATGCTTCTCAGCCACATGCAGGTTGAGATGTATTACAAATCAGAAGACGAGCAGAAGCCAACCAGTTCCAACTGATTCAGGTGATGACAGAAACAGATGAAGGAAGCAGGTGTTTTTGAATAGAAAATCAGTATTTGCAGAACAGACAGAGCAGTGAAAGCAATACTAATCACATTAGTTACAATTTACAACACAGCCTAAACCTTTGTTGAACTGGTCCCTTTGGTGAACTACAGAAGATGCAAGCACAATCCTGAAATGCTATAAAAATGTAGAAAGATTGCATAGATGCCTAAGACAACGATGATAGACAAAGTAAACATTTTATGAAAGTTAAATCTAAGCTGACTCAAGGCAATATTACTAGCTGCAGCAAAGTTTAAGAAGAATTTAGTGCATAAGGAAGAGACAATGGCAAATGACAAAGATTTACATAGTAATCACCTGATGTTGACAATTGTGGTATCAGTTTGACATATATAACTTATCAAAGAACAGCGCAATTGGCTTGCACCGCTCTGGCCACATGCTTAATGTTGATGCACAAGAGTAAAAGAAAACAACAATTACTGACAATAACAATGAGAACTTGACATTTCAATCAATCCTTCAATTTTGTTTACAGCTCTCTCTGTTCCATTTAATACCCAAATGTTCTTGTTAAGAACTAGTCTGCACAAAGGTGATGAAGTCAAACCAAATTTTTAAAATTTACGTCTTTTGTATCGCTACACATCCTCAGTCCTGAAATTAGCAAGCAATGCTGATGGGTGAAATGCTGAACTAAAGCAAGGGCAAAGAAAGCAGCAAACTCAAATGAATACATCTAATTTGCAAGTAAAAGTAATTTTCAGGAAGTGGTAGTATTTCAGTTTTAATGTGGTTTTGTACCTGTTAAACAGGCATGACCAGATTTTCCTCCTTTCTGCCATGATTTAACTTCATGCCATTTCTCCATCTTGCTCTACTAAAGGCACCTTCTTTCCACAACCCAATGCATTCAATCACCTTTTCCACTTGCCTCCTCTATGTCTTCTGTGATAGTCCTGTTTTCTCCGGTGCACCATCTTGAAACTCAGCACTAGAGATTGACCGATATGACTTTTTGGGGACCGATACCGATAGCCAATACCGACAACTGATATTTCCAAAATTTTTAAATCTTGTTTTCTGTTTCACTATCAAAAATATAATGTATTCTATGCCTTACCTTTTTGAAAGCTTCAAAAATAAGGATTTATGAGCGAATATTTTTTAAATTGCAGCAAGTTCAATGTTTTGCTATGATTTTTAATGATGATGCTTTTGTTTCGGCTGTGATGGCTGACACGCGCTCCATGATTAATCTTGTCTGCCTGGTTATGAAAACGCACCTAGTAATGCTGCAAGAGTCTTGACTTGGTTCAGTATGATTTTTTGCACAAGTTGTCTGCATGCATGAGGAATATAACAGCATTTTGTCAACACCTAGTCACGCCAATAAAATCGGCCAACTGATACTGATATATCGGTAAAACCCACATATCGGCCAGGCTGATATATTAGTCTATCTCTACTCAGTACTCAGCACCTTAACACATTCAGCTCCGGGCTGTTTTTACAATACCTTTAAGACCTGCGTTATCCACTTAAAAGACTATCAATTTGCAACTACATAACTTGTCTGCTTATTGTGCTAGAGAGTTGTTCAAACCCTCATAAGATGCGGCGAGTTTTCAAGTCAGCAATCAAAAAAATTTTTTGTTTTGGGTTTCAGGCTTTCTGTGAGTGACGCCAAAAGTGGGTAAGTTTTTGGCCATTTTGGCTCAGGTTACCTGACCCTGGGCCAAAACTGCTAGATGGAAGTATTTTGCTCAAGTTTTTGTTGGAAACTAGACTAGAATCTAAGTATTTTGAGCCTTTGACTTTCTAAGGTCATGGGTTCAAAATTTATGGCCTAAAAAGAACAAAATAAGTAAGTAATCCCCTAATTAGATAATTGTTTCATTTTTTGGTCATAACTTTTGAACCAGAAACGCTATAAATGACATGTGTATATTTTTACTTGAACAGACTGTGTCGTATTATGTAAGCAAGGTTACAAGTGTTTGCTGCTTTGTTGGATGTGTTCAAGGCATTTGACAAAACTAACCACAAGCTGCAGTTTGCTAAACTACTTAAGCGCAATGTACCCATTGGCATAGCAAGACTGCTGATGAGTTGGTATGGACACCAAACTATGCTAGTGAAGTGGGACACTAACTTTTCTTCCCCCTTTACTGTAACCAATGAGGTAAATCAAGGAGGAGATTTGAGTTTCTGTTTTTACCTTGATGAACTCACAAATGAGCTGGGTTCAGCCAGAGTGGGGTGCACTGTGGGAAATATGGTTGTAAATCATTTGATAAACGCTTATGATATATGTGTTCAGCCTTAGTATCGGTATTAGTGGACTCCAGTGTCTTGAATATTTGTGGTGACTATGCTGCTGAACACTAATTCACTTTTAATTGCACCAAAACAAATACCATTCTTTTTTTATCCTAAAAGGAACAAATAACCTGCTCTATCTACTGTTTTTCTGAATGGTGTCTGTGTATGATTTTCTGACTCTATCCACTGTTTTTCTGAATGGTGTCTGTGTACGATTTTCTGACGTTGGTGTATTGCAAAATGCCTCACTGCAGGATGATGATGGTACCACATTTATTTGATTGTAAGCTGCAGCTTATGAAGTTTTTTTTCATCATTTCGTGCGGTGTACTTTTTTTACCTTATCAAAGGGTCTAGACTCTAGATGATCCTCAGTCTTTCCTTTGCTACATTTTGTCGACCAAACTCTCTTCGCATTCTATTCTCTTTAGCATCAGGTGCACATTCCATTACTGGAGGGATTATGATGAACAGATGGCAGCTGTAGTGGTGTAAGCATCGTTGCCAACAAAATGTGAAATGTCCTAGTATGAGAAAGTATCTCAGAGGCTTATGTAACAAGTGGTCAAGTGCGCCTCACAAAGGGCAACTTCAATTTTTCGACACCATTTCGTGTGGCTTACAATAAAGGGCGGCCAGCAGGCGAATGAATATGATATCCAGAGACAAATGAAATCACTACAGTGCAGCAAATAAGCTCAGAGACGCATTCACTCAGTGCTCACCTGCTGTAAAAAACACTCTATTTCGTGCTTAGTGCATGCCAATGTATGCTTCCCAGTTGCGAAGCAAACACACAGACTAGTACGAAGCGCTTACGAATTGCCTACCGAAGTATGCATTGCATATTCAGAAATGTACTTGTTCTCGCCCACACCAAGTTTGCCATTATGTCAGGACCTGTGATGCCTTGTTCAGAAACAATCTGTATAGATTTTGCAACGTTGCGCATCTTGTGTTAAGTATTTTATCCGAACGCTTCATGCGAAGGTGTGATGGTTTTCACAATTCATTTTTCCTCAATAACGCTGCTGTATGACGGTGACCAACTGAAGTAGTTGTTGGTGCGTTGTTTCGGTATAGCCTTTGCGTCTCATCAGTTTTAGCAATAACCTTCCGTGTGCTTCGTGACTCCTCAGGATTTGTATATTTTTTGTTATTCCTTTACCACACCCAACATGTAGATGATGCGTGCAGGCCAAACATGTAAAAAGTAAATATGTAGCCTATAACTAGTAAAACATCAACCATCACATCTTGCTTTAAATGCAGTGAAAACAAATGGCTGTCAGCCTCATGCTACATGTCTCGCAAAACATTTGAAACTTTGATCAAAACAACATACATGCTTTTGTGTGCCGCAGAGCACCCCTATACTACTTTTTTTTCTCCACAAAACCTGATGTTAGAATGGCTTCATCTCCTACTGCTGGATGCCTGCATGACGATGAGTGAATGAAGTTATAGTTGGGGCGCTCTTTAATTTTTTTTGCTCTTCTCACAGTATTGATGTGTACTTTGTATTCATCAACTAACACCTACTCTGCAATACGCTATGACTAAACATTTTTGTGTTCTTGTGTTATTCGATTACTCTTGTAATATGGACCATGAGTCTGCGAAAAATTAATAAATACTGTAAAAATAAATAAAGCATAACGATGTAGAAAACTAAGTAGGTCTTCCCGTCTTACCAATCAGTATATGCTACGTTTTTGACGTACTGAATTTTTGCTTTCTTGCTCAGTTATATATTGTCTACCAGGTTCACCAGACATTGGCATGTGCTTGGAGCAATAGCAATATTGTGGATCGGTTATTTTGCAACGAAGTATGAAGATAAAGGTGCCTCGCCGCCACTGTTTGCTGCGTGTTTCTACAGCACAGAAGCATTTCTTTTGTGTTGGGGCATTGATACTGGAATGAAAGTTTGGGTTTCATTTATTGCAGGTTTGATGTGGTGTGTTTATGCGGCCAAGCGTAGTTAATAAATTTTTCTCACTCAGTTTTTGTTCTGCGCAGGACCAATGATGTACAAACACCTTGACCGACACTCCTTCTCCAAAATTCAGGCGAAATTATTCCCAATCTATTTTTTCTTGTCAGCTTCGTTGTCATTTGTACAGCTGGCAATTTTTTTTCAAACCAAGGGGACAGTGAGTTTAAACAAATCGGACAAGCTTGCTGTAAGACTGCATTGTCATCATTTTCGGGTGCATGTGCCATATCAGTATCCCGTTTAATATTTGTTTTAGGCAGCCAGCATTGCTACAAGCTTGGCTTCCGGCGTTTTGAATGGTTTGTGGTTTACGCCGAAGCTCAACGACATCATGGAAAAAAGAATGGCTATGGAAAAAGAGGAAGGCGTAGTGTATCCTAACATTGGTTCAAAGCTTGGTGAAAATGCACTCTACATGCAACTTAAGAAAGATTTCGGAAAATATCATGGAATATCTACCCTAATGAATCTCGGAGGTTTCGCCGCCAGTGTGTTTATGATGTACTATATCTCGCTGGAAATACTCAGTGGCTCCAGGGCACTGCAGATGCAATGATATTGAATGCAGTGGTGTTTTGTGCCGAATTACCGCAACCTGACATTCGATCCCCGGACTTAGCATTGTGAGTGCTGCTGAATTTTGATTTTGTGTGATGTGGATACAGAAAATTCTTCGCACAGACTCGCGAAGACATCACTGTTGTGTACTCGGCATTAAGTAGCCTTTTGTCCATGTGCAAAGCCCGTCCATTTAACAATTGTGTGTATTATACCGAGATCGAATTTTTTAGTGCGAATGGGGAATTATGATTGTTTAAATTGCATGCAATCACATTCGGTTGTGCGTAGCCTGAAAGTCACTGTTGAATCCTGACCTAACGGCTTCACATCAGATAAAATTTGCTAGACGCCAAAGGCATTGAAATAAATATGACTGTTGGTTGTTACCCACAAAATGTCGCAGACGCGCAATCACGGAGTTAACGTTGCGCGCAAGGTTGAGCAGCTCACCCAGTTAAACGATAACCAACTACTTACCGTTCCGCTGCGATGTGCATATGCTGTGCTTTGTGCAGAACCGTCGCCAGAAAGTTTTCCATAGGGGGGCTTGGCATTCTAAAAATTGACAAAAACTCCACTGATTTATAGTGTTTCAATTTGGGGGGGAGAAGCCCACCAAAGCTCCCCCGTGGTGACGGGACTGGCTTTGTGTCAACTTGGGGATTCGCCATATGGGAGCAAAGTGGTGGGCACCGATAGAAGAGTAACAGTATGATAGGTACCAAAAGCGTCAGATTGAACTTCCCTAACAGGATTCGATCAGGGGGTGCGCAGTGTGCGGTCGTGCATTATCACAAATTATTTGTGTACAGTATTGAGATACAACGTAGAAAGACGGTCAAACAGACGTATGGAAGCAGTTTACATTGATAAGTTCTTGTGCAATTGTGTTTTCATCGTTCTGAGTTCAACCGAAAATCGGTTACTTTTTAGTATGCTGGCAGTTTGTATTGTTTGTTTAGTAACGTGAGTCGTATGAAATAAAACTCAAGAATGTAAGTAGAAATTGAGATCAGATCAACTCATGCTTGGCCATGTACTGCAGATCATTCCTGATGCTTCTCTGACTTTTCATGGTTTGTGAGATTGCACACTTTGGGTAAAATGGTTCCACCGTTTGCATACTGATCCATCGGCACTTTCTGCACCCATACGAAGTCATCTCGAATTCGCTTCTGTACTTAGACCAGAATCATTCCACTTCCTCGATGTCATTGTCGCATGTCTATTGTAGAAACGCACACCTGTCTGCAATCATTAATCCTGCTTGGTGCTTACTACACAGTGCACGTATTTTTCGTGATTATGCAAAAGACTTATTTCGAGTCTCTCAAATCTTACCAATATCAGACACGGACGTCTGTCTGATCCAGCATTTATCACAAAAAATTTTGTAAAGGTGTAGCAGAAAAATACAAAATAGTAAATATTCTTTTACAGAGGAAACTCAGCTTAAGGCCAACCAACTTAGACAGTCAGGAAAAGGCCAAATGAATTTTTTTAGGCCAATCAATCAACCTGAAGCAAAGCCCGGTTTCTGAAATAGAGCACCTCTGGTATTCATAAACAGACAGCATGGGGATGCTGTCGCATCCCCAATGCTGAAAAATTGACCAATATTCAGGCAAAAATTTTCAAAATTTGGGCAAAGTATGCAGTTGCATTCACATGTGAGTGAGGTAGTGTCTATGTTCCAAACTAAAGCAAAATTATAATGAAATCAACGACAGAATAATGGCCAAAACGGCAAAATAGACTATTTTGCCATTCTTTTTTGCCCCGATGGCAAAAAAGACACTTCACTTCAGTGAACTGGAATCATGTGGTAATACCAGCAGCCTTAATCAAATTTGGGCCAACTAAAGTTTTGGGTAAAATTAGAAACATTTGAGTAAAATAGGAGCATTTGGGTAAGGTACACCAGCTTCAATTAAATCTGGGCAAATGAGAAAAGCTTCAGTCAAACATGGATGAAAACAAAAACATTTAGATAAATTGGAAACACTTGGGTTAAGTCCATCAGTCATAGCAAATTTTGCCAATTTGCAACAGCTTCATTCAATTGTGGGCAACTTCAAACAGTCTTGTTCAAAGATGGGTTATATAGAAAAGCTTCCGTTAAAATTTTAGTACGTTTAGAAATGTCTGGGTGAGTTATAAGAGTTTTATTCAAATTTGGATAAAATCATTTGGGTAGATTTTAACAATCTTAATGAAATTTGAGCAAATTGGGACAACTTCATTCAAATTTGGGTGAAGTTAAAAATGTTTCCATAAATTGGAAAAATTTGGGTAAATTCCAACAGACTAAATCTACTCTGGCCAAACAACAATACCTCCATTGAGTGGAGTGGAACATCTTTACAAGTGGAACATCTTTATTCAATTTTGGGTAACTTCAAACAGCTTCATTCCAATTTGAATAATATACAATAACTTCATTTAAATTTGCATACATTTAGAAACATTTGGGCAAATTCCAACAGCCTTAATCATATTTAGGTAATTGCAACAGCTTCATTCAAACTTGGGTACAATTCGAGCCATCTGGGTAAATTGGAAGAGTGCCATTCAGATTTGCATAATTTATAAATATTTGAGCAATTTACAACAGCCCAAATCAAAATTGGGCTAACTGAAACAACTTCATTCAAATTTGGGTAGAGTTAGAAGCTTTTTAAATTTAGGAACATATGTGTGCAACGGCGCACAACTTACGGCCGTATGCGGCCTTCGATAATGAAGTTTGCGGCCGTCCATATGTAATTTAAAATGTAAGATTCGGCGGCCGCGCTGGCGTATATTGAAACAAAACAAACGCAGGGCAAGAAAATCAATCGACAGGACGCGTAACAATCGGAATGGTGATGCCACATATAGAATAAATACGCATATTATGTTTGAATGTGTTCTGTGTTGGTTGGCACTTGGAAGTATCTCATAAATATAACTCGAACTCACTGGCGGCCGTACATCGTATAAATAAAAGTAATGCGGCCGGCAATAGCAAAAGGTTGTACACCCCTGATGTTGTGGTAACTCACCATTCCAACTAACCCTATTTTTTGTAAACCTCAAATTGGTGATGCTGCCAAGTGTACAACTAAAATGTAGCTGTAGTTGCAAAATGATTTGCGGTAGTATTGTGGTGTAGCTGTGATATGATAGTGTGAAGTTTACGTGTTTTAAACTTGCTTGATGTGTTTCCATGAAGTCTTCATGAACAGAATTAACTACGCAACGTAAGCTGTAATATGTTACGTGGTAGTAATGTAGCTGTGATTTTATACTGTTTAGTTTTTAATATTTTCCGTTTGTTTCATGCAATGAATTGCATATGTTGCATCCTGCCAAATTTTAATGTTTCAATTTAATGCTGTTAAGTGAAGTTTTCATGAATAGCAGCAACTGTACTATTTGTTGTTCTGCATAATTCACTTATGCTAATGCAGTGTAGTGAAGCACTGCCATTTTTATCAAATATTCTTGTTAAGGTTATAAGTCATTTGTCATTGGAAATGTGCATTTGTACACATTCCTTAGTAGCTGATCATATAGGCTGCAGTATTTGCGTGTATCAGTCTCATAGTGCTATTTTTTTCTTAGCATGCTGTGTTCAGTGCACATTTAACTGTCTAAACTGGAGTGGATTTTTGGTTTTCATAACGTGACTTTAGAAGCTGTAAGCGTTTAAGTAAGTTGTAGTATTTTAAGTACAACACATTGCAGTTTTCTTCTTGCGTATGGAGGTTTCCCTCCGAGTTTGCATGCTTTGTTTAAAGCGGAAAGGGCGCACAATCACGACACATGAATCACAGCAGACGTAGCATAGTGAAGCGATGGCATTCGGACACGATGCAATCATGGGCGTCCGCAGGGGGGGGGCAAAATGGGCATTCCCCCCCCTGGAAATTGGGTCTAAGAACCATACATTTCTGGAAAACCTGAAGTCGGCACTTTTATTCCGTTTAATTGATTTAATTCCTGCAATGACAGTTTATTTGACAGTAATACACTCGTCACTGATACTTAGGGTTGCCAGATCATTTGACATTTTTTCAAGGACATTTTTTCAATGTGTTTCGGTCAGTGGCGTGAAGAGGTCTGGTGATGCCCGGGACGACTCCTTGATTGTATGCCCAGGGCCTCTGACAGGGGGGGGAAGTCGGGATACCGGCCCAACCTGCAAAAGATTGTAAAGGAAATCCGGGGAGTTTTCTGTTTTTACGGGGGCACGTTTTTGCCTCAGACAGGAAACTGAAGTTCAGTAAAGTCACATTGAAATGATTTTCCTTCTGACGTGTGATATTTCAAAAATTGCCTTAGATGTAAAAATAAAATCATCAATTCAATTAATATCCAAAGCGGAT
>Ga0210059_1006304_pt1 | contig 19067 bp, 12 predicted proteins | sample Ectturendosymbi2_FD_188042 | JGI IMG/M metagenome (GOLD analysis project Ga0210059, IMG submission 188042) | Ecteinascidia turbinata endosymbiont from Florida, USA - Sample 2 (SPAdes) (version 2) | ecosystem: Host-associated > Tunicates > Ascidians > Unclassified | place: Key West, Florida... | reverse complement strand
TATAATCTTTTTAACAAAATAATCTCTCGTGGAACAATATTGGCTCGCGTTGCACAGACAGCTCCTCTTCTATGCTTGGCGCCAAGTCCCGTTTAACATCTCTGTTTAAAAAGAAAGGTTACCGCACATCATTTCTAACTCTTGTGTTCTTTATCGACATGCACTGGCAAGTAAAACCCTCCCAGATATCCTGAGAAGAACTTTGAGTGGCGCAACTGAAAGTGCGAATTTTGTCAGCGCTTTTTCAAAGCGTTTTGTGATCGGTTAATGTCAGAACACGCTGTTCTCGTTGATCATACCTTAGTTCGGTGCCTGTCTAGAGACCTCGATTCGTTTTGAGTACTGTATTACAAATTGCAGTTTGAAATTGAGATTTTACTTCGAGAGGTAATCCCTGTTGAGCAAGAACTTTTTGCGACAAAAAAATGTATTGGTGTATTAGCTTACTTGACAGTTATTTTTTCAAGTTTACATCAGCTAAATGTTCAAAATGCCAGGAAATTTCTTTAGTGTTATTAACGCGCGTGGTCCAATTTAGCGCTTTCAGACAAAATTAGATCACTGGAGTAGGAAGTTCAAAACAGAATTAACACAAACTTTTCACGATTCGTTGATTGGAAAGTCAGTTGAAGCCACGACGAGATTTCCGACCTTCGGACGTGAGATATGTATGTTAGCACCTAGCCGTCTTCAAGAACCACTCTAATAGTTACTTTGATGGTGCAATTGTAACCAGTATCGCTCCTTAACCCATACCTTCGAAGCCGAGGTACGATGTAATGCTAGGGATGACCTGCACAAAGATAAATTGATCGAAGTTCAATATTCAAAAATCGTTTGTTACAAATTCATATTTTGCAGTGGGTCTTTCCTAAATTTCGGTGTGGATTGGACGAAGAGACTGCTACGCTCACAAAGCGTGCTTTTGAAATTATTATACCTGTTCCAGCAACTTATCTATGTGAGGCAGGTTCTCCTCATTGACGACCATAAAAACAAAATATCGATCTCGTCTGGTTCGCAAGGACAACATGAGAATCGTTGTTTCAAGGCTGATCCCAGAATATCAGATATTGTGCTTCGAAAACCAGCACAAAAGTCTCACCGAGTAGCTGACTGGTTAAAATCGTTTGTCAGTTATTAATAAAGTAAAAATTTAGCATGCTTTCTCATTCCTTTTTCCAAATGTTTGGTCCGCCACTTGACTGGGTGATATTCCGGTTCACACGAACTTGATGTTAGAATTTCAACAAGTTCAGAAACTATTACTGTATTTTGAAAGTAGTCATGCTTGCTTCTAAGTGCATTATATCAAACATCTAAGAGACTGCAAAATTTCATAAAAGCATTGCCCTAAAATTGGTTCCAGTACGGTGTACTTGCTGAATAAGCACTGAAATTCATATGCCTAAAGTGTCAATTTGCAAAGACCAGGGTAACCTGCCTCTGACCCCTTCCAAAATTGTCGCGCCTTCCCCACATTGAAATACTAGCAGGGGTAAAATCAATTTTTTGAATTTGCTGAAGGTTGAATGAGACAAAATGTTAACAGACTTCTGAAATAGTTGTATGAATTGGTTACAGCCGATTCGGCGAGCGTGGCACTGTTGGAAGCTGCAGGATCAACAGTTTGCTCTTTGCAGATAATTTAGTGCGGCTTGTATCCCCAGATCAGGGTCTTCAAGATGCACCTGATCGGTTCTCTGCTGTGTGCGATCAAACCGGAATGAAAATTAGCACTAAAAAGCTGAAGTATTATGTCTCTGCAAAAATCTAGCTCGGTGTATGCTAAACGTAAGCAGTAATACACTACAGCAGGTGGAGAAGTTCAAGTAGCTTAACTTAGGGGTAACCTTCACTAGTGAAGGAAAGCAGAACAAAGAGATTGATACACGGATTGGTAAGGCAAACACAGTTTTACGTGAACGTTATTGTTCTGCAGTGCAAAACGGGAGCTTTCAACAACCGCAAACCTGCCAGTGTTTGAATCGATCTTCATTACGATCCTCACATATGGACATGGATCTTGGGTAATGATTGAAAGAGCGCTATCTCACGTATCAGGGTTAGAGATGTGATTTTTTGCGAAACATTCACGGCGTGGCACTTTATAACAAAGTGCGCCGCTGCGAAATTCGTAAAACCTGGAATTCTGAGTCAATTTTCTGAATCAAGAACAGTGTCCCCTCTAAGAAAGCTTTTTTTCTGAGCAAACAAACATTAATCCAAACGTTCAAAATTAAGTGATTCCAACAAAGGTTCGGTTTTCTAAAGATTGCGTATCTACACAAGTAAAATTGCACACACAATTGAGTTGATGTGCCAGAGAGCTTTTTGTTTTATTTATAAACATCTAGCAGCTGTTTTAGACAATGTTATATAAAACGTCACAGGGCACTGGCGTTTTTTATTATACCTCTCAGAGTTTTTTTAAGGAAAATGTTGGGTACCGGGTATGGATCTGAAGGGCCCCGATTTCTCTTATTCTAAGGACCCGATTTTCTCTGAATCTAGGGACCCGATGATAATTTTCTCTGACTCTAGCGACCCGATTTGAAATTCTAGGGACCAGAAGCGGGCCCCTAAAACTACATAAAAAACATGCCTCTTAAGTTATAATGTCAGTAGGCAAGTTGCTTGCTGTAAAAAGTTTTGTCATTTTTAAACCTTATCCCGACATGATGATGTTTTCTTCCAAAATACGGTGGAGTGTATTTGACGAGCATGGGTGGATATGAGTGCTGCAACCTCTTGGTCGGCGCGGCGTTGAACGCGCGATGCACCACGAACGGGATGTACGCTAAGAATAGCACCCATATGTATGTGGCGCGAACAACCAATATAGAATAGTCATATGGCATGTGTCTCTATTGTTTCTCGTTGCCAAAGCATTAAGCTTTGCGCGCTTGCCTTACAGGATTGTAAGCTCCCTATCGCCTTGCTTTTAGAATAGCAAAAGAAAAGAAATCGTTTAGAATTGTGGAATGACTTGTCAAACCGTGAGAAATGAATATGTTGGATTGTATTGTGGAGAAGAACAAAAGAAGAAACTTGAGAAAATTCTTTATCAAACAATAGAATACGTTGTCGTGTAAGTGATACGTCTCGTGACATTTCAGATCAGGTGTCGGACGAAATTCGAGCTAATGTAATAAGGCAAGAGTCAGCCTTCAGCTAGTTGAGTCAGTCGACGTGTCGAACTGCAGGCATTTCTTAGTTTAATGTCGATTGTACAGACAGCTGAGTGGAAAGAATAGCTCTTGATGTGCAAAAGTTTAGAGACGATTAGCAAAGAGATTGATGTTCTGGAAAAAATGTATAATCTTTTTAACAAAATAATCTCTCGTGGAACATTATTGGCTCGCGTTGCACAGACAGCTCTTCTTCTATGCTTGGTGCCAAGTCCCGTTTTACATGTGGCGCGAACAACCAATATAGAATGGTCATAAAGTATGTGATCTCTACTGTTTCTTGTTGCCAAAGTATGAAGCTTTGTGCGCTTGCTTCCCGGGCTTTCCGATCGCAACACAAGAAATACTAATTGCGAATTTGTTTATTGCAGAAAGTATCGTATGCATCGGAGAAAGTGCGGTGCACATTTTCATATGCTTGCCGTTAACTTGTCAGATTAAAAAAAATGAATCTAGACGACTTTTTGCTTCTTGAAAGAGTTCGATTAGCACCCTAGCTCTACCGGGCGACAAGTTATGACTGGACAAATTCGAGCAACAAAATTGCCTTTGCGGTCCTTGTAGGGTTAACATTCTTGCTTCTTCGCGTTATCTCCTCTGATTTTTTCAAACGAAGGTGTTGCGAAAACACTGTACGAAACATTAAAGCAGCACGCTAGTAGAAAAGGTTTGGGGCCACTCAACCATTAGTGCCATGTGCGTGGCGTAAACTGAAACTTTACAATTTGCTGAACGTGGGTAATGGTTCCTGGAACAGGCTGACTTTTCATGTATTCACCAAAAGGTTGCTTTTCCAATATCGGAACCTTCTACGTGTTATCCCTGCTTACATTCACTTTCTGAATGTAAACACTCTTGCATTAGTAGGCGAGATGTAAAAGTTGAAAACGAAAATCTGCACAGTACTTTTAAAGCAGGTATATGCTGTGCGAAACATAGACTGGGTATTATATAGCGTCGATTTGGCTACATCCAAGTGGCTAGCCATCACATTTTCGTACCACTAGATTATTTTTTAATTGAAACGGTTCTACACCAGAATCGTTTCGAAACAACGAATTTTGTGTGCTTTTCCGTGAACAATCACTTTCATTTGAGGCTCTACGGAAGATTTTATTTGTCATTAGCTGTTTGTGATTTCGATTATTCCAAAAAAATACCATTTTTGAATTACTCAACATTTGTGGAATGTTTTATTAGAAGTACATAGGAATCATTTTGCCAAAGTGTGGCTGCTTGCATTTAATTTCATTTGCCATTGACTCAATTACTGCGTGTGTCGTTCCACTTACTTGCAAGATATTTCCATTTGTTTTACAAGCAACTTCAAAAGTAAGCAAAGTTTTAACTTCGGAGAAACTTTGCCCTCTTTGGAGTACGTACTGGCAATGTACCGAAATATAGTAACAAAAGATATACTATTGTCCTATTAAACAGTCCTCACCTCAGCACTCTCAACGCCTTTTACCTAAACTCCCGGTACATTTGTGAGTGTCAAAATTCCGGCTCTAACAGAATTCCTGGTAGCGATTCATTGCGAATCGAACTGTGACGTAAATTTGGAGTACAAACAAAAAAATCCAGAGCTTTCTTTTTGAGATTGTATTTTGTTTCCTGGAACTATGTTTAAGAATTACAAGCATATACTTGGAAGAAACGTAAACTAAATAACATTAAGAAGATGACAGGAAATCACTTTTATTACACAAAGCACTACGTATTGCATCATTTGATATCAATATTTTTGTCTCAAACAAAAGAAAAAACAAATAGCGCAAGTTGTTTTATGGTGAAGTTGCAATAAAGTTTTCAGTGGATTATTTTTCTGAACTTAATTTTATATATCCAACAAGGTGTATCAGAAGCTGCTTCAGTTATCTTCCCAATAAATACCACTTGTGTGTTTTGACTTCGTCTTTTTGATTTATAAAATTACGACAGATGTAGTGGCGTATACCTAAATCCAGGGATGAACTGTGGCAGGCGTTTCTTTTGTGGCCGCTTCTGGGTCACACCTATCGCTATTTATATTGTTCGTTCGTGGGCGCATTCACCGTGTGCGTCAAGCGAAACGTAATAACGACGTTCGTAGGTCGGAACTCTTTTATACTTTAATCCTCAGCACAATAATAAAAAGGGACCAGGCAAGGTGAAACACGTGGTGAAGTGAACGTGTGTTGAAAGGCACAGGCGTCTCATGATTGCGTTGCACAGATGCACAGTACCTAGCGATCGACCAGAATTCGCAGATAAATGTTGAAGCAGATATTCTGACAATTTCTTACTATGTGACGAGAATTGTAGGGTTTCATTTGGGTCACTGGTAGCAACAGTCGTCTCAGTGTTTCTTTTGGGCTCACAGGTTGTACCCTATCCGCTATTCCTAATTCTAGCAGCATTACTTGCAGACTTTCAGTTGCGTGTTCCAGAGCCACAACACAGTTTCACGTTTCGTTACAACACCCATTCTGAGAAATCAACACGAACGCGCAAGTAGGCTACTCATTGCCAAAATGACCGGTAATTAAGTTTTTCTCGACATGCATTCGATTTTATGTTACATGGCGTTTCCCAGTTCTCATAACAAGTGCACAACGCACGTTTACTGTGTTGCAACCTCTCCGGTGGTGTTGCGTTGATTGTGTGATTCACCACGAACGGCATGTGCGTGAAGAAAAACACCATAAATATATGTGGCGCGAACAAGCAATGATAGAGTGATCATGGCATGTGAACTCTATTGTTGCTTTCTGCCACAGTGTGAAGCTTTGCGCATATGCCGCTCGGGACTTACGATCGCAACAACTGTCATTTTGATGCGAATTTTGCGCTTGTATCTTTTCAAGGGCAAAGGCACGTTTGTTTAAGAACAGGACTAGCTTCTTGGTATCTTTATTTGCTAATTTCGAGTATTTGGGTGCTTCCTGTGACTTAGAGTCAAGCTACGGTCAAGCCAGGGGCGTACCGAGGTTAGATAGTGCCTGGGGCAAGAAACAAGTTTTCCTCTCCTTGTTCAAATCTGATGTCATTCGGGAGATATCAAAAATCAAGATGAAGTTCATTTTAGATGTAAACGTGCTTGAAACATTGTGATGCAACTTGTTTTCACCTGCATATGCACCAAATTTTCTGTTGGTGTCTGGTTTGAAAGTAGATTTATTGCCTTTTGCTAGCCATTCCTATGATTAGCAAACGGGCCGTTCACAAATGACGTCACGCTCCGAGGGTTATAATGACTTTTGTGAGGATGGGGATAAATCAAATTTATGACGACAAGTTTCCTTAGGCAAATGAAAATTTTACACCTATTCAAAAAAGCGCTCGGATGTCCTTTCAGCAATCCGTGTTATTCATACGTTTCGTGACGCTCCAATGCTTACAACGCAACAGTGACTCTGTCATGTTCCAAGTCAGTACGGCTCTGCACTGCCGCGTGCATTTTCGTGATCATTCCATGTCAGCTTGATGCTCCCACAGAACCTTGTAGGGAACGTCAGTGGTTCCAACCTGCGTGAACTCCAGACACACTAATCCCATTCATAAAATCTAACTGCAGTACGCAGTGCAAAAAATATTCACGCATTGTTATATAATGCAGTTCATATAATTTTCTTGTAGAAACACAAAATGCGGCGTTATGTTTGCAACAGATGAGTGCATTTTTCTTTCGGTTTTCGAGCGATAGTTTGCTTTATTACCGCAACAGCAGAAAACCCATCTTCACTCTTGTACGAAATAACAAATTAAAATCTCTTGCACGAAGTCACAAATTAAAATCTTTTGTAGGAAGTCACAAAGAATTAAAATCCAGGGGGCTTATTTGGATCAGACTTGGACAACTAAATATTTCAAGTGTTCTAATTCGGTAAATTAGAGCGAAATCACGGTAATTCTATTGTTAATCTAATTTACTAAAAACTTCAGTGCTCTAATGTTAGTTCTGATCTAACTTCCAATTTTGCCAAAAATACTAATTTTTCCAATGGTACTTTTGAACATAAAATGAGAATACACTTTTGTGCAAAGAAAGTGCAACAAAATGGTCACAAGCGCCACGCCACCAACCCATCACTTGAAATGCGAAAACAGTAAAAACTCGATGAATTTCTTCTCTCATACAATCATTATTACTACGTCACATTGCCTATCCGCTCACACTCAGAATATAGTCACCAGGTACTTGCGACAGTCAGCCAGCTTTGATGTTTTAGGGTATGGATCTCCAAACTACCGCTCGGGGGCCAAATCCGGCCAGCGAAGACATTTCGGCAATAATGAAAAAAATTGTACGAAAAACATGTTGATTTGGTGGAATGAGACATATCCCGAAGCAATCAAATTACGTAAGATGTCCGACTCTTGATGTCGTGTGTAAGATTACGTAAAATGACTTCGCAAGATGACTTTGTCAGAACAAGTCTTCAGCCACAGAGACGAATTGTGCAGCAAGAAAAGCGTCAATCTTGGCATACGAATCTTTAATTTCTCATTCTCATGAGAATTGAATCCACAAATTGGACATGAATTGAACTTCAATCAAAGTTACTTTGATTGAGTAAATTTCACTCGAATTCGAATTTTAGTTCAATTTCTGGTTTTCGAAATCCCGCTGATTTTAATTCTAATCTAATTTCTGACACCTAAGTTCGCTCTAATTCTGATTCTAATCTAATCTGGAAAAACCAAAAAAATTCTTGTTGTTCAAGTTTGGTTTGGATGCGAGATGGATTGAAGCTAGATGCAAGTTTGTGACGTCCTAGCAATCTTAAATCGACGCCCCGGTTGGGAACCTCTGCAGTGTGTCCGTGCGTTTCATTCCTACGGCAGGAGTGCATAGTGGCGGACTACAGTAAAGAGCAAAAAAAGAAGTAAGAGATCATGCCATTGTGGAGCACACTGCAATGTGCCGCAGGGTCACAAAATGTAACAAAACTATATAAGTTTCTTACAATCTCTTGTGGTCATACTGTAGTGGAGTGTACACAACAAATGGACATGCGCATGCGTCCGAGAAACACCTAGCAGCTATGTGCGGCTGAGATTTTTCAGGCTAACATTTGAGGTGAAGGCTGCATTTCCTACCAGCGGATTAAAAGCCAATTCCTACTCTACTGTACTTTCCGTACGACGACGAGTGCTCCAGTTGACAAGTAAAACACTATGATCAAAAGGTTCAATAGGGTAAACTTTTATGACAAAATTATTGAAAGTTCGCTTTGGACAGAAGTAGATAACCCATCTACAGTATGTGCAACGTACAGGGAGTGAGCAAAAATGTGATGTCATTTTTAAAGGGGAGTAAAAATATTTATAATAGGGGCGAAGGGTGTGGATTTTAGGCAGAATATAATGACGTCATTTATTAACAGGCTCAAACCTAGAACAACATCAAACCACACCAAAAATAAACTCACGTTTCTCTTGATTTCTTTTGAACTGATGTTCACCAACAGCCGTAGATTACTAAAACCACAACTAAACGATGATAACGGAAATGAAACTGCGAAAAAAGTTGCTACCTGCCCTTAAAGATTTAACACCTTGAGTGTTATTTGATTTGTAACATCTTCAATAAACAAACAAAAGCAAAAGTTTGAAAAGGTGTTTTGGGCTTTGGTAAATTGTGGCTTGGTGAATTGTCCACGTCAACTTGTCTCTGAACAAACAAACCATCTGTTTGCAGAAAATAGTTGTAAGGGCTTCACGTGATATTTGACACTGACGTAGGGTTCGCAGTAAAAGCCAAAATGTTCACAGTAAAGACCACAACGCAGAGGTAAACGAGACGCGGTGATACATTTGACAAGAAACTATTTCATTAAACGGGAAGGAGAAAGGTTTGCGAAGACAATTATGTCGTTGTACTATGCAGCACGTTCGATGTGAGAAAGAATACTTGTCGTTTAATCGGCAACACATAATACCTTTAAACTGATTTAAGGCTGATCTCCGTTGGTGAATAAGCCATTAATATTGTACTGAAATGTTGGTAGCGTGGTATTAATGAACATTCCAATCTCTATTGAACTTTACACTCAGATTGTTGAAAAAAGTTCGCTTTTGTGGGGATAATTAGATTTTTGTCTTCGACGAAAAGTACAATACGTATGTTCAGAAACTTTCATCCGGTTGATTTTCTGCAGCGTTTCGATGCTCAATAGGCCAAATAAGACAGAAAACCTGAGCTGTGTGAGGCTTAACAATTTTACGGCTAAAATCGACTTAATTCTGACATAAAAATCCAGGTCACCTAAAATCGAAAAGCGTCTGTTTTCTCTGAGGTGTTGGAAATGAAGCATAAAATAGCAGCCGACTGTTTTTATTCATGTATTTCCAGAAGACTAATGGAAATATAAGCATGAAGCAAATAAGAATATAAGCACAAAGTTCTTTTTATATAAATTACAACACTAATAATAATATAAGCATAAAACGATGCCAAATAATTTGAGTTTTCATTTCATATGCTACATTGTAGACTCGCAGTCTCTATCTTCCTATTGCAAACGCAATGATCATAAAGTGAGAAGGCAGCAAAACCTAGCTAGTAATACAACCACGCGAGTTCTGGTTCGCTCTGCTGAGATATTAAGAGCTGTAATTTCACCGCAGCTGGTGCACTGTATGAGTAATTTATGCAAAGACTGATAAATCATATAAGAAGTTTATATTTTGTACTCAGTAACTTGGCAACTACAGTGATCGATTATCTCTTTATCCCGCAAATCTCCCATTATCTCCAAATAATCTAACAAACTTAAGTAATCAACTTCTGAATGTTGAAGTCGCAACTGAAGATTTTTCGAAAAGTAATCGCGCACAACGTTGGTGCCTTGAACCTGCTGGTTGTGCTTTAATACCATGGTGTTAGACCTTCTTGGCTAGCGGGTTGCCTTTTGAATGTTATGTAACTTCAGGAGAAGAAAGAAGAGTAAATGTTCTGCTGTTTGTCATATATGCCAGAAGTTCTCAATCCCTGGTCCGCCGACCGGCACCGGTCCGCATGGATTTTTTGCCGTTCCGCAAATAGTACGTGGTCTGTGGGCGTCCATTTCCGCCTGCTTGCGCCGCCAGCGACGTGGCTGCTTTCGCAATGAGTGCTGCACTGATGGCGAATCGTTCCCTTGCCTCCATCAACGCCGAGCACGAGGCTGGACAAGCAGCAAGTACAGTGGCGATTCTAGAATAAAAAAAGTGGGGGGGCACTGCGGCGCCAAGGAAAAAGTAGGGGGTTCAACATAAATGTCTATTTTGTATGGTGATTTTTCATTGTTTTGAAGATTAAGTTGCTATGATTTACCTTATCAAACCTAACATAGGCTTGTGAATATCATTAAATATGAACTAGCGTTATTATTACTAGAGACACCGAAATGCCACTGTAGATGCAATCAGACACATGTACTGCTATGTCGAAAATTATGTGCTAACCATGCAACTTTCACAGCAATGCACATGCAATCAGAACATCATTTTCCGTACACAATTGTGCCGGCCTCACATGAAAGAAAGCAGCTTTAGAGAGTGCCGGCCTTGGCAAGTGCGGGACACAATGCAAGACCTAGGTGCGGGGCCAACCTAAGCAGTGGTGTTATGACGTCACTGTGTTCAGTCAATCATGCTATAACCTTTTTGATGGTTATGTTTTAACAAAATGAGTACATAAATATAAAAAAGATGGTAAATTATTGAAGTTAATCTGTATCTGTGTTACCAGCCGCGTCCATGTTTATGACTAATATCATGCTGCTCTGGTGGACATCAGACAGTGTACCACTACCAACGTAATCAAGTCGAAAGTTGTAAAGGATACTCTGCAATAGAGATTGGAGCGGCTAGCGCAAGTGCAAAGTTTCGTCAATCGAACCGAACTGACAAGTGAATTGAACTTACAATGCAATTATTTCACTCTTGTTTGATTGGGTACATGATCAATTATCCGCTTCATGACGCAATACTCGAAAAAATACATACTTTACGTAACAGCAATCTATGCATCCCCCAAAGTTCCCCAAAGCCCAATTTTATAATTATTCATAATGTATATGCACTTGGAATGCAAGCTGTTCTTTATGAATTTGAAATGTAATATGCAGAGATTTTTCAACTACTGTACGACGTCACAGATACACAAACACTTATCAAACGCAATATATAATGCGCATGCTGGATTGATGAATAAATGCATATTGACCAGTAATATATTTAAAATCAGAAACGAGTGTGCTGGATAACATTCACAGTTTTTGCCTTGCCTAGTTTAAGCTGCTGGGTTTAAGTGTCCTTTACGTTTACGAACATGGATCTGAAGTAGTGGATCCTCTACCTTTTCCCGCTAACAATTAGACAAAACACAATGAAGGTTTGGCGGGGCGGCAAATGATAAAAGTCCTTGCACAACTGACGAATAACGCGGAACCATTTTGGACTAAGAAAGGAGGAAATTTAAGTGCAAACACTTCACAAATTTTGCGCTGGTTTGTATGAGATTTTTGGCCATCACGGGTTCAACTTCTCATCTTTTATCATTTGTTTCAATTTGGTAGAATAAATTTTATTTTGACAAAACATTAAAGTATCTATAGAGTCTATGTTAAAATCTTCCATGAAGCAAAACTACAGCCTTTTGTCAAAATGCAGATGACCCTCAACAAACACGTAGTTTCCACAACAGAATGATATTTGAAGAACTGAACAGCGTAACGTCGGAAGAAATGCCAAGTTAATACGACAGACACTCGCCTTAACCTGTTCATCGCCAGTTGAATCATTGCACACCTGGTTGGTAATAACTGAAGGTCTACTGCAGTCTTAATGGATACCATAAACAACCAAGTTCCATCCATAAAAAGTGGAACATGCGGGAGTGCAGACATAACGCCTTAGCATGAGAATTGAACACACTTGATACAGTTCCTTAGAGCAATATCATCGTTTTTTCAAACGAGATAACTATTTTCTAGCAATAAAAGTTAAAAGCCGTTTCTATAATTCTTTAGCGCATGGATTATATCTGGCAAACATGAACAACCTATCCGACCACCATGGCGCGGGGCCCAAAGCACCTTTGTGTAAAAGGGTAAAACATACAAACAAGTTTAAGAACCACTGGTCTAGATGATTTCTAAATTATCTTATATTGCTGGCCGAAAGTTATCTAATGCATATGTCTAGGATTGTCAGATGGCTGGTATTTCAGCGACCTTGCCGGCATTTTTCTGTTAAAATAGCAGAGGCCGGTTAAAGGCCATTTTCTGAAAATCAGTGTCTGAAATTGGTAGCATGAAAAAAAATAATTTGCAGTAACTTCAAAAAGAACTAACGCAGAATTTTTCAAATAATAACGACTCTAGTAGTAAATCTTCTCAGTAAAGGCCGTTTTTTTTGAAAATCAGTGTCTGAAGCCGGTAGTATGAAAAAAATTGCCGTAACTTCAAAAAGAAATAACGCAGAATTTCTCAAATAATAATGACTCAAGTAGCGAATCTTGTCAGGACAGATCCTTCAGCGAAGTTTATTTGCTGCTGTTGACGCAATCCTTGGTGCGATTGAAACGTCACACACACAACGAAATATAATGAATCAGCCGAAATAAGGGCAAATTATCAATTGTTGCTTAACAATACTGATTGTCTCTCTGTTTTCCCTGTGCCGCTTGCGAATTACGACACAGCTTAGATCTGGCGCTGTTAACAAAATGGCCGGTATTTTTACAAAAGGCATTTGGCAACCCTACATATGTCAACCAAAAGATCCTAAAATTAGGAAAAAAAACTGGGGGGCGAAACGGGGGCCAAGCAAAAATCTGGGGGGCCATTGCCCACCCAGGCCTCCCCTTAGAACCGCCGATGAGCATGTACCATTTTCTAACCTTCGGAATAACCGACAGGGAATGGAACCCAGCCAACCTGCTTTGGTGGCGCGTGCTGTACCGACTGTACCACCTTCCTGGTATAGACCGGATGTTATGACGGAAAATAAAATCCTTGTGCTGTTTCATAATTATTTTGTCATTGAGAAAGTGCAATGGCAGCTATTGGTAGTAAACAGGTTTTTAAAGATTTAACATTGGTGACCGCTAGAAAAGTTTGAGATATTGTTGTCAGAATTTTTTAACCATAAGCTTCGTGCTGCGCCACTGGACTAGCTGTATTATATATATTGCGGAAGATTAAAATGCAGTCAATAAAGCAACAGACCATTTTGCACTTTTTTAACAGTTTCAGCTTCCAGGAAAAAACAACTCTCAAAGTGGACATGAAGCAAGTAGGTCTACCAGTATTCATTTACAACAATCTACAAAAAGAGTATGTGCTGATATGATGACAGTAGCAGGATAAACTAAAATTTGTCAGATCATATGATAAAAAATACTTGGAAATTGGCTTTACTGGAGCTCCATGTAGTGAACATTCGCCGCGTATGATATGTTGAGCATGCTTCCAAATTCTCTGAAACAATGCAAGGCAACCTTCCACACTTGCTCGTCACTTTTTTCGAAGCAGTGACGTGCAGGAGGGGAGGACAAGCGGGGTGACGGCCCCGGGCATTCAATGCAAAGAGCGAATTTTCTAAAGATCCAAAGCGTGGGCGCCCAAAATGTGAAATTAAAAAATTAAAATGATGTGACTAGATGCTTCATCGAATTGTAAGACTACTACGAAATTCTACATGGATTTAATTTTTCGAAACTCATTTTGTCAACACTAGTTTTGACGCATTGCCTGTTTTTTCTCACATTCCTCAATACTAGAATTTGGCAGGGGTCATACAATCAAGCAGTTGCCGCAGGCTTCCCCAGACCTCTGCATGCCCCTGATTCGAGCACAGCAATCTTTAAGGCAAGCCACTGGATCATTTTCAAAGACTATTCCACAAGATGTATAGTCAAAAAAGCAAAACAAAAAGTCTTTCACCATTGGGAAGAGTTAGCAAGCCGCGCATCCTATTTGCAGATAAACATGTTTTGGTTCCCGTAGCAGCTCAGAAACTTGTGCGCATGCCATTTTCTGAAGACATAGTTTAGCGAAGGATTGAAAATAGGCAATTGATGTCGAGTGGGTTATATAAGAGCTAAAGAAGTCTACATACTTTGCAATTCAACACAACGAATCAACTGACATGACTAATTGTGCCATTCGTCTGTGTTTCGTGCGTTGTACTGAAAATATTTCAAGGCAGAACACTATGTTGCATGAAATTTTCAGGACGTAGACCTATCACCGGGTCAGCTACATTAGTCTTAATAAAGAATACTTTGGTGAGAAAGAGATACTGGGAAAACTGTATCGGAGTGTGTGCGGATGGGGCTACAAGCATGATTGATATTGGGTTGGTGTAGTTGCAAAATTAAAGTAGCGCATCAAGAAATGTTGTTAACTCGTTGCATAATCCATCTGGAGCAATTAGCTGCAAAGAGACTCACTTGAAAAACGTGCTTAATAACACGGCGAAAATTGTCAATGAAATTCGAAGTCGATCCTTGAACTCCAGACTGAAAACACTGTGTGAATTGGAAGTATGAATTCGCAGCGTGAATATCTTTTCCGTACAGAAGTAAGATGACTGTCAAAAGAGCTAGTTCTTTCGCGTCTTGTTGAGCTCAAGGAAGAAACAAAACAGCTTCTTTTGCGAAAGGAACTCTCCATTAGCAGAATTTCTTTTGGATCAAATGTGGATGAGCAAGCTTGTGTATTTTGTGGATGTATTTTGTCATTTGAACAAGCTTAATACCAGGGTTTTGCACAAATATCTTTGCATTGAAAAACAAGACAGGAACATTTCAAAAGAAGCTGACACTTTGGGATACCTTCGTGCAGATGGGAGATACAGAGATGTTTTCGACTTGAAATGATTTTTTGACAAGTATTGTCATTCCTAAAGAGTTAGTAGATATTATAAGTCAAAATTTGTTGGAGTTAGCTTATGACTTCAACTATATTACTTTCCTGAATATGAGGATCCTAGAAATGAAACTGCAATATAACAATTTTAGTTAACAAAATGATTGTGACAATCTGTGGCATTCATTACGATTTCATGTTACCAATCCGTAATTTTTTTGCGTTTTTACCGGTCAGCTGGTGTAAAACCACTGATTTATGCAATGATATCTGCACCTTATCAGTGAATATTCTCAATCGCGCTGAAAATAAATTAATGAATCAAATCAAACAGTCAATTTCATTTTTCCCTTCCTTATCAGCACACCTAGGGTTCAAGTGATGCGGTAAGCGCTTTTCATGTTTTTGGAGGAAAGCGGTTCTTTGAAGAGATACCCTGCACAGGTTTGTTTCAGGGTAGAGAAAAGTAATTGATTCATGCATAACGTTTCAGATCTTGCCCATAGGCTTGCTTCAGCAAACGTGGGTTGGGATGAATTACAGTAATTCGCTCGCATCTTTCCGTGTATTGTTCAGTTTACAAAAATGTCGGAATCCTAAAAATTTCTTGTTCACGTTTTTGTATCATTGAGAAGAATGCTTTTCAAAATATTTCGGGAATAGCCTCCGTCAAGATCGTGTACAGTAATACCTATAACTCAGAAAAATATTGCACAGGAAGCATGAGCTTGAAAGGGTTTCTGGAAACGCTTGTCATTTTTGAAGATCGATCATCACTGTCATGACTTCTAAACTTCATAAAGGAAAATTTATAAAATAGTTGTTTGCTACACTTTTTGAACTATTTTAGTTGTTTGCTACACTTTTTTGAACTAAACAATAAAACTACACTTTTTGAACTATTTTGTATGTCAGGTTGTGTTCATAATTTCTAGAAATTATTTTGTTGCCACTTTATGCGCAGTTAGTTCATTCACACTAAGAAAATCCCATGCGAGATAGAATGCATACAGTATTCCTGTGTTTAGCAGTATTGCGTTGGAACGGTGTGTTAAGCCAGGAAGCAGCATCAAGCCCACCCAGTCCTACTCAACAGTTTCCACACAGTGTTGTTTTGGACGCCAACCAAATTATTCACTTGCACTGGGAGCACACAGACACACATATTACTTTTGAGGTATGTCGGAACGTGCTCGACTTATAATAACTTCTGTGCCTTTTTGCAGCCATTGTCGTCAACTACACTGACAACCAAGAACTAAACTGATAATTAACAGATTTCACCTTAAGATTCACCATTTTAATCTGAAGTGACAACTGTCAAAATAGAAAATTAACCAACATGTGTACAAAGTTATTTGTTGATTTTTCGTTTCTCAAAGTCAGATTCTTCTCTTTAATATTTTGAATAATATAATCGGTCGCACTGCATCACTTATAAATTTCCTAAAGTGATTCTAGAAGCGTGTCGTTTCAATCAATGATGAACTTTTTGCAAATAAGCTAAAACATGAACGCTTACGTCTGATTCAACAAAAATGTCTTCATCTGAAAATTTCCGAATTTCTTTTTACCAGGGCAATAAGGAACTCTTTACGTTGCAGTGCACCAGCAATACTCGCTTGAACAGATTTCGGTTGTCAAAAATTACGCTGGCCATAATTGTTCCTTGTAGAAAAAGCATTTTTAAACCAGAGATGGCGCCGAAACTTTGTTGCAGGTTCATGGTCGTACAACCGGATGGGTAGGAATTGGATTTTCGCCGAGCGGATCGATGGCCAACGCCGACATGCCAGTTGGGTGGGTCAAGAACGGTGAGGTTTTTCTGACGGTAAGCTGGAAAAACATTTTGATAAAAACCGTTCAAACTGAATTATACATTCGGGACAAAATCTCCACGAGAAAACTTAAAATTTAATGTCTTTTGTTTAATCGTGAGGATTTTGCGCAACAACCTCTTTGTGAGTGGGATATTTAAAAACCAACTCTTTTTTCAAGACAAAAACCTTTGGGAATAAAAAGATAAATATTTGTTGAACCTACTCTTTCTTTGAATGAGATTTAGTAAAAATACATGATTGTTTGCCATGCCCGCTCATGCTTAATTTCTTAGTAAAATTGCCGAAGCATACCTAGTGGTGGACTTAAAGTTGGGGGAACCGAGGCAAGGCTGTAAAATGGAGCCCTCTGGTGACGTCACAATAATCAGCCAACCATGATAAGACCTTTTGATCAAGCCTAGGAAGGGGATATGCAGGAGACTCAAGGATACATTCCTGAGACTACGATACGACATGACTGACCTAACAGAAAATACACAAAGGTATTCATGATATACCACTTTGAAAACACTGAAAGTTGGGAAGACAAAGCTATAAAAGTTGAGAGGTAGCAAGTTGGCATCGCCGCCACTTCTCTGGTTTTGCGTCCCATTTCTCTCCATTCACCATCAACAAACTATAAAGTTTGAAACACACTTTACCCCTGTTTTAAAACACACAGTCACACTACCGCGACCGCTACATGCAAGCAAGAACGACCGAAGCAAGGAGGAAGGGAAAGACCAAGCAAGTGACACTTAAGTGACTTCCATGCATGTGGAATTAAGAGATCTCTTTGGCCGAAACGCTTACCGTGGTAGCGCTATGACGTCACCAACGACTTCCTTCATTGATCAATCAAAGGTTCGCTTCCCCTCAGAGACGGTTCGACAAGAGAACCAGGCCGTTCCGCTTCAATGGCGCCCGATAAGGGACACCTCCATAGGACCCAAGGGGGCCCAGAAAACCCCATCCAGGTGGGTCAAATCTTGAGGAGCTGGGATGGATAACGTGCGTGGCGTGAAAAAGCATCAAAAAGAAGAGAGAAAAGAAGACAAAGGCTCAACACACCGCAGCCAAGGCTCAAAGTACCGAAGTCAAATCAAGCATGACACGCACGTCATCGGACCTAGCTGGACTCTTGATATCAATTGGCAAGATAGTTCGAAGAGAAGAGAGTGGGCAATCCAAAGACTTCGAGGAAGGAAAGTGATGTAGCAGTCACACAACTGTAACCGCTACATGCAAGCAAGAACGGCTGCATCAAGGAGAAAGGGAAACAGCAAGCAAGCGACACTTAAGTGACTTCCATGCATATGGAAGTAAGAGATCTCTTTGGCCGAAACGCCTAGCGTGCTAGCTCTATGACGTTACCAACGACTTCTTCCATCGATCAATCAAAGAATCACTTCCCCTCTGAGGCGGTTCGACATGTCCTTGAGGGACTGCATAAACCACAGTCAACAACCAAGCAGATTCAAAACACTTAATTTTTTAAGTTCATCCATTTAACTACATTGAAGAACATGGCATACATAGAAAAAATTCCAACCTCAGACATGTTTTGAAAAGCTTTGAGGCAGGACAAAACTGCCTTCATCTTGCATTGACACTAGTTAGTTGAAAATGTGCAAAGGTAGCAATAAATTCATCTTATACCTTAATGCAAATATTGCTACACTGCATTATGAAAAACTTCATTCTCTGACAGTGAAAAAATTATCATTTGCTATAAATATTTGCTCTTACTTGATAGGGTCTTTACAGATATATTTGGAACAAATTTTAACCCAGAAATTTTCAAAACATTGATGTTTGTTTGAAGCTTTTCCTATTTACGCATTAGATATGCTGGTGGCCCTTGAAAGCAGAGTGCTAACTTATTGCAGTTGCTTTTAGGGGGCCTTTAGAAAGCAGAGTACTTACACATTGCAAATGCTGTTGAGGGCCCCTTTGAAAGCAAAGTACTGTACTTACGTATTGCAATTGATGTTGGGGACCTTTTGAAAGTAGAGTACTAACACGTTGCAGTTGCTGTTGGGGGCTCCTTTGAAATCAGAGTACTTACTTATAATCTCCTTCGGGGAAATATATGAGTAAGTAAGAAGCTTCTGGCCAAAATTAAGGAAAATTTATGCCCGGAACAAGTCGAGGGTTCCTAAAAAGGAGGGTCCGAGGCAAGTGTCTCGCTAGCCTCGGACCCTCCTTTTTAG